>Ga0325402_1000800_pt1 | contig 23780 bp, 15 predicted proteins | sample PopdelMetagenome_22_FD_207212 | JGI IMG/M metagenome (GOLD analysis project Ga0325402, IMG submission 207212) | Populus deltoides microbial communities from Bellville, Georgia, United States - Xylem-PdKOR-R3 | ecosystem: Host-associated > Plants > Phyllosphere > Stem > Wood/Secondary xylem...
AATTTTATAACATCCTAATATTTAGGTATAAATTTTTTTATAATAAATCTAAAAATAATATAATTTTTTAATTGAAAAGATCAACTGATTTATCTAAAAGTTCCATCTAAAAGTTTTTTTTTCATTATATTTATTTATTATCTCGCTCTCCCTCTCTCTTTTTAACTCTAGTTTATATGACATGCACCCTTATAGTTGACAAGTCACATCAATTATATTAATGTCATTGCTATTCATTTTAGCTAATCAACAAAAGTATATATTCATTTCCATTAGATGTTGAGCATCTATTTACTCCTCCAATCGTTCTAAAAGACTCTAAATTGGTTTATTACTTGGCCTCCTCGTCACATATATCTCTAACCATAGACAAAATATATATTCACATACACATGCTTTCACCTACTCATCACCTACCTAGTCTTTTTATTGGTTTCATCATAATATTTTTCTAATTTTTTTAACCTCTTCCAAACATCGTATTCCCATTCGTAATTTGAATTCATTCACTCATACTCAATTATACGCATTAAAATATTTCTTATAATTCCTTATATTTTAGCTTACTAAAATATCCCTTAACTTTCTCCCTATTGAAAATTATGGATATTTCATTCAAATCACATTTTCATTTATATTTTTTTTGTATATCATAGCCCTCTAATATTCCTTCCAAATTTTCCTTTTCTGGCCGATTCAATTACTATCACATCGCTTAACATCCCTTTTTTGATTTGTTGTAAACATTTTATAATTGCATACTAGCATAACATTCTGCATCTATCCTCATTTATTGCATCATTATCAACATCATTTATGATTATTATTGTTGTTGTAATCCATTTCTGGGTCCCCACATAAAAAAGTAGAAAATACAAAAACAAAAATTATATATATATATATATATTCGGAAGAAATAAAAAAAATAATAGCAGTGAAAATAAGATGCCAGAGTGCCCAGAAAATAGCTAAAAATTGGTTGAGGAGGTTCAAAAATACAAAGATTGAAATTTAACAATATTTTGTTGACAAAGAAAAGTCAATTTGAGGAAGAAAAGTACAAAATCAGATGTTTATGGACTTAATTAAATTTTATTAAAGGTTTAATTGAATTTTATGAAGGGTTTGATTGTAAGAAAAATTTATTTTGAAATCAATTTGGGCTTTAATTGGAAGAAATTAAAGTTCTGGGGTCAAATTATAATTTTTTAGAGTTAATTTGGTCAAATCAGAGGCTTAATTGCATAAATATTAAAGTTTGATGGCCAATTAGGGACCCAATTGATGAAATCCGAAACCAATGATCAAACTGGAAAAGGCGCGTAAATAGAGAGGCTGTAATTAAACCGAATCAAGGGCCAAATTGAAGAAAATAGAAGTTTATTGATCAATTGAGGGTCAAATTGCATAAATCAAAGACCAAGTACCAATTTGGAAAAGGCGGTCAACTTCAGAGCCGGCGATTGAATTTGGTAGGGATGCAATTGAATTAATTTTTAAAATCAAAATTACAATTGAGGACTTGATTGAACAAATCACAAATTGAAGAATGATTTGGACTTTGACACGTTTTTGCCGTCTTTTTCTTTTAAATGAAATGACGTGTTTTGTCCAAAACGGCGTCATTTCATCCACTGTTCATTAAAAAAAAACTTGAAACGGTGCCGTTTTGAACAACATTGTGGGTCTTCTTCCTTCCCTGGATGCGCGAAGCAAGGTAAGAAGAAGATTTTTCTTCCTCTATTTTCCACCGCTTTTTCCTTCAAAAATATGCCGACCGAGGACCCCTACTTGCCTAAAGCTTTCCACGTGTTGGAGAAAAGGGAGGAGAGGTGTCCTTTAGGTGGTGTAGGGTCGGTTGCACAGTGGCCACCTCGGCCACCCTACCCCTGTGCCATTGACTAGGCAGGGGTAGTAGGTCTCTTTTTCTTCCCTGTTTTGCCTATAAATATAGGGGAGAAAGGAGACAGGGAGGACGAGAAGAAAAGAACAGAAAGAACAGAAAAAAATTAGAACAGAAAGAACAGAAAAAAAAATTAAGAAAGAAGAGAGGAAGAGAGGAAGAAAAACATAGTAGAAAAAAAGAAGAAAAAAACAGGGGCAGAGGGGGAGGACGACCACCTTCAGCCCAGCAGCGCCACCATTGCGCCTCCTTTCCATTGCCACCAGCAGCAGCAGTTCATCGAGCAGAAGAAGAAAAGAAAAGAAAAGAAAAAACAAAGGCTCTCGCCTTAGCACAACAAAGAAGAAGAAGAAGCCAGCAGCGCGCCATCGTGCTCCCAGCCACCACTAGCAGCGCCGTTGTAACCACCACCGCCAGCAACACCACTTCGATGCCACCACAAGTTGGCCTTCTCTGCACCCATCGCCGTCCCTGCCACGCCTCCACTGTTCACGTAGCATATGAACAGTGGAGAGCACTGTTCACACGGGCTGGGCTGGGCTGGGTCCGGTCCATTTCAAAAAAAAATTAAAAAAAAAATATTTTTCAATATTTGTGATTTCCCACGTTTTGATTTATGTCTTTTTTTAATATCGGTCTGTATTTTACATCGTAAAAATACAAATCCAATATTAAAATACGGTTTTTGTCAACTTTTGAAAAATACAAAAACAAATTAAAAAAAGAAGAAGAAAAAATGTTTTTGTGCATACAGCCAAGTATCTCAAAGCTAAAAAATCATATTGTGTTTTCCATACATCGAAAAAGAGATATATTTTAGCATGCATTTTGGCTTTAATAACCAGTTTATTAAAGTCACGAGAACGTTGACCAAAATTTTAAAAACAACAAATTTTTTTATTTTGTTTGTCTTTTAATATCCGGGGTAGGACCTTACACGTAAGGCACATTCCGGATATCAGTTTCTTTTTATGGACACTAGGACGGTTAGACGTTTACCCATAAGATAAAGAACCTCCTTATTAAGGAGCATTTTTCCTTGAACCCTTAGAATGGACCAACAATTAGAAAACACGACCATACCTTAGATTTTGATCAGACAAATAAAACAATGCAACTTAGCTTAGGTAGGGCATATTTGGGGTGTTAATATCTTTCTTTTACGTAACCAGTTTCCGTACCCGATCTCTGAGACCAATTAGGGTTCCTAGTGATCAAAATACTAAATGGTAACTCCCATTCTATTTTTATTGATAAGAGACAAGAATTCTTTGTCTCTCCACATTTGTTAGATAGACCTATTATACATTCAACCTTGAGGGTGGACGATCGACGCGACGCCGCACACGTGCAACAATTGTTAAGGGGGAATTAAACTCACTCATTTATGTTTATTTTCCCCCAATTTCTTTGATTAACCAAATCTTAGACCTTGATTTACAAGCATTTCTTCATCAATTCCCTTTGTAAGCATAAATGGTTCTTGAGTCTTCCCAACATTTCACAACTGCTTTCATTTTTTGCATGGTATTCTTATAACTAAGTTTATTTTAAATACCTCAAATGATGGATATTGAATCAAAAGCCAATATTTATGTTATTTAATATCTATTACATATATACACTCAAGATTTTCTCATTAATTATTAAATCAATCTCATTTGTACATCCTTCCCCCCTTATTCATGCATTTTTTTTTATATAAGTGGAGTAGATAATTTTCAAGCCAATTCTTCATCAACATCAATTCCATTTTCAAGCCAATTTTAAATGATCAATCATATCACACACCATTAGGTGCCATGAAAACCCCCATATTACTACTTTAATCACCTAGCTCAGCCATGGCTGCCACGACAACCTATACTCATGTATCTTGAATCGTCATAATAATTTAGTTGGTGGTTGTCACAACAGCCTATATTCACACTTTTTTGGGCATTAAAACAGCTTTTAGACACTTAAATGTAGGACTATTACAGTAGCCCTCTTAATTAAGCCCCCTTTTATACAACTCAAAACAATCATAGAGTTCATATATTTCTTCACAGAACTATTGTTACATACACATTCTACCGCCATTATGAATCACAACAAATTTTTATGGTATGTATACACTTACACACAAACCAATTTGGTAGCCATTCAATCATGTTCGCATTCCCAAGTCTCCCAACTTTCATACATGAAAAGGATGAATTTAACATAATTTATTAGTACTCAAACTTCTCATACATTTCAAGTAATATATATTCATAAAACCATTATTATTATTATTATTATTATTATTATTATTTCTTTAAAATTGATTTACACAAAACATCATCCTTTAGAACTCAAACTGAATCATTTTGCTTTAGTTTTTACATATCATTTACTTTATTTCTAATATTCTTTCCAATTATCATTCACCATTTAGTTAAGGATGACTTAACCCAATTAACCCACTTGATATCTTTATAAATATTCTCATCATTCTATCATTAGCACTGACATTTCTTTACCATTACTTTTCTCATCACTTGTATTTATAAGTCAACTAAATTGGTTTGTGTATAAGTGTATACATACCATAAAAATTATAGTATAAGTTTCTTTATAATAAATCTGAAAATAATATATAGGTATAAGTTTCTTTATAATAAATTTGAAAACAATATAAATTTTTTTTAACCATTCGATGAAACGATTGGCTGGTTTATTTGAACTCTGGTTTATTTGGTAGATCAATCAGTTCACCAGATCAATCTAAAGGTATCTATATTTCTAACTCATTAAGATTTTATCAAAATTCTAGCAAAATCTCTTTTATATTTGGGTCATCCCAAGTGTCGACATGAAAATCATATTATATATAATAACACTTCATAATCATAAACACCACAAGCTCATCAACCCACTTTTGATTCAATCATCGTGGATCTCATCTTCTCATATCTATCATTCTGTTATTCATTCTCATCAATTCATCGCACTAAGATATTTATTAATTTCACATCCATTACAATAATTAAAAAATCAAAACATTTACAATAAATTCTACATCAACAAATACTTGATTGTGTGTGTGTGTCCATCCTACTCAAATTAAAATGACAAATATAATAATTATGTAAGACCTTAGCATTATTATGTTTTAAACAAAAAATATATTATATCACCTTAATCAATCAATGATAATTGTTAGTTTAATATAAGGATATGTGAATTACATTTCAAAATAGAGTATCCAAATTACAATCTACAAGTTTGATGTTACACCTAATAATCCACAATTTCCTAATCTACATGAAAGCTATTCTACAGATTACCCCTGGTGAGCCTGTGAGTTATATGTAACAAAGTCAATGAATTTTACTAAGTCACAAGTTAACATCTCAGTTAACACATAAAAGGAAATAATCAATTTTTTTTTATCTAAACAACGTTTTAATTCATTCTTTATAATCATCTAATTTTGTCTTTATATAATTTTATTCAACCCTAAATAAATATCTTAATATTTATAACTCACATAATTGTTCCAACATTTTCATATCGAAGCCAACAATTCAACACTCTCTTTTGAGTAATTATTATTTTAGCATAGCTATTTTAATTCCCAATCGGTCTAGTATTCTCATTCAAAAAATAATAATATGGTATTCCTTGTGAATACTAATTTCTCTAACAAACCCATATTGATTACCAATTATTCTAGCATTCCAATTCAAAAGCCAATAATCTGTATCAATCAATATGACCAACCCATCTTGGTTGCCAATCAATCCGGCATTCCTTAATAAATACTAATCAACTTGGCCAACCCATCTTGGTTGCCAATCAATCTGCCATTTCTATTCAGAAGCCAATAATATGATATTTTTTAATAAATACCAATCAATCTAGCAAACCCATCTTGACTGCTAATCAACCTAACATTCCTCTTCGAAAGCTCATAATTTGGTATTGCTTAATGAATACCAATCAATCTGGTCAACCCATCTTGGCTGCCAATCAATCTTGCATTTCTATTTGGAAGCCAATAATATGGTATTCCTTAACGAATACCAATCAATCCGACCAACCTAACTTGGTTGACAATCAATTCAGCATTCCTATTCGGAAGTCAATGATCTGGTATTCCTTAATGAATACCAATAAATCCTACCAACCTAACTTGATTGCCAATCAATCCAACATTCCTATTCGAAAGTCAATGATCTGGTATTCCTTAATGAATATCAATCAATTCGGTTAACCTATATTTGTTGCAAATCAATCTAGCATTCCCATTCAGAAGCTAATAATCTAGTATTCCTTAATGAATATCAATCAATCCGGCTAGCCCATCTTGGTTGCCAATCAATTTAGCATTTGCATTTGAAATCCAATAATTTGGTATTCCCAGACACATGTCATTAATTAGCAAAGGTTACAGCGGTTGAGTTATATATCAAATTCTTTACCTGATCAAATAAAATATAAATTAAAAAGTAGAAATGAAATGTTAACATTCACTTCAAACTAAAAAAAAAATAGGTTTGAATGTGACTTTCACTGTTCATGTAAAGGCAATTGTCTATTCACCTCATTATATATACATATAATAACCAAAATTTTCGTTTCTAGTTCCTTGAAAATTTCTTTTTAATTGAACTATGACTATCTTTTTCTTTTTTATATTAAAAGTTAATTTCTTATGTTAAAAATAAACTTGAATCCTATTAATATTGTAGCACATAGACATATGGAGTAGTTAATACTAGATTCTTGGCCCCTGTTAAGCTGCGATTTAAATTATTTTTTCTAACATTAAAAAAGTTGTAAAAATGTTAGAAAGTAAAAAAATTCATTGCATTATAAATAAAATATATTTTTAAAATATTGAGATAGTAATATATTGGACAACATATTTTTTTTAAAAAAATATTGAGATAGCGATACATTGGCTTAACCTGGGTCAACCATGATTGTTCGATGAAACTTGAAATTCAGGGCATAAGACCATGATAATTTCATAGAACCCAAATCAAAACAAAATAGGAAGCTCAATTTTAATCAACCAAATATTTAATGCCAAGAAAAAAATATTAATAAAAAGGATAAAAAAGCTATATTTAAGCAAACAAAAATATCATGAAATGACTATATCATGCTTAAATTTAAGCAATTTATTTAATTTAACTAAAAAATAAAATTTCTTTTTAGAAAAGCTAAATTTAATAAAGAATGACAAATAAAAAAGCTGAGATAACCCATATTATTTTTAAAATTAGTGAAAAATCATATAAAAAAATAACATAGATCAATCTCTAATTAACTCAAAAATTGAAGGATAAAACTAAAAAAATATAAGCTAAAAAAACAAATTAAATTAACCTTGGCAAATTTCATAAACCATGGTGATTCAGAAAACACTAAGGAGGGGTTTTTTTTATCACCATTAGTGTCGCCATATGCACCATTTGAACACTTTAAGGCGACTTACTTCCTAACGTGTCAATGTACATACCAACTACTTTTTTATATATATATATTTATTAAAATATTATATTGCTCTCAAGTCAAATAATTATTACAAAGAAAACCAAGATGAGAGTACAAATAAGTCACTGGAGGCAAGCTAAAAAGTTCTTGATTTTAAGGGCAATCCAATCATTTAACAATGTGATAAAAAGTGAAATTTCATAAAAAAAAAAAAATAGATACAAATTAATTAAGTTGTTTTAAAAAAATATAATAATAATTTTACTATTTCCATCCTAGCATGCTAGGTTTAGGTTTTTGTTACAAAAATAAAAATGTAAGTGACAAACTAATACACATTGAATGGTATAGAGAAATATAAGCTTTAAGCAATCAAAATGCCTAGAAGTGAAGTGAATCATAGCATAGCAGAAAATCCCAAACAAAGGAGAGATACCGAGACGCCAAACTAACCCTGCAAAACCCTCTGTATAAAAGGGAGTTAGCCAAAACCCTAACAAACTTATAAACTTAAACCCCAACATTTCTCACTCAGCCAGAGCCACTTCTCTCTTCAATCAAAATCTCTATAAATGGCCTTCAACTCTGTACTTCGCCGAGCCTCGAAATCCCTCTTGCCTCTCGCTATCCGCGCCGTGGGAACTCCCAGAACCTTCCACAGAGCTATCCCCGCCGTTCTCTCCGTTGAAAACCTCCGAGACTTTCTTCCATCTTCGCATTTCTCAACAGCTGCCACCGCGCTGAAACCAACCGCCGATGAGAATCTCATTCGAGTCCTCGGAACTGAGATCGAATGCGCCGAGGAACCCCACGATGTCAGTTTCTTTCCCCATTTTTTTGAACTTTATTCACCAATTTATTTTTTATTTGCCTATTTTATGTTTGATTCTTATTTGATGGTATGATTCTTGGTTAGTTATGCTGAAAGTAAATTATGTAGTCTTTAAAAAAAAAAAAACAAATTGTGGTTTAGAATTTTGTCTGCTTAATACTTTTATATTTTTTAACTTGAGAGGGATTTTGCTTTTTTTTTATTAAGTCTTGAATTCTCAAGCTTTGTGCTGGTGGAGAATAAATTCTGAAATCTTGATGAGAAAAAATATATTTTTTTTAATTAGAACTTGTGTTTTTAGTGACACACGAACATCTTTTAATGATTGCTTAAACAGGTAGAGAATATCTCGAATGAGTTTCCCTTCAAAATTAAAGATAATCCTGGAGAGAGGACTATTTTGCTAAGTAGAAAGTTCCAAGATGAAACCATCAAAATTGAAGTCGACATGCCTAGTATTTCAGATGATGATGATAATGATGATGATGAAGATGCCAAGGACGCAGATGTCTCTAGCATTCCGTTGGTCGTGAGTATTACCAAGGGAAGCGATCAGTATATGGAGTTCTGTATCACTGCTTTCCTTGATGAGATTTCAATTGATAGCTTGTCAATAAAAAACCTGGAAAATTCTGATGAACTTGCATATGAAGGACCTGACTTTAAGTAAGTTTATTATCTTCAGAATGTGGGACGTTTGGTGGATTTCAATCCTTTAGTGGATTCTCTTTTTGTTAATTTCTGACTTTGTTTCCCTTTGGCAGTGATTTGGATGAGAATCTGCAGAATGCTTTCCTGAAGTATCTCGAGATTAGAGGCATCAAACCTGGCGTAACAAATGTTTTGTTTGATTACATGGCTAACAAAGACACCAAAGAATACTTGTTATGGCTGAAGAACGTCAAGAATTTTGTGGAGAAGTAACTCTTTGAACAAGACATGACCATTTCTGGATTCACCTGTGTATGCCGCTAATGGTGATATCTGCGTGCTGTTACTGTAGTGATTTAGTTTTTCCTTTTGAAATGTTCTTACTTCTGGACCTGGATCATGTTGATGGAAGGAACTAGTATTGAAACTCTTGTCAGGAATATGAGAATGGCAGATAGGGTGCAAGTTCTATTTCATAGGGTGCAAGTAAAAGATGTGAGACTCAAATGTGATCATGATTCGGTGATCTGATTATTCTTTCAGTCGGGTCTATTTATCTCACAATTTTTTTTTTGTTGATAATTATGCAAATAGGTGCTAGATTAAGTCTTGATACACGTACAATCTTATTGCTTAACTGATTTGGTTCTGCAAAAACTTTGGACCCAATTTACATGTTTTATGCCTGGTTTATCGTTCACTTAAAAAATTTCCTAGCGAGATCCATTTATCCAATGCGTGAGGTATTTGGGGAAAAGAATATCTAGTAAGATTAGCATTACTCTTTGTTTGGGGAGTAGTTTTGCATGTAGACTCGGAATCTGCCGGCAACTCTGACTCCGATAATCAAACACATGCACTTCTTTTTAGCTTTGCGTTTGTTTTCTACAAGCGCTTTCCTACTCAAAGCCCAGTTTGGAAACGGTGGTGGGTAGGACTGTAGGAATTCCTGATACCATTGATAAGCTGTCCCAAAATTACGTTTGGTGGTTTTAAGGCAGTGAGGAAAGTAGTTTCTGAATCTAATTAACTCTAATGCTATAATTCAGAGCTTACAACTACAGGGGTATTCTTTTTCAGAAAAGGAAAATGTCAAAACATTTTCATATTCGTCATCATGTGGAGATCCAATTTTCTTGCCGTGAAGATCTAGGAAGGAGATCATCCATCCATCCATTCACTCAATGCATCAAGAAATTTACTTTTCTCCCTGTGATTTGGGCATAACTGACCACGGAAGACCTGGTCTCTCCTCCCCTGGTAAATCGTATTCAGTTAATTGCCTCCATAAAGGTCCACTCCAAAAGGAATAAATCCATCTTTGATACTTTGTTTCAAAGTATTTTTAGAGTCATATGCGTGTAGCAGAAGAAAATGGAAAAGGAAAAGATACATGGGCCTCTATATTTTGATCTGAATACAGGTGCCAAGATCCCATCTGTTGGACTAGGGACATGGAAAGCCCCACCTGATGTCGTTGGTGAAGCTGTCAAGTCTTCTGTCAAGGTTCTTTTTTTCTTACAATCAACTCCATACCTTGTTTCCAAACTATTCAATATTAGTACTGAATATGTACTAATTTTGGTTCCAACTCTGTGCAGGCCGGCTACAGGCATATTGACTGTGCTAAAGTCTACGGTAACGAAAAGGAGGTAACCATCTCTTACTTTCATGTAATACGAGGCCCAATGAATTACCTTCTGGAACACGAGTTTGAAGACACCTGCAATATGTTTGTTGTCATTCCTGTTTTTGGGCCTTTGTAAGAAAATGGAGATAATTCCTGCCTTGTGTTAATGTAATGCAGATAGGGAAAGCGTTGAAGGAACTGTTTTGCACTGGGGTAGTGGGACGCAGTGAGATGTTCATCACAACTAAGCTCTGGTACTTTATTATATTTTTCTGCTGCTTACTGTTCTTGATTTGGTCTTTAACTGAAATTGCTTTCTTATTATTACTGATCACAATCAAATTTTGGAGTTAAGAGTATGCATGATCTTTAGTTGAGGACCCTGATATTGGCCTAAAGCCGTCTTTACTTAAACAATCATGTCATGGTTACTATAATGAATTTTTCAGGTGCAGTGACCAAGCTCCTGAAGATGTATCAAGGGCACTGAGCAAGAGTTTAGAAGATCTGCAACTTGATTATATTGATTTATATCTTGTAAGCATGTATTATGCATTCATTTGTATTCGCAAATAGTGACGACATGATGCTTCAATGACAACGAAGACTATTTTCTAGAATTCTGAAATCAGAATTGGCACAACGTAGAATGTACCAACTGACAGTAAATTCTAAAATATGGCCTTGCTTTACAGATTCATTGGCCATTTCGGACAAAGCCAGGCTCAACTGGATGGGACCCTGAAGTCATGGCACCTTTATGCCTTCAAGAGACGTGGGCTGCAATGGAGGGCTTGTATGCATCAGGTCAGGCACGAGCGATTGGTGTCAGCAACTTCTCGACTAAAAAGTTACAAGACCTCGTTAGGTATGCTAAAGTGCCACCTGCAGTTAATCAGGTTGAGTGCCACGTAGTCTGGCAGCAGCCTGCTCTTCACTATTTTTGCAAATCAACTGGAATTCATCTCTCGGTAATACTCTAGACAGTCTTTTATCACTGGATTTTATCCTTAGAATCATTTTGTTTGGTAAGATTCAATATTCGAATTGTGTGAATAAAATCTCTCTTGCAGGCGTATTCCCCTCTGGGTTCTCCAGGATCTTGGATTAAAGGAGAAATCTTAAAGGAACCGCTGCTGGTTGAAATTGCTAAAAAACTTAACAAATCGCCTGCACAAGTAGCTCTTCGATGGGGAATTCAGAGTGGTCACAGTGTTCTTCCAAAGAGTGTAAATGAATCAAGGAGCAAGGAAAACTTGAGCTTATTTGATTGGCATATCCCACCAGATCTCTTCTCAAAATTCACAGATATCCACCAGGTAAGATTATATACTTGTAAACCGCTATGAGGAATATTTATAAATTTATCTACTAACTATCTGGTGGGTGCGTCAAGCAGCAAAGGCTCCTCCGAGGGGATTTCGCCGTCCACGATACTAATAGTCCGTACAAAAGTCTTGAAGAATTGTGGGATGATGAAATATGAGATGACATATCCTCTGGTCATCTGCATTTGCATGTTATTGATCTCTCTTCAGGAAAACAATCCCACATGCTGAATCCTACCTCTCGAATTTTGAGAGGCTACGCGGTGCAGTAATAAATGAAGCTGAATATGGTTTACTTGATCCCTAATTTGTTTTTCCCGCTGTATCATGACAATGTTCATATTTGGCTGTACTAGTTGCCTAGCTGCTTATCAATCTCATCACCTTACAAATGAAGTGTTTCAATTTGTGTGGCACATAGAACCGCATCATTATCCATCGAGTCAAATCAAATACTACACAGAAGACTGGTTGTAGGCAAATTAGAATGAAAACAATCCCATGCCTTGATACTGGATTTTCTTTACTGATGGATGGCCGTAAAGATGTCGCTTGCTAGAACACCATTTGCTTAAGAAATGCAGTTTTTCGTTTTTCCAGCCTCTGCCTACAATTAGTTTCTGATAGCTCATAAAAAAGAAAAAGGAAAAAAGGGAACTAGTTTTGATACAATGCTGCAGCTGTCTTCTCAGACAACACATTCACTTCGCTATCGCAATCTTTTTACATGGAGCAGATCAGCTTGTATTATTAGACAAATAGTTTTGAACTATACATTTCACACAGTTGGAGGGGTGAAAAATTTGCCTTTCGAAGTGTGAGGCGGCATTTGCTTTTCTAGTTTGTGCCCAGGTGAAAAAATCACATGGCAGTGCCAGGTGAAGATCAAAAAGATAGAAAAAGAGGCATCTACTCCGATAAAAAATGCAGCCATGTTGATTTCAATTTATGGGAACATCACTCACCTCTGTTTCAAGTCCAACTTGGGCTCTATTGCAATTAAATTATGAAATACAACAGCACAGCACAGACATCAACTATATGATGGCATACATCACCGTAGCCTTTCTTTTGAAATTACGTACCAGTACTTCAGGGCTAATGATTTGGCACCCATCATGCTATAGGAAAATCCTGAGCCAATAAACCTGACCTATAACGCCCAACTACTTCATGATCTTGTGTAATGATCTGACCAGTCCGAACACTAGACAAAAGGTAGGAAGACAATTGGAGAACTCATTTCGTCAAAACGTTCACCGCATACATTGAGAAAGCAAATACCACAGAATACAATGAAAAGAGATGCCTTCATACGATATCACAATTTTCATAAATAAAAAATCAGCCACCAATGTTGCCAGTTTTCATTGCCGACATTATATATTGTTTCCATGGCAGCTAGAAATCTCCGCCGCAGCTTCCAGCCTCTTTCGTTGCTCTGCATGGGATATAAGAAACAGTTCATTCAGGTAGGCTTCTAGATCAGCAACTGCAACTTTTTTTCGCAAGGAACAAACTTTCAGGGTTCAAGTTCTTTTCAAAAGGACAAATGATGGAGAACCATTATTTTATATCCATCACATTTCAAGTTCCTATCAAAACCCAAATCCAATCCAAACTAGAAAAACAAAATTACGAAACCCTAATTTACTGTACAACAAAACTCTGCCACCAATCTTGCTGGTCTTCTGTTTCTATTGTTTCCCTTGGCTGCCGGCTGTCAGTTTCATCACTGTTCATTGGCAATTAGTGGTCCTGCTTCGTTATAATTGGCTTCTAGATCAGCAACTACTACTTTTGTCAATAAAAATACTCTCTAGAGTCAGGTTTTTTTTATTAACTGTAATAGGTGTACATGTGAGGTTAAACGTATTTTAATTAATTTTTTGAAATTTTAAAATTAATAATTATATAAATTTTTAATAATCCTGAAATTTATAATACGTGAACTAATAAAATTCAGGTATCTTTCTTTTAAGAAGGCAAGAATGATAGACAGACCAGGTCAAAATTAAGAAATTTAGGCTTCGACTAAGATGAGTCCTTCAGTAGGCTGGAAGCAAAGGCAGTTATCACAAGGGTCAATGAGTAATGAGGAAAGCTAATGACATCATTAGAGATAGATAATACGGTAATTATTTTTAGTTCGGTCTGGTTTTTATTTATAAAAATAACTAAATTAAAATTTTATAAAATATAAAAAATTAAACCGAAATGGATTTCAAACGACTTATTTTAGTTTAATTCAGTTCGATTATTTTATATTAAAAAAATTATATTGTTTTTTGGGTTTTTTTGAACTTTTTGATGAATTTATAATTGATGTTAATATTGTCCAATTTTATTACAAGATTCTTAATTTTTTTACCATTGAATATTCATTTATATTAAATTATGAGTGTCAATATGTTGTAAGCCTTCTTTTTCTATTTTATTTGAGGGAGCAAGATTCTTTCTGCATCAGAGTTTAAATAACATACACACCATGTTAAAATTCAAATTACAAAGCACCGCTTTCAAAAGGGCTTAAAAAGAAACAACAAATAACCTTGTTATAAAACACTTCGTGCCAAAAAAAATAAATTTTCATTGTGCATATCATCCCAATCGAAAAACACATTAAGAACATTTTGATATCAAAACCTGGAACTCCATATCTAGAATTATAACATGATAAATTAAATTAGAAGATATAAAAATAAAAGGTAGTATATTTACCATAAAACTGACTTTTGAACTAGTTATCATTTGTTGCGAGATGTACCTTTCCACCAAAGTCTATAAAATAAAAAATTAGACATGGTAGATGATTGAAAACGTGTTAATTAATAAATCACAAAATAAAAGGAGTAAGTTTATAAGAAGAATTACTTTACTCAAGGTTTTTGTAAGTTTTAAAATCATTTATTAAGGTTCTAATATCAGTTGGAATCGATTTATGAAGCAACCAGCTGTTTTGACAATAAATGAGTGTTTGAACTGTTGCTGGAGATAAAGAACTTTAAAATTGATCGAGTATACGACCATTTGTGGTAAAACCTGATTCAAAAGCCATTGTGGATATAGGAATAGCTAGAACATGTTGTGCAGCCTTTGGAAGTGACTTATATTTCAAAGCATTACTCTTCCACCAATCTAAAATATCTAACTAATCATCATTAGGATCCTCATAACCATCAACCAAATACCTTTCAACCTCATTTCTATTTTCCACACTATCCTCCTCCTGTAAATGTCTTTTGAATCGAGCCAAAGTGTTAATATCTACCTTCATATCATCAATAACATTAAGCGTAGTTAGATGTGTCTTGACAGAACCCAAAAGCATAGAAGATTGGAAAAGGACTGTGATCGTTTACATCTCCATTAAATATGGTGAAAAAGGTTGCAAGGTTATCATAGATGGTGAAAGTTGTATCAATGCAGTATCTTATAGTTGTGTAACCCGCTTAGGCTTAAAATATGTTCCTTATACTAAGCTATATAATGTATCTTGGGTTAACAATCAATGAGAGATGTTCTTTTCTTTTAAAGTTTGTAAATTGACATGATGAAATTTGATGTGATGAGATTTCTATGGATGCAGGACATGTCCTTTCACTTTCGAAAGGATTAATCACTTCTTGTTTGGTAAATTCATTTTTTTTTATCTTTTATTTTTTACAAGCTTAATATTTAAAGTTTTTTACGAGATTTTTTGTTGCAGTCATTATAAAGAGGAGGCAGCTATCATAACTTAATTTTCGACCCCCTGTTTTTTTAAATATTTTCAAAATACAAAAAAATATATATGTTATTTTTAATATATTCTCAAAGAATTCAAAATCTAAATTTTTTTCTTTTAAGGCATTCAGTTTTTAATGTGCCATTTTCAAAACCATTGTTTGGTTTAAAAATGGTGTAATGATATTAGTATGTATAAAATTGATTTTTTGATAAAGGCAATTTTTTGGTCCAGAAAGAGTAATTGGGTCCCAGTCATTTTAAGTTGTCTCTTTCGTTAGGTCCCTAAAAATCCATCCAATTATAGTATTTACAAATGAGTTGATCTGTCTATATATTATTATAGGCAGAAGGAAAAGGTTTTTTTAACATAAAAAATCTTTTCATCCGATTCAAGCCCAACTTAAAAATATATAAATGTTGTCAATATGTTTTTTAATATAAAAATATTAATTACAAATAAAAAATTTAATATATATTTATTTAATAAAATAAATCAAGAACTATATAGGCTAATAACTATATAAAAAAAGCTATCAACACTAATTAAAAACTAAGTTAATTAGGAAGAAAAAAATATATGAAAATAAACATATATGATCTTGTGACGAGATAGCCTTTCAAAACTTTTTTATTTAATTATATGGTAATTAATTTATTTTTGTAAGGAGAGTGGTAATTTAAATTTTCTTGAAACAAAATGATTTGCTTGTGTAACTCTTTATTTTTTTATTGATTTTTTCATACCAAGAAATATATATTTTTTATTATATATTTTTTATTTAATAAAAATCAAAAGTATACAAAACAAATATATAAAAAAAGTTGAATGATTTGAAATAAGAATAAGAAATGTAGAGGCTGCAGATGACGGGTCGTCCGCCTTTTAATATATAAAAAAAGATTCGAGACCTTGCACGCAGACAAAATCTCTTTTGAAGGGTTGGGCACGTAAACTCATATGTACGCCTGGCTTATATAGTTTTTTTTTTTTTTCCCTATATTTTACACTATAATTTGTTTTTTTTTTGGAAAATAGATTGTCTCATGCATCTGACTTTTTTTTTTTATTTAATGCATTTTCAACCCTTCAATTTTTTTAAAAAATATCATTCAATTCTTTATAATTCAATGATCTTGTTTTGTAAAGACTTAAAAAAATTATATTTATTTTTGTTATTTCAATCTCACATCTTTGTTATAGTTGTTCTTTATAAAAACAATCATAAAAAAACAGTATTTTTATTTATTTTTTAGTATTTTTAGATTGTTTTGATATAAAAAATAATTTTTTTATTAAAGTATTATTTTAATACTTTTCTAAACGAAAAACATTTTGAAAAACAACTGTATCGAAACTTCTAAATACCCTTAAAGGCTGCCATTATATATGTGTATATTACCACAAATTCACATTTTGTTTAATTTTTTTAGTATTACATAAATGCTTATAATACCCTTTGAATGAAAAAATATACAATATGTTTATAGTAATAATTATTTATAATGAAAAAGTGAATTAATTGTTCTAAATTAGGTATCAACATCTCTACAATATCTAAAGTACAGTAGAAAGATTTGAATTGAGCCTCACAACATATGAAGACAACGACTAGTTATATGCTAATTTTCTCTCAGCAGGTTCTCAAAATGGTGGTAACTGAAGAATTATATTCGACAAGTGCCATGTTCTTAGTAATTGCAACCTTTAGTAGCTTTTTATTATTATTATTAACGTTAGTGTTCGGGCTAGCTTGTGCGTATTTTAACTAATTTTACAGGTCTTGAAATTAACGACCATGAAAACCTCTAGTAGCCCTTAGATTTGTGGAACTCGAACTGATCTTTAGAAAGCAAACCTAGAGACTGAACAGCTGAACCAAACCTTTCAAGGTTACTTTTAGTTGCATTCTTACAGCGTGTTTGGTAGTGTGGTTACAGGTGCTTTTCAAATAATTTTTCGTGCCAAAATTACATGCAAATGATGTTTTTTTATTTTTTAAAAATTATTTTTGACATCAGCACATCAAAACGATCTAAAATATACAAACCATATTAAATTTTAACAAAAAAAATTTAAATTTTTTAGGAACACGCTGCAGTCGCGTTCCCAAACGTGCTGTTAATATCCCCAGTAATGCTCATTCCATTTCCTCTCTTGTTTTTTTTTTAACCATAATTAATTCATTTCATCAATTATTATATTGGATTTAAATTTTAAAAAAAAATGATTTGTTACTTTCGTGAAGCGTAAGCATGGTTTCATTGTTGCTTAGGAAATTGATGTCAAACAATGAACAGGGTATCAAACAATGAAAAAGGTATTGGCCCAGAAAAATAAAGCAACAGTGTTTAATTTGGACACGCACATACACAATAGGAGAGCAGTGTTTTTCCCCAGTTGAATACACAAATGTCACTAGATCGTAGACTAGTTGCATGTAGTTTTAGTTACCGCTCCAACTACTCCTACCACTACTATCACCATCTTCACGGCCCTCTTCTATGGTGCCGTAATCTTCATCAACATCTCTGATCTTGGTGCCATTTTCTTCAGTTGGCTTGGGCTGCTCCACTTCTTTGCTGTTAAAGCCTACCCTGCAGAGACAGATCAACAAGAAAGCTGCTAGAAATGCAGATAAACAGGCCAGGAGTGCAATAGAAGAGGGTTCCATTGGTGAAACTTGTGCATCAATGAATATCACTGGTCGCTTCTTATAGCAAAGGATAGTCTAAGGTTGACGCCGGCTGGGTAGACCAAACTTTGTTTACGACAGACTTAATCCCAAGTTACTCCGAATTCCACATCCAAAGACCATCATATTTCCGGTCATTATGAATAAACTTTGGTGTCTTGACTTTCCCGAGCGACTCAAAACTCTGAATTGATGGTATAACAGGAAATGCCATTTATTAATTGGCCCAACCTACACATAATCATACCATCTAATCTATGCCTCAAGTTTGAAGTTTGAAGTTTGAAGTTTGAACTAGTCCATCCTTGCATAATACAAGGGTTTCATTGACCTTTATAGGATTGCCAAAGTTCAGTTTGAATGCAACTACAAATCCAATGTTTTTGTATTTTAAAAGTATATTTTAAAAAAATTAAAATTTTTTATTTGTTTTCTTTACTTGAAATTAATGTTTTTAGATTGTTTTGATGTGTTAACATCAAAAATAATTTTTTTTAAATAAAAAAATATTATTTTAATTTATTTCAAGCAAAAAACATTTTGAAAAACAATTATTATCATATTTCTAAACATAGTCTAAATGAAAGGATACATGGATTTATTTCAATTTTTTAAGGACATATTAGATATAACTAAATGTTTAGGGATATATTGGACACAACCACTAATCTATAAGGATATGTGAAGCCATGCATTTCCTTTAAAACACATCCTAGAAATTAAAAGTGATGGATCAACATGTTTTATTTTTACATGGATCTTTATTTAAAGGTACCAAAGATAGGATGATGACCGAACATCCTTGGGCTTAGCTAAGCACTAAGCCCAAGCATAATGCGAACCTCGTGATCATACAACTCATAACAAGGTTGACAATGAATCCTAAAATGCCAAAACATGTTTAATAGGAGTGTGACACAATGAAAACTTATCTTAAGGCACTAGCACTATTGGAACAAGAACCTTTACCCTATAAATATCAATTCGTGAACGAGAAGTATAAAAAAGACACCACAAAACCAATTATTCTTCGATAGGTCAATTTAGTTCGTTAAAGAACCAAAAATTTTGAAAATCTCTCTCACAAAAGCTGAATAACTTCGACAAAATAGTATTATCAAGTCTTTTTATTTTGTGCCTATAAAGAGTATTATACTTTTGAGAATAAAACTCTCACACTAATGGGTTAAACATGCACCCAATTTAAATAAAGTCCGAACTAATTAAAATAAGATTTAAAAATAATAGAAATAAATAAAACAATAGTCTAAAATTATTTTTCATCTTTTTTGCATATGTTAGTGAAAAATACACGAGATAAATAATTGTTGAAGAATTCTTACTGAATAAAAGTGTGATGCTTTGTAAAATAAGAATTAATTTTTGACCAATTAATTCTTCTTTTTTGAGATGAAATTCTCGTAAAATAAAAAAGCCAAAGGATGCCACATAAGTTCCCAGCAGCATTAAGGACTCTTTGTAATGAATGAAATCCTTGTAAAAGGATTTTTTTCAAAAACATTTTAAGGTTGTGAGATCATGCAAGTTTTTAAAGGATGTTTATTTAAGAGAAAGGGTATACGCAAAGAGGATTCTTAGCCAAACTTTGTTTTATTGATGAGAATAAATTACACAAATTATTTCTTCACATAATCTTAATTTACATGCCAAATTACACTTTCTCCATTCATGCTAGTTAAGATCAGTGCCCCTATCGAGAATGATTTTTTTTACCATGTAAGGGCCTTTATAGTTTGGTGCTCATTTTCTATGATTTTTATAAGGTAAAGGTAGAACTTTTCTTAACATCGGATCATCATCTCTAAATTCTCTCGATCAAACTTTCTTATCATGTGTCTTAGCCTTTTTTTTTTGTATAGCTGGTAATGACAAATTGCTACTAGCCTTTTTTCACTAATCATGTTTAGCTGCTCATATCTTATCTTCATCCATTCAACTTTTTCTAAATCAGACTTCATCAATACTCTCAACGATGAGATTTTCTTATCATGTGTCTTAGCCATTCTTTTTTGGTACAGCTGGTAATGACAAATTGCTACTAGCCTTTTTTCACTAATCATGTTTAGCTACTCATATCTTATCTTCATCCATTCAACTTCTTTTAAATCAGATTTCATCAATACTCTCAACGATGAGATTTCTATTTCTAAGGGCATAACCGCCTCCATTTTGTATACTAGGGAATAGGATGTAGCACCAATCGATGTTCTCATAGCTATTTTGTAAGTTTTGAAAGCATGAGGGAGCTATTCATGCCAATCTTTATAAGTGATTACTATTTTTTGGATAATATTTTTTATGTTTTTGTTAGCAGCTTTTACAACTCTATTCATCTTTGGCCTATACAGTGATGAATTCAAATGCTTGATCTTTCATTTAGCACACAATTCAACGATTCTTTTTCCATTGAAATTCTAAGCATTGTATGTGACTATTCTTTTAGGCAGCTCATATCGACAAATTAGCTCTCTCTCAATCAACCTTTTAACAACCTTTTAAGTCACATGTGCATATGAAAAAGCTTCGATCCATTTAGTAAAGTAATTAATTGCTACTAAGATGAATCTACGTTCATTGTTGTCTTTTAGATTAGGTCCAATAACATCTATCTTCTACATTACAAATGGTTAAAATGACAACATGTTAAATAGAGGAACTAGTGGTGCATTGATCTTATCTCTATGTACTTGACACTTATGATACTTCCTCATATAATCTATACAATCCCTCCTTATGGTCATCTAAAAATACCAAACTCTTTGGATATGTCTAGTCATCATATGTCTATTTATATGTGTAGCACCTACTCCTTTATGTATTTCATGTAGTGATTTCCTTGCTTCTTCTTCATTCGAACACCTCAGAAAATTCCCGTCAAACGACCTCTTATATAGAACTTCTTCATCCAGGTAGTAATCCATGGCTATTCTTTGCAATGTCTTTCGATCTGACTTGGATGCCTCATTGGGATATTCTCGATATTGGATAGATTTCTTTACATTGTAATACCAAAGCTTCTTGTCTATTTCTTCCCCAACTAAATAGTAGTAAGCACGAGATTTTTTTTATTCTTATGCATACTGGTTGCACTTGATCTCCACAATCAATTTAAGCTATGAAGGTCAAAGTTGCTAGAGTATTAACAAATTAGTTTTTATCTCTTACTAAATGTGTGAATTCTATCTCATCAAAGTTCTCTACTAGTTTGAAAAGGTACTCTTGATTTGGACTCAACTTTTCATATTTGGTTTGTCATTCTCCTTTTACCTGACAGATTATTAGCGTTGAGTCTCCATATACATTTAACTTCTTTATCTTTATTTTTGTAACTACTTCTAGTCCATAAGTGCATGCTTCATACTCAATTATATTGTTAGTGCAACCAAATTGCAGTTTGATTAAGATGGGGCATTATCTATCATTTAGAGAAATTATAACAACTCCAGCTTCATGACCACATACATTCACAACTCTATTAAAGTATATCATCCACTAATCATTCCTTTTTCTTTTTCAATTGTCAAGACATCCTCATTTGGGAAGTCAAAGCTTAAAGGTTCATATTCCTCAATGGCATTGTCAGCCAAATGATCAATAATGACACTTCCTTTTATAACTTTCATAGTCATGTAGACTTTGTCATACCCAAACAACAAAACTTTTCATCATGTAATCTGACTTGACAAATATGGAACTTGTCATCATGTAATATGACTTGACAAATATGGTTTCTCGAATATGTACTTTAGGGATCTATTTTAGAGATGAGCCATGTGGTGTAGTACAACATGTACTAGCGTAATCTCTTAGCGCTCCATGCTAATCCGCAACATAACTTCTTAATTATATTGTAATGTGTTTCGCAATCTGTGAACTTCTTACTGATGTAATAAATGGCTTGGTTTTTTCTCCCCATGTTATTGTGTTGTCCTAGTACATTTTTCATGGATGCTTCATTGACTATTAAGTATTGTATCAGGGATTTCCTAGGAATTGATGGTATTAACAAAGGTGGGTTAACAAGGTACTTAATCTTCTTAAAAGCCTCATAACAATCTTTATTCAAAATCCTAAGGTTATTCTTCCCCACCAACCTAAAGATTGGTTTGCATATGTAGTTGTCAACCAGGAGATAAAATGAGCTATGTAGTTTAACCTCCTAAAAAACCCCATACTTCTTTCTTAGTCTTAGGTGTTGGAATTTTTTAGATGGCTTTGACTTTGTTTGGATCTACTTCAATTCCTCTATTACTTACCATAAATCCTAATAACTTCCCAATTTTAACCCCAAATATGAATTTTATTAGATACAACTATAACTTATACTTCCACAATCTCTCAAAGAGTTTCCTCAAAGCTTGCACGTGATCTTCTTTCATTTGGGTTTTAGCAATCATATCATTGACGTATACTTCAATCTTGTTATGCTACATATCATGAAAGAGTGTTACCATTGCTCGTTGATATATGGCTCTAGTATTTTTCAAATCAAATGGCATTACCTTGTAAGAGAAAGTTCCTTATAGGTTAATGAATGTTGTCTTTTCCTTGTTTTCATTGACAATTTTAATCTGAATATAACTTGAGAACCCATCTATGAAAAAGCATATAGATTTTTTTGCAGCATTGTCTACAAGCATGTCAATGTGAGGGAGTGAAAAGTCATCTTCCAAGCTAACTCTATTTAAGTCTCTAAAATCCACACATGCTCGGATTTTATTACATTTCTTGGGAACTGCCACAATGTTCAATACTTATTGAGGGTATTTGTCTACTTCTAGAAAACCCATATCCCATTACTTCTTTATATCTTCTTTCATTTTAATTAGGATGTCTAACCTTATTCTTGTTAGTTTCTGTTTTACATGTTTGCACCCATATATCATAAGTAGCCTATGTACCACAATACTAGTATCCATTCTGGGCATTTTGATGTACTTCCAAGCAAACACATCAGATAATTCTTTCAATAAAGATACTAAACCATCCCTTTTCTTGGCAACAATCTACATTCCAATCTTCAATTCGTTTTCTCATGTTTAATGCCTATATCCACCATTTTTATTTTTTCTTCAACGGGGTTTTAAGGCCTTCTCAGACTGCGCAATTATCTATGGGAATTCTGTTATGTCATCCTCTTCAAACTCTTTCCATCCATAGCAATTGTGTTTTTATTAAGATTTAACCAATTATTCTTAATACGATGGGTTTACATGTTTATTGAAGTTTTGCTTTCTAATTGCTTAAAAGCGAAAAGTGTTTTTTGGTTAAGATTGGTGGGAGGGCTAGAGAGGTTAAATGGTGGGTTAAAGTTATGGCGATATGTGTGGAGACTGGAAAATTTTAAATGTTGGGAGGAAGATGTAGGTTAATGCTCTCAGTTCTCTAATTTCAATTATGGTGATAGGTGTCGAGACTTTGGTTGAATTAGAGGCTAGTGTTAATGGGTGTTTTTATATCGTGGTTACAGTTGAAGGTTAGCGATTGAGGGGCTCTGTGTATGATGGATGCTCTTTGGTCACCC
>Ga0325402_1000801_pt1 | contig 23779 bp, 21 predicted proteins | sample PopdelMetagenome_22_FD_207212 | JGI IMG/M metagenome (GOLD analysis project Ga0325402, IMG submission 207212) | Populus deltoides microbial communities from Bellville, Georgia, United States - Xylem-PdKOR-R3 | ecosystem: Host-associated > Plants > Phyllosphere > Stem > Wood/Secondary xylem...
AACCCTACTATCAAATTATCATGAACACCTTAAAAGTAAATGACTAAAAAGTAAGTGACTGGTATGCATAAGGACCATATCACACATAACATCATCAGAAAATCTACCAATAACAAAGGAAATCAACACCTATTTAGTGACCTTCACCTCATCATATTTATTCAACCACGACAATCTATAAGGTTTAGGATGCTTCATAATATTCAAATTCAATTTTCTAACAAAAGTCGTACTAGCGATATTGGCATAACTACCTCCATCAATTATCATACTACATATCTTATTTTGAATATAACACCTAGTGTGAAAGATGTGATCCCTTTATTGATCTACATCATCCTCTTTAACTTGTGCATTCAAAACATATGTTATAACCAAGGCCTCCCCCTCAACTGAATATACAATCTCCACATCGCTACAATCCTCCAAGAGTGGCATCTTATCAATATTAGATTTGTCACTTTCAAACTCGATCTCGCCATGCTTTACGATCATTTTTCTTTTATTTAGAAACTGAGAAGCAATGTGTCCACTCCCCAAACATCTAAAGCATTTTATATCACAATTACATATTGGTTGTGAATTGATTTTACCTTTCCCATCAGATGGCGTCTCCTTCTTGGCCTTAGGTGGTTCGACTTTAACATGCACAAAGGACTTCGATTGGGCAGCCCCCTCTTTTTCAGATTTGGCCTTCAAGTTGATATGTGGTCTTACGCTACCTCTTTCTCTTGATTTATCTCTCCACTTTTGTAGTCATATGTACCATGTCTTTCAACTCTATATAACGTTGTAACTCCACACCATTAACAATGTTCTTATTCAGCCCATTAAGAAATCTAGTCATTGTGGCTTCTATATCTTTAACAACATTAGCCCAAATCATTGTTATCTCTATCTCTTTGTGATATTCATCTACTATCTTATAACCATGAGTCAGACCTTGTAACTTCATATATACATCCCTATAATAGTGATTAGGAACAAAGCTCCTTCTTATCAAGACTTTTATCTCCCCTCATATCTCTACAGGTCGCTCCCCATCCCTTCTCATACTGATTAAAATTTAATCCTACCATATCAATGCATAATCCATACATTCAATGACCACCAACTTCTTGTTTTTTTTTTTTTTATCATAATACCTATAGCAATAAAAACCCAATCAACCTTTTTCTCCCACTCTAAATAAGCCTCGAGATCATTTTTACCTTGGAAATTAAGGATTTTTCAGTTTAATAGAGTCTAGTTCCCCATCCATATCATCATGTTCTCCACATTACGGAAATTTCCCCTCTGACTGAATTGGCCTCTTTGTCTAGACCCAAAATCTCTTCAGTTTCTAGGTTGCTGAAAACCTCCCCTCTATCCTAAAGTCTCATCCTCAAAACCTTCATCCCTAAAGTCATCATTGTCCTCCCTAAAATCACTAAAATCAGCCTTTTAGCTCTACTGTTATGGTTCATCCTTTCAACCCCTACTCTACGTACATCATGATTATTAGAATTAGAGTCATCCCCATGTTCTCATGTCTCCTAACATCATTTGTATATTTGTTAACATATGTGTTGTGCCTTTAATTTGAAGTTTTACGTCACCATCAGAAGGGGTTCGTGTACTGCTCTGATCTGACATATCAAATTTTTTCACTCTAATATGCTTGCTACGCCTTTTTCTTCTCGTCTCAATTTTTTTTAGCTCTTACTAAACTAAAATCAACATCATATAGAACCACTTAGTATCATAATCCAAATGAATAAATATGAATTTAGAAGCAACAAAATAATGAAAACAAGCAAAAACAAAACTGTGATTACAGTTTCATTAGTAGTAAATGAATTTGTATGAAATATGAAAGACTTAAAAACAGATAAAAAAATAGAGGTGAAATATATGAAAATGATGTGAATAACACCTAAATATGCCAAATATGATGATAGAATACTAATACATACAAAATCAATAGAAACAAAACAAGTTTTAAAAGCTTACGCAAAATAGACTCGTTACAACAAGCTGGAACACGAATTTGGACCCTAGAGCAAACAATGTTGAAATGAACCTAAAATTAATATATAGTGCGATTAGGACCCCAGTAAATAGAACATAAAATTTGAGTTAATTTTGAGTCATTTTAATACATGGAATAAAACCTGACGCAAAATAGCCCTTTTAATACCCAAATTTGGAACTTAAAGAAAACAATGTCTAAATGAATCCAGATTTACTATGTAAAGCGGTTAGGACTCCAGTAACCAGAATATCAAGTTTGAGCTAATTCCAAGTTGATTTGATCCATTTTCTCCTTATTTAGTTTTTTTACGGCAAAATCTGAAACTAATCTTCTTTTTTTTTTTTTACTTTTATGCTATTGATATATTGAGAGATAGTAACAAATAAAAATTATACTTTTCTTTTTACTAAGAAGATGTTGTTACTAAATTAAAGAGAAGAAGATTAGAACAAGTAGTTTGACACGAAACAACATAAAAAACAAAATTAACAGAAGGATATAACATAATTAATAGAGCCAAGCTCTGATATCAAATCGCGCGGTCTCATAACCCACATGCAAAAGATACAACTCCTAGAAAGTCAAGAAATTAAGTTTGGAAGTGTAACACAGAGATTACCTTAAACCTAAGCATGAACATTATTAGACTATAAAATCCCTATCTAACAAATAGCAATTTATGAACGAGAAGTGTAGGATGACATCACAAAGACAGTTTTTTTTCAATAAGTTGATACATGTCGTTAGAAAACCAAAGTAGGATAATACCCTCAAACACATATATATTTCATTCATCAAAGTCTAAAACCCTTACACTCCCTTTCAAAGGGATATTTATAGTGCCAAAGAACAAAAATTTAATGGTTTGAACATAGGATCATAAATATAATAAATTAAGTTTTATAATAATTAAATTAATGAAGCCTAAAATTCAAAGCAAGCCTGCAGCCAAAAGTGTCCTTTAGAAAGGATGTTGTCAGCCTTGTGTTTTGGCTTTATAAAGACTCCACAGCTCAATAAAATCTTTTTTTGTTGACTCCCTTTTTTTAATTTCAGATTTTATTTAATTCTCATTATCATCTTTGTCCTTGATTATATTAATTAAAATATGTTCATCCCTTGTTGAAGTCTATACACTTTTTTTGGCCTAATCATTTTGAATCAGCCCAATCAATACCTTTTTAATTTTATTGGCCCTTGACCTTGCTATGACCCAATTAGTAACTCTAGAGGATCATGTGGTAATGATTGTTGATTCTCACCATCCTTTGTGTTAACAATCTGGTTCGTATCACCTTAGTATTTTGTTTTTTTGTTTGATTCTTTCAAAATAAGATAAATTGAGATTGAGATTGGTGGTTTAATTTGATTTACTTAGTATAAGGTTCTTGTAGTATAAAAAAATCTTGATATTAAATTATGCTTGATTTTGTAAAAATAGTTGGAAATTTCTATCTTTTAAATGATTGAAAGTAAAGGGGCTAGAATTGAAATTGAGGGGGAAATGCATCCCTTTTCTTTTTCAAAGAACCAATTAGAGGAGTGCAAAGAAAGAGAGAGATAAGAATGGGTCACTGAAAACAACACTGGATCTATAAGAGGAGTGCAAAGAAAGAGAGACGTGCTTTCTCAAAGTGGCAACCTTCCTTACATGTTGGCGCATGCACTGCACATGACAAAAACTTTTTTTTTCTTTCATTCAATTCAGTCTCTAATTCTTTATTAACTTTTTAATTCAAACCTGAATTTCATCCTAACTGAGTCTAATGAAGGCCCAATCAGGAAGAGAAAAATGATTGCCTATTTTTATCTTGGGTTTTGTTGTCTTTCTCGTAAATATATATTTTTATAATTATTTATTTTATTAAAATAGTTTATAAAATGCAAGATTATTAAACTCAACTAGAGCCAAGACATAGACTATGGGTTTCTAGGTTGGACAAGTTTACATCAATCATTAGGCATTGTTGAAAAGTTCCCCACGAAAACACGCAAGCAACTAACTAGTTTATACTATATTGCATAAATAGGTACAATGGTTAAACAAAGATAACACACACACTCTCTTATTTATTAAATTCTAAATTTAAGATTAATATTTGAAAATTTTAACAACTTTTTAAGTATATCATTGAATCATTGTTTGTAGTACACTTTGGGTCAAATCACTTTTTTTTTTTACATAAAAAAATATGCAAATGTTATTAATGTGGTTTTTAGCAATATATATATATATATATGTATATATATATATATATATATATATATATAAACTACATGGAGATTGACATGATATGACTTGGTAAACTTACAAGTTCAAAGACAACTTGAATGGCCAATAAAAATACAATATGATTAAAAAAAATTAAGACGATATCTTTTTAAAAAATATTACAATGACAACATATTAGATCAACTTGGGTTAACTTGTTAAATCCACTATCTAGGTCATAAGACCCTAATAACCCTATAGAAAGAAAATAAAAAAAAGTTATTAAACTCAATTTTTAATCAACTCATTGTTGAATGATGAAATTAAAAATAAAATTCTAAAAAAATAAGTTGAGTCAACCTAGGTTAACCTGTCAAACTTAAGTCATGAGACTGGGGTAATCTCATAGAAAATTAATTGAAATAAATTATAAAACTCAATTCTCAATCAACTCAATGTTGAAGGATGAGACTAAAAACAAAAATGAAGAAAAAAGATTAAAAACCACCTAAGTAAATCAATCAAACAATCTAAGTCATGAGACCTGGATAACCTTATAGAACACAAACCAAAATAAATTATGAATCATAATTTTCAATCAACCCAATATTGAATGATAAAATTAAAAAAGTTTAAACTAAAAAATGACAAAAAACAAATCATAGTCAACCGACATAACTAGCGACTTGGGTTATAAGATCATGATAACCTCATAAAAAGTAAATAAAAAAACATATAAAAATCAATTTCCAATCAGTCTAATGTTGAAGGATAAAATTAAAACAAAACAAAAAAAAACAACCTAAATCATCATGAGTTAATCTATCAAGCTCGAGTCAAGAGACCAGGATAGCTTCATAGAAAGTAAGTAAAAAAATATACATTTTAATTCTCAATCAACTTAATATTAAAAGATGGAATTGAAAAAAAATATATTCAATTAAAAAACAAACAAAAAAAACTCGAGTCAACCTGACGAACTAGCAAGACTCTCAACTTGGGTCATGAGACTATAATAATCCCATAAAAAAAACAAACTAGAAAAAAAATATGAAATTCAATTCTCAATCAAGTCAATGTTATAGGATGAAATTGAAAAAAAAAATTAATTAAAAAAAATAAAAAATGAAGTATAGTAAATATATTCATTAAAAAAATTTAGTCTAGTTTCACAAAGTTCCATTCTCAAAATTTTAATACATCTATGCATGTTTTCCTTAGGTTTTGGCAAGAAACATGGTGTTGGCCGTGTCTTTTATTAAATTTTTTTTTTCTTTTTGCATGTTAAATCCTTTTACTTCATCTAGTATATACTAGATATTTTACTCATATTACACTGCTGATTAGGTATTTCTTTTCTCAACAAAAAAATTTATATATTAACTTTTCCAACATGTTTTTGTATTTAAAAAAATTCTAAGTAAAAATTAAAAATTTTATACATACATGTAATCAAATAAATTAAGAACTATGTGTGTTAATAAGTGGAAAAAAAAATCATAAACAATGAACAAAAATAAAAACTGGAAAAATCAAGAGACAGGTATGATCAAGATATTTAATTTTGAAAGACATGACATTTATGCAGTTGTTTACTAAATTTTTTAATTAAAATAAATTTTTTTATTCAATCAAACGATAATAAAAATAGACACACACATTAAATTGAGTGAATAAAATAAAAGGGAAAAACTAATATGCAATACTACATATATTAGAAATATTATTTGAAAATAAATTTTCTTTTATTTTCAAAAATAAAGTTTATCTATACAAAAAATTAAACACAATATAAATTAATCAGAAAAACCTCCTCAAAAATTAAATGCATAATTAAAAAAACAATCATCATTTCATATAGGCTTTCTAAATAACATAAAAGAGAGAAAGGATATTAATCTAAATATAAAAACAAAATAAGATTAGGATTAATTTTTAAAAATAGAAAAAAAAAGAAAATATCTTTTCTTAAACAAAAAAAAAAGTGAATAGTGTCATCACAGTAAAATTTGTAGGGTGGATCCGGACCGTGAACTCAACCAGGTTTAATATTTTTCTCTCCTTAAATGTATAGCAAACCTAAAAAAGTAAATAATATCATCCACGATAAAACATAAGGAAGTGAACAATGCGGTTGCATATTGTTCACCTCATAAATTTTCCCCTTAAAATTATAGCAAAACCTTTAAAAAAAACTAATGACCAATGTCGTACACAGTAAAATATGCGGGGATGAACAGTGTATCTACACAGTATTCACTCCACACGCTTTAGTTTATTTTGGGTGAACCTAGACCATGATCTCAACCGGGTTTAATATTTTTTTTCCCTCTTAAATTTATAGCAAACTTTAAAAAAAAAGTGAACAGTGCGTCCACAATAAAACATGAAAGGGTGAACAATGCAGTTACATAATGTTCACCCCACACGCTTTAGATTATATATATAAAGGAAAAATGAGAAAAACATTATGGACTTGCATAGTGTTCACTCCATATATTTAAGGTGTACTTGGATTATAAACTCAATCGAGTTTAATATTTTTTTTTCCTTTTAAATCTATAACAAGTCTAAAAAAAATAAAAAATATCATTTATAAGAAGAATCTTGGATCTGGTAATAATATAAATTGAAAAATAATGTATCTAAAAATCATGTCAAGGCTTAAGATTCTCATATCCTGGGTCATGCTAGATAGTAGAGGTGTTCAAAATAACCGATTAACCGAGAAAACCAAAGAAAAATTAACCGAAACAACCGAACCAAAATGAAAAACCGATTAAACCAATTGTCAAAACCAAAAATTTTAACAGGTCCGGTTCGGTTTCGGTTTTGAACCAGAAACCGACACAAACCAAACCAAACCTGCTAAAAACCAAAAGTTACACAAATCTTTGAAGTATAAATAGTTAAATTATAACCCAACCATAACAGTTAATATAACCTTCCTGTCTCTCACAAAAAGCCGCCGCCTGCTCCAAAGAAAATTCCCAATCTTCCCCCCTCTCAATTAATTTTCAATCTTCCTTTCCAGTGGGTTGTTGAATGAGCTTTCAATGCGAAGGTCATATTTTTCAACAGCACATTCACATCCAAAGAACTTGATGTACAATGATTTTCAGCGAAAAGATAGTAAAGAAAATAAGAGTTAACAATTGTTTCTCTCCCTTGCTTCTGTATATTTATAAGCCTCTGTAACTTGAAAATTTATTGTAGCTTGTACTTGCTATATATACTCCATAGGAAAAGAACAAAGCTACCGGCAATATCTTTGAGCATCTTTGTCACTTCTTGTATCTTTTTCTTGTTTTTATCTTTTTTCCCTTTTCATTCTTAGTTGTTTTTCTTGTGGTAAGTATTTGTGGTAATGGTTGAGATCGATGGGATTAATGACAATGGAAACCGTGGCTGTAAAATCGATCTTCTTTCTGTGCTTGTGTTTTCTCTTGCCATATAAAAAATCTGGATGATGGGATTAGGTTTCCTGGTTTTTTTGCCTTAAAAACCGGATTTAACCGAACTGGACCGGTTTGGTTTGAACCGGTTTTTGATCCGGTTAATATTTCACAAAATTAATATAATTCGGTTCGGTTAGTTTTTTTAGTCTAAACCAAACTGAACAATAAACAACCCTACTAATAAACAACCCTACTAGATAGGTGACGATGTTCTTTTCATTTTTTCCCATGAAAAAGCCAAATTTGCCTATGCTAATATACCCTCAAGTCCAATGGTATCTTTCTCCCTTTTCTTTTTGTCGTGGAAAAACAGTGTCGGGTTGATCCATGATCATGTGAAATACTAAGAAATAAATTGAACAATTCTTTACAAATACTAGGATGTGATTGAATCTGTTTAGGCAATCAGAACTAAACTCTGCACGGCATATGCCCAGCCATGTCAAGACTTCTAAATGGACAAAAGCTTGGAAATAGTTTAATTGAACTCGTAGGTATGCTAATATAAAATTACATTAGTAGCTGACCTAAGATGTGTATTTATAATCATCCATGTATGCCTATATATTATATGTATTTATTTATAATCAGCAATAATGCATTATACCATGACCATTTGCCATGATGATGATGAGAAAAAAAAAAAAAAACTTAAGTTAACATAACTAATCTATAAAACTCGTGATTTAGATTATAAGATGAAATAATTTTATAGAAAATAATTAAAATAAATTATGAAATCTAGTAACCAGTAAATTTAATATTGAATAATAAAATTATAAAAAAAAATAAGTTTGAAATTTAAAAAAAAAATCATCAAAAAAATTAAAGATCAAAATGTAAAAGCTCTTGATATTTTACTATTCATTACTATTTTTCAAATTCCAAGACTTTTTAGGACGTTCCTTCTAAGATTCTCAGTACACTAATATTTCTACCCCTTTTTTTGGAAGACAAATCCTCATCAAATTGTGCATGGTTCGAAGTAGAATGAGAGGATTTTGGTCCGTTGTTGTTCGAGACAAATTATATAGCAGAAAGGAGCGAAATAACTTGTTCGAAAGTGAAGGAGTGGGCCAACAAGACCTCAAGAAAAGGCTTGAGGATTGTAGACAAGCACTAGTTAGTGGTCCAGTGGTAACCTTCCATGGTAACAACCATGGCTGAATAGTATAATCCTCAAGGGCCCGGGAGGTGGCTAGATCAGAGGCTTAAAACACAGGGACGAAGAGGAAGGGAAGAAGAAGTGGAGGACATATGCATGATGACAATAACACTAGGCATGATTTAGGAGGAGGCATATAAATTAGGTCTCCAATCTATTTTTGATATTATTTTTTTATCTCCATCTTTACCACTCTGTTAGTTTTAATGGCCATAATTATTAAATAATCACATGAAACTCACGCAATTTCTTTGGTATCGTGACAAAAATCCCCTCATCGCATAATAAAACAAACTGTCGAAGGAAGGAATACAGGAGCTTTTAGCAAGCTTCACGTGAAAGGATCTTTCCTCCTGTCTAGGTATGCACCGATTCATGTCCGTTAAATGCTTCACAAAATAAATAAATAAAAAACGCACCAAGGAATTGGACTGTTGTGCTTTTTCATTAGGATAACTTCCTCTCTTACAAGACAAGCAGAGAAGTGGACAGGAGTTTATGAGTTACGACAACCTTACCCTACGGGGAAGCTAGGTGCTAGTAACAGCTCAATAGAAGTGAAATTATTTGAGATGGCTCAAGGCAGGTAAGTGCCTTGTATGGCTACAGACTATAATCTTGGGATTTAACAAAAAAAAAAAAAAAAGCACAATAGGTTAAAAGTTTTGGCACAATAATACTATTTGAAAAAGATTAAGAGAAATAGCATATTTTTACCTTGTCGCACTTCAAAATAACAACAACTTAACATGTAGCTTTACTGTCAATCTTGTGGCTCAATTGGTAGGGCGGTTGATCCAATTATAAAAACCGATCAATCATTTCATATAAAAATCATAATTTTATGAACTCTTATGTTAAAATCATTGGTAATGATGATTTGGTACACTGTCTTGGAGTGAAAGCAGTATGGGTGGTTATTCTATGCATTGTGACGACATATGGTTCATGGTGATAGAAGTAGAATGGTATATGTTTTTTTTTGTTAACATATCAAGAATTTTTGGTGGTCGAAACATGTAACAAAGGTTGGACATCAAGGACGATGCACTAATAAAATTTTGTGGTTGATGGAAAGGTGCTGAATCTTTAGATTTCAAAAATTTCTACTCGAGACCTTGATTTTAGTAGTTTTATGATTTTTTTTATGAATTGGTTGACCAGTTTAACTGACCATTACAAATCGTTTATTATTCTCAATCACGACATTTAATTGATGTCGCGGTCTAGAACCGTGACATGTAACTAAATGTTGTAGTTCAGAACCATAATATTGAAATATATGGTATTTCACCAAAAACTTTTTTTTGACATGTTAATTCGACATTTATTTTTATTTTACATGCTAATTTTCTAATTTATCCATAATTTTGATGAAGACATTGAGATGATGAATGTCCTTGCACTTTCCATAGCATGTACGTTAAGTCTCTAATAATAAGAGGCTGTCCGGTCTTTAATTAGAAGGGAATCCCATCCCTGCCAATGGCTTAATTTGGGCATTTAACTTGAAAAGTTTCTCTGACTTTATTTGGAGAAGAAGAGTTTCGAGGAGGACTAGCAAATAATAATTTTGACACAGACTCTGGATTCGTACAAGAATTTAGCTGTGCCGTGAAAGGTGATATTATAAAGTGCATGACACGGGTCCACGCACAGAAGACCACTGGGCATTTAACAATGCAGACTGCACTTTCTCCTTCTATAAATGCAGAGTTGTGTAAGCTTGAAGCTATCAGTTAAAACTTCTTCTTTAGCTTTCACTAATTTTTTGACACATTTCCAAATTCTGTTTCCATGGCTCCTGTTCCCATTTCTCCAATTAACGTTGGTCATATTGATGATGTTCAAGAACTGAGAAAGGCTAGGCCAGCAACAATCCCTGAAAGATTTGTTAGGGACATGACAGAAAGACCAACACTAGCCACAGCTCTACAGCCTCCTGATACCGTTCCCATCATTGATTTCTCAAGGCTTGTTAAAGGCAATAAAGATGAATACAAGAGTGAAATGTTGCAGCTGACAAGAGCTTGCGAGGAGTGGGGTTTTTTTCAGGTACACGCTGATATTTCTTTTTCCCCCTTTATTTCTTTGTTAGTGCAGGATAAAATGAGCACGAAGGCTAAGTTTATATTGCTTTCTTGTTTTTATCAGGTGATTAACCACGGGATTGATCTGAGTTTGCTGGAGAGTATAGAGAAGGTTGCCAGGGATTTCTTCGTGCTGCCTTTAGAGGAGAAGCAGAAGTATCCCATGTTGCCAGGGACTGTTCAGGGATATGGACAGGCCTTTGTGTTCTCTGAGGACCAAAAGCTGGACTGGTGCAACATGTTTGCTCTTGGGCTTGAGCCCCACTTTATAAGGGTCCCAAAACTATGGCCAGCAAAGCCACTCAAGTTCAGGTAACAGTATAAACACAATTTCTATTTCCTCCAGAATTTTAAGCGGACAAGTCTTCAATTTACTTATAATGCGTCGTGCAATTCTTGCATCAGTGAAACTGTAGAGGTCTATTCAGGAGAAGTGAGGAAGCTGTGTCAGCATCTACTGGAATATATAGCCATGACACTAAACCTGAGAACAGATTTTTTTGAAGAGATGTTTGGGGTGGCTGTGCAAGCCATAAGGATGAACTACTACCCACCATGTGCAAGACCGGACCTTGTTTTAGGTCTTAGTCCGCATTCAGATGGAAGTGCCCTTACAGTGTTGCAGCAAGGGAAGGGTGGTTCAGTAGGACTCCAAATCCTTAAAGACAACAAATGGATGCCTATTCAGCCTGTTCCAAATGCATTTGTCATCAACATTGGCGACACTTTAGAAGTAAGGAAATCATGGGCTTTCCTTTCTCCATCTTACCATGAATCGATGTTGTAGAATTCACTAATTTTCTGCATGCACAGGTATTAACAAATGGAAAATACAAGAGTGTGGAACACAGAGCAGTGACTCACAAGGAAAAAGACAGGCTCTCTATTGTCACATTTTATGCCCCTAGCTATGAAATAGAGCTTGGACCAATTCCAGAACTGGTGGATGAGAACAACCCATGCAAGTATAGGACATACAATCATGGAGAGTATAGTAAACACTATGTAACCAGCAAGTTGCAAGGCAAGAAAACCCTGGAATTTGCCAAAGTTGAAAGCAAGAAACCTACTTAGCCACACACACCCACCCACCTTGGGGTGCTCAATATTTAGATTTTGTATAAAATGTCGTTTATGTTTCTATTTAGAATGGTAAGGTCAAATCACAAGTTGATGGGATGCACTATTCTTATGCAAACTCATTTGTATTAGCTCATCAATTAATACAAGGCGGTGGGGTCTTGTGTTTCCAAAGCATTTCTTGTCCAGTGCGTTTAGTAAGCAGCAGCAGCAGCAGCAGCAGCAAGTAGGAATGAAAACAAGAATCAAAACAGAAAAAAGATGTCACTTTTACTATTCCCCGTATCAGATTCCTAATAGGGAAAGAAACCAGCAATCATGTGGGGAGAACCTAACCACACTGCCACTACATATTTCTGCAAGAATCAAAACACAAAAGGGACAAAACGTCTTCAGTTGTTTAAGGGGAGGAAAGCATTTTCTTAGTGGTAGGAAAGAGGAGAGCCCACATGTATCATGTAATGCATACTGTTTAGTTGTTAATATATTATTGGTGACGGTAGCACTAAGCAACAAACTAGTAATTGGGCTTCTGGTGATTCTAAGCTGAAGTGACAACAAGCAGATCACAACAGAAATTCCCAGCATGCATGACATAAGGTGTGAGGTAAAACAAAAATAATTGGCAGAAATCTCAAGATTCATAATAAAACTAAAAAGAAGAAAACGTTCAGCAAATTTAGAACCGCATTTCCAAGGAAAATGATGGTGGAACCTGCAGAGTAGAATATTTAAAAAAAATCGCTTCCCCTAAGCCCATTATAAATGAGCTTTTTGAAGTGAATCATGTCTTGTGTTGAACTCAATCATAAAGCATAACAAACAAAGGAATGCTGATGCAATCAATTCTGCAGGAAAGACAGCCTGGAAAAATTGCTGGTGCAATCAGCAAAGTGGAATATTATATATTAACTATCCACCGTTACAAGCTTAAACAACAAATTATGTCTTGTTTGAACTTAATCAAGGAGAACAGCTAGCAAAGGAAAGATGATGCGATCAATTTAGTGGGGAGAAAAGGAGAGAAAGAAGAAAGAAACGTGAGAAATTCTGACCATGTTAACAAATAAGTGATGGAATGATTATCTCCACTTTCCATCAATCCCCCAGGCCATGGGAATAAAATCAGTATCTCATTGTATTCTTAAGAACTATGATTGAAGCTGAAAATGCAAATCCAAAATACACTGCACCGCTCATAAGTTTGGATTGGGATCATAACACGAACCTTGCCAGCTTTTATTCTCAGTTTTCACACCAAAAATCCTAGTTACTTCGACCTATCACAGGCAATGGAAAGCAAACATTGGTTCAAACCTGCAAAACTTTCATGGTCATGGAAAGCTAAATCTTATTGAGCCCTCTGTCTATAGCAAATGTTCCTTGTTCCTCTTATTCAGGAATGAAGCAAGACAATCAAGTGAAGCCTCTTGTAACTCTAAAATGGAAATAAAATCTCTCCCAGCCAGCAATTAAAAAAAATACATCATTTAGCTGAGAGTTTCTGGGCAGCAGATGACTCCAGCTTTGATCACATCAGATAGAACTGGAGAGGATGTATTATACAGCAAGATTTCATAGTTGAGCAAGAAGGACCACGTAGAAATTCTCTTTGCCAGAAGAAATCATCTGCTTCAGAAAAAAGAGAGAAGAAGCTTTCGATGATGACGTTCGACAACCCACGATGGACAACCAAACGTGCAAGTTTATTGCATTCCACAACTTGCTATCACCATTTTCGATTGTTGGAATCATCCCTCCCTCCCTCTTTCAAGATACTCTTTCTTTAGGAGTGGGGGTTTTTTGCGGAGAGTGATCTCAGCAAAATGGGGTCCCAAATGCATGAGGAAATCCACAGGTTGCAAGTCAATGTCATTAAAATAATATAATAAGTAGAATGGCGAGGAATAGGAACTTAAGACTAATGGCAAAAGGACTAAAGTTGGGGACAGGCAGACAATTCATGGAAGGACGCAATTGCTTCCTAGTGTTTGCTTCCTGGTTTGGGAGAGTAAAGAGAACCGTCGGTTTTGCTCCTTTCACTTGTCCATTTTGGGACCCTGTTTTGTCCAAATTGCAAAATCTATGTTTGCTTCACGCACATTCATCGACTCTCATTGTCGCACATCATTTGTGACTGAACCGCTTGAATTCTCTTGTCCTGCAAGCTGACTTCAACTGAGAAAAATCTCCATACCATCTTTCAGTCTCCGGCTCCAAGCTCAACGCTTACGTTAGCAGTAACAGCAAGCTCCTTCCTGCACTCCTTTGGCGGCTTTGATTTCCATCATAAAGGATCGAACAATCATCCCATGATCCCAAGCAGTGAGTCAACCACTTTTCTAGGATTTACTTGGCTAGGTTCCGTGTTTGCAAGCCAAAAGTCGGAAGATATTTGTCTGACGTCTGATCGAATAGAATAATAGGTCTTGTCATTTCAAATCAAACTACTGCAAGCGTCATTTCATTTCTCAGCATGACTTCAAAACCACAAATATTTCCATCTTTCACGTTATGGGGACGAATCTTGTTGAAAACAACTTCCCATTAGAGCATGCAAGATGCATAGCTTCAGATTCTATGAACTAGAAATTATTGTTAAGAATCTAGACTCGAGAGCAAACACAGCTGCACGCTGCTCTGAAGAGCCAACCATGCTGCTTCCATTAAAATAAACTATTTCTAGGACAGATCAATTGCAACCCCGCAACGATCGACCTGCCCATTTTTACACGAGCTGTAATGGTTTAACCGGATTGCCACGCTCATATTAGACAAAAACAATGCCATTTCAAGCTGGCTCGATCCAAAATCTGATTACAAAACATATAGGCTTCCGTTGTTTATATAGGAAAGGCCGAAAAAATAAATTCTAGAGTTATTTCTATTTAATAAAATCAAGGGGGTGGATTAAGCTATGGGGACCGGTCATGTCATCCCTAGCTTTTGAGGTTTGGTGCTGCTGAATGTTTGTAAAACACGTTCCAATGAAACAGTTTGAAAACGAACTCTCCACCAGAGAACGCAGTTGATTTTCTAAATTTGAAAAGTTAGGATCGTGTTAAATAGGTGCTATCAAGTGAATGAAGTCGACCAATTAACATGCGCTCATAACTATTTTAAAAGGGAGTTAAGGAATCATAACTATTTAAAAGGGAGTTTAGGAATCAAAAGTGAGTGCAAGCGGACATTCTGATTACCAAAAAATAAATAAAATTAGGGAATCACCTAACATATGATGCCATGGAGCTGTCGTATCATCTAGAACTCAGGTCCCCAAAGAGATGAGGCGTGTGGTTGCAGTTTATAAAAACATATGGAAGAAAAGCTATAGATTACAGTTTCACGAGAGTTTTTAGCAGAACTCATGCAGAGTTGCAGTGCGAGGACCGCATCACAAAAACCATCGGGGAGCTATTCGTTATATGCATCATCGCCGGATGACACTTGTACCATACCACCAAAAGGGAAAACATTATGGATGACAAAATATTCAAAGTTGAACCATTTTTTAAAGAAAACCATCGATAAAACAACTGGGACAATGTAATGAGAGACGTTCAACTTTTAGCTCTCCTTGAAAACGGATGGACTTGAAATACAAAAATTGATCTCAACTTTTTTGGAGACAGTGAAATGATGCAAGTTAAAGCAGTTCCAAGTTTTTACAAGTATGAACAATCTAATAATATTTGATAACCAGCACATCCATCTAATTAAATAATGCAAACTCGGAGTTACTCTTATAGGTGATACAATGAAAAACATAAAATAGCACAGGTAATGATGCTCGCATTCAAAGACATACCATTCACCTGGTAGTTTCTGGATCCGACAAACAAAATGTAAAGTGAAGAGAACTAGATTACATTTCCCCCCCTTCTACAGGAATAGCAAGCACAATTATTAACAAACAAACAACTAAGTCATGTGGTAGACTCAATGTAGCAAGGTAAATGATACATGATAGTGCCCTTGGCGCATTGGATCACATTAGGGAAGCAATTAGATTTCTCCATCGTGGGTACACAATCTATAGAAGTTGTTCATACCTGGCTCTGGAGGAAAAATATGCGAGGGTTCCAACTCCTGCTTCCAATCAATCACCAAAGAGGCACTCACTAGCAGCATTTATACACACCCGTGCTATTTCAACCGTATACTGTCGCTCTTTGGTGTGATTTGCAGCAACAATGGTCACCAAGTCATTATTCATGGACAATCAAGCATGCTGTTTTATGCCAAGTATCTGAACAAATTGGGGTTTTCTTTGTCCCTTTCAAGATAGTCTCGAGTAATCAGATCTTCAATCCGTTTTTTAATTGCCTTGAAATCAGGCTGCAAATCCACATTTCAATTAAAACAGTGATTTAAGATAGAGGGAAGAAAAGGAACGCATACCATCAAGGCATCAAGGGGAAACTAAATGTCAATATAAACCTTGAACATGCGACCCAACTGCTCAACACACTCCATAACCAATTGCTGGTGACCCAAAACTTTGCGGCTCTTCATGATGCGCACAATTGATGCATCAATCGCATACCTTCTGTCCTTATCAACATCTTCAATTACTTTCTTCTTTTCATCTACAGGAGGCAGAGGAATCTGCAAGTTGAACAAAGAAGGCTCATTAGCTTTCACATGATACAGAACAGCAACAGGACATTGTAGAAGCTCTCAGCACCTTGATCCTCCTCATTTTGTCAGTAAATTTGGAGTTGAATTCAAAGTGATCGGTAGGAGATATTGTTTTTGTATTTGGCTCTTTGTTTAGAATCTTATACTTTGCGCATGACAAAGAGTGGAGCAGTCTAACAACATCATCATCAGTCAAGTTCAATTGAGTCATGATCTCTGAATAACTCAATCTATCTGAGGAGTTAAAAAGCAACAGTGCAGAAGCCTATTAAACATGGGAAAAAATCAACATTAGAAATAAAGAAACTTATGGACAACCTGCACTTCTACACTAATCAGAATTAATAAATAAAAACATATGCGATTAAATTCATTAACTTAATACCTGATAGGTTGTCACAATCAACTCCATGGTTTTTGGTTCAAATTTCCCAATAAGATTACAGGTACCCAATGAGTATATCCAGGTAAGTTTCCTGTGCTTTGTTTTTATTTGATAAAATTCTCTAAAAACTTCAACACACTTGACCTAAAGCGGAAGCAATCAGACAATCAGAGAAAGGTATGCATTAGCGACACGTGACCTAAAGAAAAACCAGACATATCAACCAGAAAGCAACAAACATTTTAACTAAGACAAATTAATAAGCATACCATCTCCGCTGGAAGGTTCAAATCAAAAGACTTGTAACTAGGCCAGAAGCCAGTTGTCAAAACCGTAACCGTCAAGTCAATTCCTGGATTTGCATTTGGGTTGTTGCTTAGATACTCCTCAAAACTGGTTTGGTTTTCCCGAGCTAATGTCAAGTCCGTAACCTAGACGAAAATCAAATTCAAGAAAGAATCGCAATTTGCATCCCAATCTTACATGTTCATAGCAATCTAAACTTCTGAATTAGAAAATGATGGTTCAAGGCAACTGACCATTCCCTCCATCTTTGAGGTGAACTGCCCACCACATTGCTGCTTCAGCTTTGTCAAAATGCTTCTCTCATGGTCATCATTGGCACTCTTATCAAAAAGTAGACGTCGAGCAAGCTTTTTCCTGCCAGAAACCATGCAACAAAAAAATAATCCTCTTTTAGTTAAAAAGTTCACCATATAATGTTCGATTAAAGCATCTATTCATCAGAAGATGACATAATTCACCTATAAAATTCAGCAAACAAGTCTTTGTCGCTAATATAAGCAAGCAGCTTCACAACCTATAAATCAATGACAAATTCAATTATGAAGTTAAATAATAACATGAGCAACAGAACCATGCAAAGGCAGCACAACAGACCTTCTCCAGTGTTTCCTCAATGGCCTCATCACTCAGTTTCTCACTCCCGCCTTTCTTAAGAATGTTATCACAAAAGGTTGCTAGTAATTCTGCACTTGAACTTCCCGCAACACCCTTGTTGCAAAAGACCTCAAAAGCTTCCTTGAGGGCCTGGAGAAGAACAAGTTTTAGACACAACAGATCAAGAAGGATTTGTCGTGCAATGTCAGGTATAAATAAACCACACAAACCTTGTGGAAAAGAGTGTGGTTCTGAAAACAATTGTTGACATATGCCAGATATTTGTCGTGCAGCTCAATCACCTTCCTGACAAAAACCTGAAGGCCACCAAAATCAGCTTCCACTTATTTCAACAGTCAGTCAATATATGGATTTAAAAATGGAGACTTGCCTGTTCCTGCAAGCCAACCACGTCCTTTTTATCTGCCTTTTTTAAAAAAAAAAAAAAGTAACAAAAAAGCTGGCATTAGAAAAACATGAATAAAAAAAGAGCATTCACAAATATACCATGCATGTTGGTGAGAGTAATGTATCATGCAACCAATTTTATGAAGAGCTCGTTATTAATGCAAAAATAGAGCTCTGCTGTACCAATCATCGGAAAAATCTCAACTTGGGAGCAGACCACAACCACATGTGTTTGACTGATTTATTAGCCTAAAATCATCTCATAAATACCCTTCAACTCCTCAAGTAGTGGGGACTGAAAAATTTATCTATGATGAGCTTTGGGCTACCATCAGGACTATTCAGCAAAACTCAGTAGCAGAGATACCAATATAGTTCTGATAGGTCATTCATTTCAGTTTTTTATGATCTGTATCCTACTTTCTCACAAATTGTAAAGACAAGAACAACCAGTAAAGACCCAAGATTAGCAAGCAATCTTCCAAGGATGATATGCCAGGATAAATCTGATACTCAACAAGCATCTAAGGATCTATGACTAGGGTACGTAATTTATGGATGCTGTGCACAAGAGCTTTAGAACCTCAAGCTTGCTAGGATATTTGACTACCCTTGCTCTTGTTTTAAAGAATGACGTTTATCATTGTCATGGATAGAGAATAAAATATTTCAAAAATAATAAAGTTGCTAAAGTGTTCTTAGCAAACTAGAACTGGTGCAAAAGCAAGCACCATTTTGTCTTGGGAGCTGATGAGTTAGGGCCAGTGGGTTGCTGGGTTGGATAGATGATGGAATTGGATTCTGATATTAAACAAGGCTTTCGCCGATTTTTGGAAATTGAATTTGCTTTATTCGTGAATGCAACAGAAAAGGGTCATATACCCCATAAGGTAAGCAGGACGGTGGTGAATTAAAATCAATTTCAAAGCAAAGTTAAGCAAAACAGGGACGCCAAATTATTGACAACAACATTTCACGTAACCTGCACACCAAGTATATCTTACCATCCTCATTATCATCATTATTATAGAGAAACTGCTCAACAAATGAAATCTAAAGGTTCATACACAATCACAATACTTTTAGTGAATGGGATTTATGAAAGCGGTTTCAAAGATTACTAAGGAGTGCATAACTAAACAATCTTGCACAGAAAATTGCACAAAAATTGAACAGATCTAAGAGAAAAACTCTATTTTTTGCTTGATGGGAGGGGCAATAAAATGCAAATATGAGGAAAGAGAATTTTCCCAGGAGTTAAATTACATAAATTGCAAAGTTTAGAATAGCCATAGGACCGACCTTCTTGCTGCTTGCTGCATCTTCAGCCTGTTTGACCAAAGCTGTACCTTCAGCAGTGACATGCTGTTTTATGGAACAGAACATAGAAAAATGAAGGTGAAAAAAACAAGAAGAAGAAAAGATAGAACCAACAAAATGCTTATCTCAGATTCCCCATGGCCAATAAATTATTAAGCCTACCAACCTGCTTAAATATACTAGAAACAGGATCTAAGCCTCGAGGTATTTTAGAAAAGAGCCTGAACATTCTTGATAAATCCTCCACCTAAAACAGCATGAAACAAAGCAAGAACACAACGACTGTTAGTTAATTTGCAATGAGCAGAAAAAATGGTTAACTAATGAATATATGATAAAAACCTTGTCATCTCTAAGCAGTGCATGACATCCAGAGTGCTCTTTTTCAAGCAGCTGGTTGGCATATACAGACAACTCCTCATGTTGAACTTTCTGCAGAGAAGAACACATGACTTCTGACACAACAACAAAATAACAGAGAGAATAAAAACAAGGGTAAAACTTTAAGTTAGGCCTCAAACCAGGCAATGCAGCTGTTTGAACCAGTACCTGAACTGGGATATCCCATTTTACAAGGTTTTCTAGTATTTTGTGTGAATAACCACCACTAATGAGCAACTAAAACAAAGAGTTACAGCATAGAATCAGCCACAAACCTCCAGCAATTTTGGCTCACTACTGGAATGCAAGTAATGAGAAACCCTATCTTTCTCCCTCATTAGACACTCCTCAGCCTGGAATCACCAACAAGATGCATTAGAAACTATTTGCATTAAAAACCATTTCATGAGGGCAAAAATTCTTTTTGACTCATTAACAGAACATATCCAGTTTACCTTTAACATGTAATCTGGACATGAATCATCTAGGATCCAGTTTGCTGCTTTCCGAGAATAATAAGCAGCTGTATCTTTAAGCATCGCTGCTTCAAAGTCATTTTCATAATAATCCATCTGCCCCATTCCGATTTCAACAAATATATCTAAGACATTCTTCAATAAAGCTCGGTCAATCTGCTCTCCTTCACGCTCTTGATCAATCTGTTTAAGGACAATCATGTTAACTATTTTGTCCATGGGTTAAGAAACAGAAAACCATCCATTTAGGAGAAAGAATATGACCCTACCAGAGAAATTACAGCATCCCTCACTTTCCCATTCAGCTCTTGGTACACCTGGAATCAAAAGACGTTCCATTATATTACATTATGATGTATCTTCTTGCAAGGGAATAGTTGTGTTAGCAAACAGAATATAGTGGAGTTTCAATTGGGACAATGGTTCAAGAAGCAATGGAAGGGAAAAAAAAATCCATCACAAACACAGAACACAGACAGAATATAAGACAGCACATGAATCAGGTAATCAGCCATGACATACCTGATTGCGGAAACAAGCAAGTCCAACTTCATTAAGGGGTGGAAGTGACCTTCGGGCAATAAAATAGCGATCAAGGTAATGGAAGAAACGAGAAAGCCACCTAACCATGACTTTATGGTTTGCCCACCTTTTAACTAGCTCTCGTAACATAAACTCATCATGCTTCTCCCTTAAGGATGGCAATACCTGCATCAGAAAACAGAAAATTGGCAACAAATTGAGAAGTGCTCGATAGCAAAAAAAAAAAAAAAAACAGCAGAACATTGCATTTTTAATGGAGACAAATGAAAACTAAGACCAATCAGAAACATATCTACATATATTGGGTTGAAGTAAAAAGAAACAATGATGTTAACAGAGGGAGGGTTTTTTCTTCTTGTAAACAAAGTTCCATCAACTTCCAGTAAACTCATATGAAGGAATCTTATATTTGAAACAGAGGGTAAAGCGAACAAATAGAAGGGGAGCAGCACCATGATGTTCAACATGTGCATAAGATGTCTCCCTCGCCCAACCTATCTCCCTCCATCTCCTTTGAAAAGGAGCAGACAAGGTTATTTTGTTCCAAGTATCAATGAGATGGCAGTGCATAACATGTGTTTATTGGAAAAAGGATAGAAAGTTGAGAAGACCTTGTCAAAGTAAGGGTATACATTAACCTGAATCACTTTGAATCCAATCCAAAACTGATTCACATGAATGCATGCGATCACTCAACCCAAATGTACCAAGTAACCAGGGGGATTGAATATAAGATGCCTCATTTCTGAGCCACTGCCTCACCTGCATTTTTCCAGTTCCATGATCATGAAAAACAGCCAGGTTTCAAGAAGCAGGTATGTTGTCCAATCACATCACTTGGCATGGATTGACATGACATAAAATTCACCATTCATTCACCAAGATGTATCAAACAATTACAAGAAGTTAAACAATAGCCTTACCTTAGGCTTTCTACTCCAGTGATAGGGGATGCTATCAATAATTGGTAGACAACACTAGCATTTAAAAATAAATGTTTCCTTCAAAACCATCCATTAAAAACCATAAATAGCAATTTCTCAACCCCTAAGCTACAGATCCTTGACTTGAAAGTATAACCATCCATTACAAGGATAAATTTGTCAATGCAGTGGAAACTAAACATATAATTTCTTGGTCAAGATGCAGATAATGGAAACGAGTTGACATTTCTTGTTGGTGAGAGTACATGTGACTCTAAACATGACGAAAAAATGTATGTACCAGACATGATTATGCAAACTTGATTTATATGTTCCTCACCGTTGACGTAATGTATTCTTCAAAAGACTCCCGGTACTTGTCATATAGCTGTTGGGAATAATCATGAGGAGGCTTCTGCGTACACATGTTGTAAATGGTTCTACAAAAAAAAAAGGAAATAAAAATACCATCATCAAAAACAACAACAAATCAAGTCAAGCATATGCTAATTCAAACACATGTAAAAATCATCATAGACAAAATGTGGCATAGAAGTGTTTACGTGTATAGCATCATGTAGTCCTCGGAGCTGAACTGTGGCTCAGACAACCCTTCTAGGATGTTCTTCAGCTTAGTAATTCCCTTCTGCATAAACTCCCATCCTTGTTCAAGATCAATAGTCTTCCGCTCATTCATTGTCATATTTCCAAAAACTTAATTCCAAATTCCCAATACCAATATCTGCAAAATCTCAACACACAAATCATATATCTCACTACACATCCTAACACAAAACCACAATTTATTTTATGAACAGCAACGAAACATCAAACGGTTAACAAACCAACAAAATTCACAATCTAAACAACATTCACTTAAAATTCTACTTCAAAAGAAAGGCAAATTTGTAACCAAATAGTCAATATCAAGCTACAACGAGCTGGAAGTTAATCTCACCAGGAATAAATAAATGAAACCCTAATTTATTTACAATAATGTTACTGAAAAAAATCCCTCTTTTAGAGCCAAAACCCTAATTTTCCCAAAAAAACCCAGTTTAAATTTACGATCAGGGGAGGTATCCTAACACTAAAAGTCATAATATTTCCAAACGAATTACGAAAATCGGAGGCTTGAAAAATAAATTATCAACAAAAATAAAATAATCAGAGAAATTAAAAGGGAAATCAATTTAACATGCATACAGTAACGATCAAAAGAAAAAAGAGATCAAGAGGACCAAATTCAAATCGATCGATAGAGAGCGAGAGAAGAGAAATACCTGATTTTTACTTCTGGGTTTTGAAAGAAATCGAAACCCTAGAAGACATAGAAATAGTGGATAGAAGAAGAAGAGTTGGGATTGGGAGAGACCATTGATTTGAATTAAGGAATCTGAATTAAGGATAGGTTGGTGGGAGAGAAGGATTGTGTTGAAGAGGAAGAGTTTGGTTTCATTCACCTCTTCTTTCCATCCCTCCTATTTTCCATCTCTAATTATTTTATTTTTTATTTTTTTTCAAGACAAAAACCACGACTAGTATTGTTACACCACTAGTGTTGTGATTTTTATGTAATCGAATCAATTTCTGAAAGCTTACTACATGGATGCGGGCCAACATAAATTTTTTTATTATAAATAAAAAATAATAAAACCCGGGTTATTAATTTAACTGAAATTAATAAATTTATATAATTTTAACAATATTAAAAAATAAAAAAAATTAATAAAACCAACTTAAATTTATCCAGGTTAGTATGTAAACTCTATAATCTAACCGT
>Ga0325402_1000803_pt1 | contig 23753 bp, 9 predicted proteins | sample PopdelMetagenome_22_FD_207212 | JGI IMG/M metagenome (GOLD analysis project Ga0325402, IMG submission 207212) | Populus deltoides microbial communities from Bellville, Georgia, United States - Xylem-PdKOR-R3 | ecosystem: Host-associated > Plants > Phyllosphere > Stem > Wood/Secondary xylem...
TATATATATATATATATATATTTGTGGTTTCAATTCTTTTTCTTTGTTTTTGATTTTTTTTTCTCTTTTTTCCTTCATAGGTTGAACATGTGGTTAGGGAAGAGAAGACTATGGCAGCATATGAACTTATCGAGATATATTGCGAGCTTATTGTGGCGCGTTTGCCCATCATTGAGTCGCAGAAGTATGCAATCCTTTCCCAAATCCAGAATAATTTTTATTTTTATTTTTCTTAATTCTAATCCTATGGAATGAAGGGTCCTGTGTGTTGATGCTATCATCCATCAAACTTTTTCTCCTGCTGGTTCGTAGATGAAATGCAGTCTTACATGTCTATTGACTATTTTGGGATCTTTTTTTAGAGATGGAATATGACCTCTTTTGTGGTGTGGCATATAAGGATTGTTTGATCTAGATTTCTCTTGCCCCTGCCATCATCATACGATACCTGCTCTTGATTCTTTCTTCATGGATGATACTTTTTTAATATTTTATTCATTCAGCCAGACTAAAATGTTGTACTGGTAAATCTTGTTGGCTTATTATGATGACTGCTTACGTTTGTTGATCAATTTTGTATCATTTCAGAAACTGTCCGATTGACTTGAAGGAAGCGGTCTCAAGTGTAATTTTTGCCTCTCCAAGATGTGCTGATGTACCAGAATTGATGGACGTTCGGAAGCATTTAACAGCAAAATATGGGAAAGAATTTGTATCTGCAGCAGTTGAATTACGTCCAGACTGTGGTGTTAGCCGCCTGGTAAGTTTTTTTTTTTTAATTATTATTGTGTTGATAAGTGGAACTCTGCAGTTCAGTTTTGTTGTTAAACTTTTTTGGTGTTATATTTTTAGTTGGTGGAAAAATTATCTTCCAAATCACCTGATGGCCCTACCAAAATTAAAATTTTGACTGCAATCGCTGAGGAACACAATATCAAGTGGGATCCTATGTCATTTGAAGAGAAAGACACCAAACCTCCTGAGGACATGCTGGTAAGATAAAATGTTACAAGTTATTCAACTTTTTCTTGGTAATGCCTTTTGTGGTGCAAAATGGATGCACAGAAATTCAAAATCTATTTCCTCAATATTTGCATTAACTGTAAATATGTTTGAGCAGAATGGACCCGCTACATTTGAGCAGGCTAGTAGAGTCCATGTGGAACCTACTAATGCCCAAGCCTCACCGAATAGGGTTGATCAGGGATCTCATAATTTCCATGATCCATCGCAACACTATGTAAAGCATGATGTTCCTGCAAACTCTCATGGCCCCGATTTAAGATCTTCACCTCATTCCTATCCAGATCATAGGCCTTCAGGTTTGTCAACTATTTGCCTGGCTTGTTTGTTGTTAGATGAAATATGTGTAAAGCTGTCCTTTGCCTTGTTTTTTGCTTGTTAACCCTTGTACACATGCAGGGAACCATAGTGAGGTCTTATCTGGTCCACAGAATTGGAATATGGAATTCAAGGATGCCACAGCTGCTGCACAGGCAGCTGCTGAATCTGCTGAACGAGCAAGCATGGCTGCCAGAGCTGCTGCAGAACTTTCAAGTCAAGATAGGATAACCAGGCAGCATTTAGCAGAATCACAGAAGGCTTTTTCTTTTGCATCAAGAGATGTAGGACCTCAAAACTATACTGGCTCAAAGCTGCAAGGTGAAGATGTTGACAAAGATCAAATGAGTAACGTGTACCAAAGACATCCAGGGTTACATCATGAGGAGAGAGAAGGCAATGAGCAAGATGACCTGGCTGGATTGACTAAAAGGTTTTACAATCTCAAGAGCCCTAATAAACCTAGTCAGTCAGCTTCCTCAAAGTCCAGTAATTCTTTTGTGGCTGATTCTCCATTAATTGACGATCTCCCAATGCCTGATAGGCTTTCTCAAAAGAGGTCTTCTGAATTGGGTGAATCTAGTGTAAAGCTAGAGTCTAGGGAATCTGAGGTAAGCTTTGTGAGTAAACTGGAAGATAGAATGACATCAGAGAATGTCAGTCACTTTGAGGAAGCAAGAATCAGAAAACAGTCTAGTAGTGTTTCCTCACATTCGCATTCACAAACTTTCAGTGATGATTACAATGTGTTTTCCAATACCAACCAGCAGAGAATGGGAGATGAGACTGATCAGGAGCAAAGAGATGCAAAAGGAGCAAATTCTTATGACAATGCCATGGTTTTTGATGATTTTTCTTCAGACAAGGAAATTAAGTTCGATGTGGAGGATGAACATAATGACCAAGAATATGATTTGGATTTTTCATCTGAAGGTAGAAAGTCATCTTCTCATTTGTTAGCAAATACAGATGCTTGGGGCCGTACGGAAAACATGGATGAGTTTCGAGGAAAGTCCAGTTCGCAGACACCGTTGACCTCGGCATTCTTTTCTCAAGATTTTACCGATGACCCTGTTCCTTCCAAACCACATGACTTGTTACCCATGACTTTTGATGATTCTGACAGCGTAAGTTCAGAGACGGAAGTGGATCTGGATACCTATGAGGTGGTTGGTGGTTCAAGTACTGGCATTTTTGCTCATACAAAGAGTGTTAGCACCAGAAACTCTGACCCCATTCATAGTGGGAGTCCTCACTCAATAAGATTTTCACTTGCAGATGAGGAAAATTTGGGATCCAACCGTAAAACGCATTTACAGACAGCTTCACTTGATTCAGATGTCGAAGTATTCTCTAAGAAAAATCAGGGAACTGGATTTGATGTTGAAATGGATAATAAGTTTGCTTATGGTAAATTGGACACGAGTCAATCTTCTCCCATACCTCTGAAATCTTGCACAAGTTCTAATGACTTGAAGGACAACCTGCAAACTTCAGGGCATCCAGTAGTGAAAAATGTTCAAAATTATGAATTACCAATCACCACAAAGAATGCTGATCCTATTGAAGAATCCAATTTGGAAACTGGTACAGAGTTGAACTTGGGAATATTGACAGGTGGCTTTCGAAACAAGGGTTATAGGCATCCGCCATACCACAGGAATCTATCAAATAATTCCTCATCATCTGAACAAGTAATAGAGAATATTCATTCAAGGACTGGTCGGACCTCTTCTCCTGTCAAGGTTGATATTGGTTCTGGAGCTCGTAACCAGGAGACAAACAGTCAGAGACTGCACCCAAAAGTAGATGTAAAAGCAAGCTCAAGAACCCCAGCTACATATTATGATGACGATTCTGACGAGGAAGTTCCGCAACAACATTTTAGCAAGAGTCCAAAGTCATATGGCCGAAAATCAGTTAATGAAGGGAATGATAGGTCAAGCACAAAGATATCAGATAATCGTGATTCTGAGTTTTCTAAGCCGAATTCATCTAGCAAAACTCATTTAAGCACTAGGTTTTCTCGACGAACAAAGGCATCTCCTTTTGAGAAAGATTATTCTTCGAAGCCTTCAGTGCTTTCCAAGTCTCCAGTGAGTGCAGACTCTTTTGTGGAAAGAACACCATCCTCAAGTAGCTCCTACACTGCTGACACTCAATCAATCCCCCAGAGCAGAAGCTCAGGTTACCAGGGAAGTTCTGAGCAATGTAGGTCAACAGAAGAAGCAGCTTCTAAGCGAATTCAGCAGTCCAAGAGGTTCTCATATGAAGAATCATCCCCAAGGAGTTCAGATGCTATTTCTAGTCAGCAAAAACCACCATCTCAGTCAAAGGGTTCAGATTACTGGGCAAGTTCTAGGCAGTCACCTAGTTCAGCAGAACAAGCAGCTTCTAAGCAAATTTCAGAATCCAAGAGGACTTTGCGTGAGGAAACTCTTAAGTCATCAGCTCGGGAACAGCCATGTAGTTCTCCTCCTAAGCCAGTAGCAGCAGACAGTGCTCAAAGTTCAAAGACTTCCAGTACACATGGTGAGATGCCATCCAGGGAGAATTCCATTAATAAACCCAGCCATGTTCACCCAAAACTTCCTGACTATGACACCTTTGCAGCGCATCTACTGTCTCTCCGCCAGAATCACCAATAATTTATTTTAAGAAGATGAGCGGCTTTACAATTATTATGGTTTGTTATTCTTTTAGATTCTGCATCATGAAAAGGACTGGAATGAAGTTGGTTACAGGGATTACAGATTCTTTCAGTTACATACATATTCTCCTCTGCTGTTATTCTTTAGGATTTAATATATTTTTTCCCATGCTTCTCAGCACTCGTGTTGTATCATATATTTCGAGATTATTTTCAAAAAAACGAGGAAACATGCACTCGTAAGTTGCTGTAATATGAAAAATGTTGGATTTATTTCTTTAATTTGGATGGAAATATGATAAACTGTTTTGAGATTTGATTTAAGAGTCGTTGGGGTAGCTTTGTTGCTTGTGTCCAGCTGTTCATTGATGTGGCATTGCAGAATGGGTACATAATCTGCAGTCTGCCCAGTACGGATGAGAGGGAATTCCAGAATGATGAATCCTGCAATTGCAAAGCTCGATGGTCAAAGCTGTCATAGAGGTAATACCTTGGAGCCGTGACGCCAGGTACTGCTTGGTTTCCTGCTGAACGTTCATTTTTGGTAGCTCGATTCAGTTAGGCGTTGCTAACTAGTAATCATAGATTAATTACTAGCCGTATTAATTTCGTTGCCTTGGATTCTTTTACTTGCTTGACATATGTAGCGTAGGTCCTGCTTTGATACACCTTTATTTACAACTTCTTGCGTGAATGTAACCCTCTGCATTTTCGATAGTGTTCTTATCTTTGACGTTTTCCTTTGTTTTAAGATAAAGGTGCTTCACTTCTAATTCTTGTTATGGCATGGCATGTCTGGTTTGATGTAATTAACAACATGTAATGTAATGTTTCATTACATTCCTGTTCCTACGTTTGGTTGTATAGCTTTCAAAATTCATTGCACAATGAATGATTATCACTATAAGCACTCATTACCTTACAATCAGTACATGAAAGCAAAAAAGAAGCTATGTGAAGAGGTATTTTTGTTGGAACGTTGATACATTAGTATCAACTAATGGAATGCTTACAGTATAGCCATTCCCCGATAAAATAATCTTGTCAATGTCGGTATGTAATCATGCAAGACCTAATTGCAAAAGGTTGGATAATTTCAATTCTCTCTCTTTCTCGATCTCTCTCTCGTCCTCCCTAAAGAAAAGATTCTAGCTATCGGTGGTGATTTTCTCACTAAAGAACTGATAACAACCTTCTCATTTTCTATCTCTTTATTCATTTTCATTGTAAAAATACATGCATGGTTCATTATGGTTCAAGATCTAACTTTGGTTTTTGTTTGTCTTTCCAACCAGTGCTCTGGTTTTCTCTTACTTCAATAAAGGTATGACAATTACACTTGATGATTTGAAAAAACATTGATATTCTTTAACAATCATGAAAAGATAAGATATCTCGTCAATCGAGCCTTGCAGGGAGGCTTATTTCTCCATTGGTTTATAGTGACTGGACACTTTTCTATCTAGGTGAGACGCAACGAGAGTCCAAGTTTAGGACACCGTAGATAGGGATGATGAGAAAGTTCAATTCAATGTCTAAACAAAGACCAGTAATGACTTGAAAGATCATATTTCATTATTCTTGTTAGTTATTTTGCTTAATATGTTTTCCTTTATTAAGTTTTAGTTTCTATAGCCAATACGTTTTGGAAAGAGGTGTCTTTGATTTATATTTGGTTCAATAAATTTTCGGTACACCACATAAAAAAATTCAGTTTTTTTTATTAACATGAATGTCCGGATCATTTTGTGTGTACCTCGATTAATCACATGGGTCCTGAAGTTAATAATTATGTAAGCTTCCAGTGATCCTAAGGTTTGTGGGACTCGAACTAGTAATCTCTAGAAAACAAATCTAAGACCTAATCAGTTAAGGTACACCCTTCAGGATTAAAAATTCAGTCTTCTTACTTTCCTAGCAAATGGTATAATCTGTCAGATAATAATAATATGTTGATCTACAATTGATTTTCTTCTCTCTCTTTTTTTATCAATATGCTGAGCGCAGACAAGTAAATCAAGCATAATGTAAAATTTTTAACATAGTTTAACAAGTAATGAAAAGAAGAGAGTAATGCCAAGAAACAAGAAAGAAAGAAAAATAATGATAAAGAAAGTTGTAAAGAAAATGATAAATAAAAGCTATAAATTGCAAAGAATGAAAGAATTGTAAAGAAAATGATAAATAAAAGCTATAAATTGCAAAGAATAAAAGAAAACAGTTAACTATAAAAAGCTTCTAAATAAATTATGTAAATGAGGTTAACTATTATTTTCAAGTGCTAGATTGCCTATATATAATGTTATAGAGATTGAATTGTACAAAAATTTCAAATTCTAATATTATACAAATTGTTTATGGTAGATAAAGATTTTACAATTTGTATGCTAATATAATTTGTATTTATTATTCATGCACACCCTTTATAACAGTTGTATATGCTTTTGTCATACTTCAATATCCATTATTTTAATTGCTAAAGACTTTTATTTTGCCTAGAACTTGATAATTGATGGTTATTGTGAATTGTGATTCCTTGATCGATAATTGATTTCAACTTTCTTTATTATCTTGCTTGAAAAACATAAAGTAAACAAGCACAACTCTTAATTAAATGATACATGGATGAACTATTTTTTATATATACAATGCCTCCTATATTCTTTTGTTTAGAATAAATGAAGAAATTTTTACATGCCTTTTATGTTTAAATTGTGACAAATCGATCGATGATTGATTTCAACTTTCCTTACTATCTTGCTTGAAAAACATAAAGTAAACAATCAGAACTCTTAATCAAATGACACATGGATAGATTATTTTTTATATGAACAATGCCTCCTATATTCTTTTTTTTTTATAGAATAAATGAAGAAATTTTTACATGCCTTCTATGTTTAAATTGATTGACAAATCGATCATGGAAGATGTGGAAAATCAAGCATTATTTTCCCTATATATCAAATATGTTTCTCTTTCTAACATATCAGCCAACTAAGAAATTTCAAATGAATTGTTGGCTAATCTTAGAATTATAAGAACTATTGTATTGAGTCTCTAATTATTAATCAATTAATACCCAACTCTTCATCTTCTTCTACAAATTCAAAATCTTCTACAACAACTAAAAAAATTCAAAAAACCTAACCTTACTTGTTCAATAAAAATGGTACATTCCATGAGATCTTTTCAACCAAAATCATCCCTTATCACCCATTTTTAAAATCATAATGATTGTGTTCCTAATATAAATTGGGAAATCATAAGTAATGCCTTAGAAACATGAATGAGAAATGTCTTGGTCCTTACCATAAAGAAGTAGTCTTAGAAAGAAATAACCTCTTTTTATTTGACTTCCACTTCAAGATGACCATCATAATTTAAATATATAGAAAAAATTGATTCCAACGTCACCTAACATTGACTTTGCTGACTACATTTATTGGCTTAATAGAATGCAAAAATACTTTGATGAGGAATGGAAATACCAAAAGTGTAAAATCCCAATTAAAATATTATGATAATAGAAAAATGCTAGAAGTTTTACCTGATGATCAAAAGAAATGAATAATAATGTATAAATATTGAAGATTTATAAAAGGAGTTAAAAAGGGATTACAAAAGGATTAAGCAAGGAAATGGAAGATTATCAAGGATTCTTTGGTTAAGGGAGGCCAACTGTGAAGAAGAGGAGTAGGAGGGAAAGAAATGAGTAGAAAACTTATCTTCCTTGCTCTTGTCTCCTCAATTTAGTAAGTTTAAAAGGTAGGAACCTTGATTGGCTATGATTTTGAATTATTAAGGAAAATTAGCGTATTTTACATAGGAGAATGTTATATAAATTGTGTTTTCATGAATGAATGATTAAATGGATGTTTTCATGATAGAATGAGGTCGATAAGCATGAAAAAGCATTGGGTATTGCATGAAATCAAAAGGAAAAAAACTAAAACTGAAAACTAAAATGACGTCTCATGAACTGTACAAATTAATCAGTTGACCAATTAAGATTTACTAAACGATCTATTTGATCAGTTGATAGGAGGAATAATGAATTTTACTACTGTTTGAATCAATCGACCAAACCAGTTGACAGTTTGTTTGACCATTTGAGACCCTAGTAAAAGTAGTAATAACCTGCCGATTGATTGATTATGCCAATGTGAACCAATATCGTTTTAACTGATAATGAATTATTATTATTCAATTTGAAACTCATAGTTTCATAACACAATGTTTGAACATGCATTCTTTTAAGGACGATGATAAAAGGGATCCAATTTGTTTGCTTAAATAGTTAAATACATCACGTGGACTTACGTTGATGCTTAATGAATAAGAAATACATTGATTTCAAAGAAATTTGAGTTAAAACCATACATTCTTTTAAGGAAGAAAGTTGAAAACAAATTTGCTAGGACAAAAGGGTTAATTATAGATGAATCGAATTTAAATTGCACAAAATATATATTAATAATTATGAAATCCCCTTGGATATAAGATCAGAATTTGTTTAAAAAAAAACATAGAATTTTGAGATAAGGATTTTGAATTAAAAATAATTATGATGATACATGAGAAACTGTGGATGCTGCTTAACCGATAGGGACAATCAGACGACAATAGATTTCAAATAGATACTTAACACCTCAGTAGCTATTAATTCTTCTTTTAAAAGTCAATAGTTACTATTATTTTCTCAATATCAATGAGTTTCTAAAATTAGTAATGATTGACAATTATCATGTTGATGTAAGAAATTATAATAGAAAATGAAATAATTGGCATTCAAGTAAGACGTTGGATTGATTGGTATACAGTTAGGATTACTGGATTTAATAGCTTCTAAATGGGAATGTCGAGATAATTGCCATTCAAGTTAAATGCCAGATTGATTGGTATCCAGTTGGGATTACCAGAAATTGTTGCCTTCCAAATGGGAATGCCGGAATAAACAAAAATATGAGGATTGTTATGTCTATGGGTAACCAAATGAGCGTTACATAATCATTCAATACTTGAAATGAATGACCAAACAAATCAACTATGAAATGAATTAGTTGATTTATAAAACCATTTGAGTAAGATAGATCGATAGAAAAGAAGAAACTAGTGCAATATTAAATTTAATTTATTGTTGAATTATTAGGACAAAAAGAAATGTAATGGGAATGGAAATGAATTCATAAAAAAAAAAAAGATTTGATTAAAAATGATTAAAATTAGAGTAATGCATTGTAATGTTAATTTTTGTTTCAGGTTCTTTACAAGATCATTAACAATGCACTTTTGTTATTGCCTTCTTGTTCTAGTTAATAAGAAATATATGTATGTAATTTTGTAGTTATGGATAATGTAATGTGATACTTTAAGTACTTCCTTTTGGTATGTAAACTAGAGCCTATGAACTACAATGTTTTGTTAGAAAAGAACTTGAAATTTAAAGTAGTGACTACATTTTGTTTTATGTTCTTTCTTATTATTTAAATTCTCTTATTGTTTTATTAGTATACTAAATTGATTAGATTAAAATTATAGGGCGAACTGTCACCGATGTTATAGTAGGTACATTACTGTTAGATTCTCAACAAGTGTATGCATTAATTGATCTTGGTACCACACATTTGTTTGTGGCAAGATTTAGAATATTTTAAGTGTACAACCTATTAGAGTAGAGAAAAGTTTTGTTATTAGCACACAATTAGGAGAAGTTGCATGTGTGGGTTATATATATAAGGGTGTTAAGGTCACCATTAAGGGTCAAGATTTGGAAGTAGAGTTAATACCATTAAAATTACATGACTTTAACCTAATATTAAGAATGAATTGGTTGAACCTATATTAAGCTCAGGTATATTGTTTTGTAAAAACTAAAGAGCTAGTCATTACAATCTATTATCTCTTTCTTCTCCATAAGAATCCTATGACAGCATACACCATTATTTCCTTTCCCCTCACCTTTACAAATGGTAGGTTCCTGGACCTCCTCAAATGGGGAACACTATCATTTTTCAAAACTCACATTACCTCATTTTAAATAAACACTCATCCAATCATAACCCTCATAGACCCTTTCTTCATATCCTTATCCCTTATTATTTATTTCTCAAGATAATCACACCTAAACCAACCTTTAACCATAAATTGAGCAAGTCCCAATAGACTCATATCTTTTACCTTTAGTAGTGAGCTCTTGTTTCAAGAGTTCAAGCCCCATAAATTGCCTCACTTAAAACCTCAACTACCAAACACCATTAACTTTTCTAATCCTCATCTTTGATAAACATAATATCAACAATGGACTGGATCTGAGTTTAAAACACCCATCGAGTCAACACCTATCACATTTGAATTGAAATCCAATATGCATCATTTCTATAGCCTCCATCTCTATATAAAACCAAATCATCAGTCTTAGACCACAATAGCTATGCCAACAACGCAAAATACATCAACAACCCACCGACACAATCCTTAATTTCCCTCTTGTTCAATCTTTATGCCTAAAAGCCATCATCTTTTTTCACAACAACCAAAAACACCCCTAGTCCTCCTCTCTTCTAGTCATAATAGCATCTCTTAGTACAAACTAGGAGTGAGCAAACAAACCGATAAACTGAGAAAATTGGAAAAAAATAACTGAAAAAACCGAACCGAAAAAAACCGAATTAACTGATTAAAAACTCACAAAAAAATTCCGGTTCGGTTCAGTTTCGGTTTCTAAAGTCTGAAACCGATTGAACCGAACCGAATCGAACCAGTTCAACCAGCCAGCCCTTAAAAAAAAAAGTATAAATACAACATTTTCTAACCCTAAAATCACTTTTAGCCATCGGCCGCCCCTTCTCTGCATATCCCTCCCTCCCTTTAGCCTCCCTTCCCCTTCTCTGCATATCCCTCTCCCTTCCCTTTACTCTTCTTTGCTTTGATTTTTCTCCCCTCCCTTTACTCTTTGTAAACCTAAAGTTACAGGCTTTATGGGGTGCATACATGATGTGGGTAAGTGCCAAGTTGTGGATTTTTTCCCTTTCATTCCCTCTTTTTTTTTCCCTATTTTGTTTCTTATCTTTTGCTGGCTTGTGTGGCTGCTGGTTTGGACAATTTATTCATACAAGTTTCAGCAAACAAATATGATATCTTTTCTTTATTATACGTAGCAGAAGCTTTGGATTTGGAGGCTCTTGTTTTAATTGTGGTCGGTCGGGGCACAGAGCATCAAAATGCCCAAACAAGAAAGATTTTTAGTTGCCTTCTTCGATGTAGGGATTAGGGATTTTTTTGGGACTGTGAACAAGTTGGAATAATTTTGGTTTGAACCGGTTTGGAAGGGAAAAAAACAGAACCAAACTAAACCGAATCGAAATTAATCGGTTTGAACCAGTTTTCGGTTTGATTCGGTTCAAAAAATTAAAAAAATCAGTTTAGTTGTTTATTTTGGTTCAAAACTGGACCGAACCGGAAATGCTCAGGCCTAGTACAAACAACCTTCATATACTACCCCATTTCCACTACTAGATCATAACCCTAATTTCCCTTTTAAAACCCCTAAATTACTACCCAAGAAACACCAATATCATAACCTAGTTTTAGTTTGTTTAAAATCAAAGCCAAGACCTATAAGCCCTTAGACTTTCTCTCCACATAAATTCCACATGTGAGAGAATTAGATTTTTTTTTCAATCTATCATGTTTTGTAGGTTTTGTTAGCTGGCATATGACAAACATGCATGCATCATTTCAAAAAAGTTAATAGGCCAACATGTAAACTACATAAGTGTCCTATGACCCAATTAGATTTTTTAGATCTTCTAAATTGCTTTTACCTTGAATAACGATTTTAGACACCCAAATGAATATTTTCATTACTTAAGTATTTGATTTTGTGTATGATACTTTTATATGTGAAGGCGATTAGTCGATGTTTTACAAGTCCCAAATATTTTTAGTAACAACATTCTCATAAAAAAAATTAAATAAAAATTATTAAAATTAAAATAAATAAATATTATTTATTAATGTAAATCTATTTTAACATTGTTTAATACTTTTTGCACTTAAGATATAATAATTTGGGCTGAGTAAATATCATTTAAAAAATAGTCTAATCAATAAGTCTTTTTGTTTTTAAGTACTGATGTTAGAATTTTTATGAATAGCCTAATTGACAAGTCTTTTTTTTAAGAGGATCGATGTCAGAATTTTCATGAATGATCTAATTGATAAGTTTCATTTTTAAAGGGATCAATGTTAAAATTTTCATGAAAGACAAGTCTCTTTTTTAAAAAGATCGACGTCAATTTTGTTTTTCTGTACATGGTCAAATTGATGAGTCTTCTACGTTCAAAGACTAACATTGAATTTCTCATAAATAATTAGAAATAAATTAAAATATAAATTGTAAATTATCTAAGAAAATAATTAGGATATTTAATGACAATTAAAAGATAAATTTGAGAGAAAATACGTAGTAAATATAATCTTTTATTTGAAAGGATGCAGTAAGGGTAACATTATTCTTCCCTTAAATATAACAAACTTATTACCTAAATCTCTAGGACGAGTATTTATTTTAGAATCCTTATTTTTCTTTAATTACTAGGTAGTGACTTTAATTTTACAGATATTTTTCCCATTTTATTTTGGAGAGTCCTATTTATATCCGAATACGACAACATAATGCAACACTCATCCTTATCCTTCTTTGTTTTCAAGTATCAATCCCTAGTTACATCATTTATATTTCTATCTACTCTAAAAAATGCTCAAGATGAATCTTCATCTCCATCTTTGAGTGATTCTCTTAAATCATTCATTATCTATTGGTATAATCTTATAAAGCCATTTATAATGTAACTATTGGAATTAAATTACTCTAATGAAAATATTAATATTATCCTTATGAGTGTATTTTCTACTATAATTTATGAAAAACAAAAAAAGTTACTAAGGGATAGGTTGGAGAAACTAGCACCAATGCTATTATACTCAATGGATGAGGCATAAACGAGCTTTTTTTTTTCATGGCATGGTATTATATGGAGGACACTTTGAATTAAAGTAGCAGCTCACAAAAAGAAAGAAGTGTTAGCAACTAAAATGTTTACTAAAGTTTCAAGTACTTACTCTATAATGATGTTCAGGCAAGAGTCAGTTGTGAGCTTGGTTTAACTAAGCATGGCTACTCTTACCTTTAATCATATGTTAAGCCTCCTTTTTCTAATTTACTTCTCTTTCATTTAGTTTTGAGTAATGACTTCCTCTAACAAAAGTTTTTTTCTTTTAAAGGTACTATAACTTTAAATGAATTGCTAACATGGTTGTTTCCTATAACTATATGTGAGGTCTAAAGTCTAGAAATAGATTCTAAATAAGAGAATCAACATTGAGAAGCTCTATTCTAGTTGTCAAAGAACTCTTGATTTTATAGGACAAGGTGTGTTGGAATTTATGGCTTAAATTGAATAATGAGGTGGCTTGAATTTATTGATTGACTTAATTAAATAAAGTTAAAATGCATTACTCCAAACAAAAGAAAACCTTAATATAATTAGAATAAGATTAGGACTTTGGCTTGGAATTTATTTTCTAATTAGATAAGAACTTTTGAAAGATGATTTTGATATATATATATATATATATATATAGATGACACATCTGGCATGACTTTGGAGACCTCCTAAATTAAAAGGAAAATGTGAAAAAAATGAAGTCAGTACTTAGTAATTAAAGAAAATAAGGAATCCTAAAATAACTACTAGTCTAAGTAATTTTAGTAAGGAGTTAGCTATGCCTAAGAAAATACCGACATGACCCTTAGTGTATTCTTTTAAATGAAATATTACATTTACCATACTTTTTTTTCCTATAAATTTATCTTTTAATTGCCATAAAATATCCTACTAATTCTCTAAGCTTGTTTACAATCAATATTTTTATTTTTATTTTATTTTTATTCAAAGAATTCAATGTTAAACCTTAAAAATGGAAAACTAGACAAAAAAAAAATCCTTCAAAGGATAAGGCTGAGAGTGATCCTCTCCTTTTTTTTCTTGGTATGGAATTATATAGAGGACACTCTTGAATTAAAGTATCAGCTCACTAAGAAGAAGAAGTGTTAGCAACTATTGTTTTTACTAAAATTGTAAGCAATTCCTCTACAATGGTGTTCAAGCAGTAGTCAACTATAAGCATGACCATTCATACCTATAGTCATAAGTTAAGCCTTTTTTGCTAATTTACTTCTCTTTTCTTTGGTTATTAGTAATGACTTTCTCTAATAAAAGTTTCTTCTTTTCAAGATACTTTAACTTTAGATGAACTGTTAGTCTTGTTGTTTCCTATAATTGCAAGTGAAGTCTAAAGTCTAGAAGTAGATTCTAAGGGAGAAAACCAATATAAAGAAGCTCTACTCTAATTGTCAATGAAGTCGTGATTTTATAGGACAATGTGTGTTGGAATTTATAGTTTGAATTGAAACATTACTTGTGTGTGTGTGTGACACATCCGACATGACTATTGTGACCTCCTAAATTAAAAAGGAAAAGTGAAAAATTGAAGACACCACCTAGTAATTAAAAGAAACTAGGAATCTTAAAATACATATTAGTCTAATTGATTTGAGTAAAGAGTTAGTTTTGCCTAAGAAAAATACATATTAGTCTAAGTGATTCTTTCTACATATTATAAAAAATATATTGATCATTTATCTTTAAAAAGTAGTTGGTGCAGTGCATAGATTAAAAGATATTCTACCATATGATAAAGTACTAAGTAAACTAAACTAAAAAAATACAAGATTGATTCATGTAAAGAAGGATTAGTATCTCTGTCAACAACGCTAAAAATTTGACAAGTATTAAAGTCATGTAAATTTGAACACTTAAAATTAATGATTTATAGTATACAGAGTAATGGTATCATTCTACATAGGAACAAGTATTAGAACTTAATTACTTAATCAAGACAAGTTTTTTTATTTAGATTAAAGCAAACCAAATAAAGATGCAAATTTTAAATCCAAACGCACGTCAATTTTGAAAGTAACTAAAATTAGAGTTTTGTTTATGATTTAAACTAACTAAAATAATTTAGAAAGCTAAGAAAAAAAAGAAATCAATTTCAAAAAAATAAGAGGAAAATTGACAGAATGTAAAAAAAAAATAGAAAGAAAAACGTTTAGTATACGAAGTATTTTTCAAGGATAATTAAATATCAATCATTGAATTTAGATATATTTTCTAATATAATTTGTGATAATAAATAAATTAACCATGAAAAAAACAAGTACTTATCTACCTATCCTTATTTTTTAGTTAACCTAGCATCCGTGCATAAATTAACCCTAATCATATAATAACTTTTATTAAACATGAAAGATTTAGTAACATGATATAATCAAGATCAAGATATGTGCAATTGATTCATGATATTTAAACAAGCATAGGGAGTGAATGTAGTCAAGACTTATGTTTTCCAAGTAAGAAATAATCAAACAAGGATTTGAAAATTAGATACTCCTACTAATTAAGTTAATTAGTCAAGAATCCATCATAAACTAATTACTACCTATAGATTTAAAAACAAAAAACATTTGATGTGCTTAATATAGAATTTAGGTCATCAATCATTAAATTTAATCGTAGAAAAAAATTATAAGATATCCATGTATTACAATTAGATATGCTTGATTTCAGGATATCATCCCAATACTTTCATAGCAATTTAGGTCAAACACATTAACATCGTTGTTCTATGATTACCTTATATAATTACATAAATATTTAAACTTCAATAAGTTTACTTGCTACTAAATTCCATATAGTTAGTACATAATTAATTTCTAACGTTGGTAGTTCATTTACCATGGAATTAATATATCACAGCAAATTTTCCCTTACACAACCAATATTGTAGCTGGACTTTCTTGTCTTGTTTACATTGAACAAAAAAATTATCAACCACTAGCCATACGTAGACATCATCATTATTAGTAGAATTTCATTCCATTATTATAATTGCCACCAAATTCATAACATTTCAACAATCATACAACCCTTCTTTTGACATAATTACATTAAACAAAACAACTAATATGATATTCTACATTATATAATAAATGGTTCTCATATTATATCAATTACATTTTATTAAAATAATTTGAAATAAAATATACCTTTTTTTATAGTACGTCAAGATGCATATAAGTAAAAAATATAAACAGGAATACGAGGGGCATACCCCAAGAAATACAAAGAGTCTGTTATTTGGATTCAAAAGTCATGAATTAGTGTTTGAAAGCTAAAAAGGCTAAATAACATCAAACCCCAATGAAACAATATAATTAAATACAGAAATCAAACATGCCAAGTAGATCTGATCTCTGTAGATATCTAGTATTGGACTTCTATGTCTAGAAGTCGCAATCTCAACAAGTTAAAGATCTCTTCCACCACATCATGTGGTGATCGATAGTGTTAGTTGAAGACACAAGTATTCCTCTCATACCATATGAAGTAAACTACAGCAGATAGTGACAATCATGCTAGAATATGTGTGAAGTCCTTCCTCTTCCAAAACCAAAAGGAAGACCACTAAAGAAAATGGTGTCATGATATAGAAAGCCATGATAATAAAGTCATGTCTGAAATCTCGCTTTATACTGAAGCTGAGAAGAAGCCTTCAAAAAATAAATGATTATGGGTCTCCACATGTGAACCATATATGATACATACCACAGAGTTGATGATATGAAAAGCTTGTAGTCTGTCCATAGTGTATAATCGACCCAAAGAGGTAAGCCATAAGATGAAAGAGTATCGTGGGACATGTCCTAGATACCAAGGAAGATGGTGCATAGTATTCTTGGGCATGATATCTCGAAGTGCCTCCCAAGTTGAATTAATGATGAACCGCCCCATAGAATGACCTATCCAGACATAATGACCTGGGAGCTAAACTGGGGATGGAATCTAATGCAATCCTAGATTTGCTGGGGTTTTTGATTACCTGATGGAAAGGCCCAACCACCATCCTCAATAATGTCTGCAACCTTTGTATCCTAAGACAATCTAGTAGATGATAGAGTTCTGAAGGGAAAAAGGTCACAAAAACGTTATCCATCTGAAAACCAATAATCCAGCCATAAAGAAGATAGAGAGTCATAACCAATGCAAGAGACAAACAGACCCCTTCACCAATCTTGACTCTGAAGAATCTTCCATCATGACCAAGAAGATACTGAAGGTAGCTTAACATGCCAAAATGATCTACCTTTGAGTAGTATTGAATGTACCCAAGCTAACCAAACAGAGGATTTGTCTAAAAAAACCTCTAAACATGCTTGATAATGGTTGCTCTATTTCAATTTTTGACCCTTTTAATTCTATGTCCACCTTCCTGTAAAGGATAGCAAACCAAAGCCCAAACCACCTTTGACCCTAAAGAGGAAATAAATGAACCCTTCTATAAGAAAGCAGCTAACAAGCCCTCAATCTTCCTGATAATAGAACATGGAAGGATAAACATAATAGACCAATATACCTGGATGGAAAAGAGAACGGATTTGATCAGTTGTAAATGACCAGCATATGTAAAAGATGTTAAGGTCCACAATCTAATCTTCCGCTCAACCAAAGCCATACAGTCACTATGGTCACCAATACCCTCGGTTATACTGTATTCCAACAGTCATTGAAATTTTATTATTATAATTTTTAATCCAACTTTTGTATTGTACCATTATCCTTTAGTCATGAAGGCCATCTTCCATTTCACCGCTTGAATTTATCAGTTTATCCATCATTCCATGCATTCTTCCTAGCTAATATAAACTTTGTCTCCATCCTTCGTGAGGATCAGGTTTTCATTAATTCAATTTTATCGATCCAACATTTAGTACCATTAACACAATTACACTACTATAATTTTATATTAAATGTTGAATGTTATATAATGTCTCATTAATAATCTAATAGTTATTATGTGTAGTATATTCCACTCTTGTATTGTACACAACCCTAGAGGTATAAATACAAAGGATGGTTGCAGCCATTAGCCATCATTGAAATTCACATACAATCAATCTCTTAACTTAACTTGGTATCAAAGCAAAAAAAAAAATTGCAAACTTATTCTTCTTTAGGAACTACAATCATCCTTTGTATTTATACATTTAGGGTTGTGTACAATATAAGAGTGGAATATACTACACATGATGTATAACTATTCCTATATAAAGTATTTAATATATAAGGAATCTAATCTAGTCTCTTTACATAATAAATGTGAGCTTTGTATAGGTACATTTTGTTTTGGATATGCGTTTTTATTATGGTTTATTGTGAATTATGGTTATGGTTTATTGATTGGTTGTTGTTGTTGTTGTTGTGTATTTATACGATAATTGTAGGCTTGAAAATTATAACAACAAACCAAAAAAATTATAAAAAGCCAACGGTTTCATCGACAGAAAGGCAAATTTTTTGGAATATCTGTTGGCAATTTAACTGGAATCTTCACACTCATTCTAAAACTTTTGATAACACCATACATAATGTTTTGGGATTTCTGATAAAATAGACGGAAAAGGTTATGCGGCAAATAAGTTGTCGATGAAAAATAGACGGCAAAATCTAATTTTTTGATGGGACTATTTTGACGCCTATTCCATTACCATTTTCAATTTATAAGGGAAATGTTGAGAGAATAAAAATCTTCGACGAGACACTTTTTGATGACAAGTTTTTATTATCGATTCCATCAGCAAGTAAAATATTCTGTTAATATTTTTTATTTTTCTAGTGGTAATAATCTGATCAGAAATGTAGTTCAATATGGAGCTAGCATGCATTTTTATGTACATTGAAGTATTAAAAAAACATCAATTGCATCCAAGAAGAGAGTAAATATTGCTATGATGGATAGTGGTAATGAAGATTTTTGTACGAAGAATTTGCAAGGAACAATAAAATGTGGGTGAAGAAGAGTAGAGTTGCATACTTCTAAAAAACAAGCCCTAACTAGAAGATGATTTGTCCCAATTTAAGACGATTTGTTGGAACTTATGGCTTAAAATGAATAATAAGGTGGCTTGAATTGATTGGTTAATTTAATTAAGTAAAGAGATTGCTCCAGTAGGCTTTGCTGAACCATTTTATAATTCAAATCCTTTTTATTTTGTATTATTATTATTATTATTATTATTATTATTATTATTTAATTTGCTTGAGTTTTGCACAGCATAGTGTTGACACCCTGAAAGTTTAGAACAGAGTGGAGCATCTTCAATAACATCTTCTCTCAAGGGTTCCAAGAATTTGTAGGCCAATGACCTTAAACCCTCAATTAAACCCTAGCTACATCACCTTACCAGCTTCATCAACATCATTTTCATCACCACCAAGCTTTTCATATTATTAATTGCTCAACATGCAAATATATGAAGAAATGTTTTCATAAAATATCTCTAGTTTCATGTTTTAAAAGCAAAAGTATGTTGCTTCAATCCTTCATTTTTCCTTAAGAGTACTTGTGACATTACACACTTGGACATGGATATGAATATAACTTGGACTCTTTAATTACATGAAAAAGAAGAAGAAGAAAAAACAGCCTAATCAGATATGAATATGCTTGGATTCCGAGTCTGAGCAACATAAAGCAAAATAAACGGACTCCTAGAGCAGGCATTTTTTTTCCGCCTAGCGAAGGACAAAGTTTACAGAATCAGTGAAGAACGGCCTGCTGAATCTCTCTTTCACGTTCATTATCTTTGAGCTCGTGTATCGTTTACATCATATGCTCCTTGATCAGACATCTCTTCTCGAATTTAGATAGGAAAAACCACAGAAACGTAAGAGGAGCACATAATTCAATATTTGCAACTGGTCCTGGAGAATGGACCCCAATCATACGGTAAGAGAACTTGTTCACATGAAATGGGGCATTTTCTTAACGTCAGCAACAGAGAGAGATAGAGTCAACTTGCTCCTTAAGTCAAAAGGGGGAACCTTAAATGAGTTGATGAAGTTATAAGCTTAGTTGAGACCTTTTCCCATTTTAGCAGAGTTATATATAGCGCAAGTTTGAGTGACTTAGTTGGTAAGGACGCATGCAAGTGAGCTTGTGGCTGCACTTTCGTAAACTGTGATGAGCCATGAAAAAGAAACGCAAAAGCAAGGAAATAAATTAAAGTTGGACTGGACTCACTTTGAACTTGGTGTTGCTTTTATGCTCTTAAAGAATGAGCATCAGGTTCTTATCTGCATATATAATTATGTAGTTCTTGGAGGTTTGATGCTTAAAGGGGCCGTAAATTATTGCTTTGAGATAAAGCCTGTCTTCCATAGTAAATTATGTCATAGGGATTCCTAGAATCTTATGCATGTCTGAGTTTTGTTTTCCTTCAATATGGTTGTCTGATTTGGGTTATTTTCTTTTTTTTTGGAAAATCAATTTGGGTTATTTTCTACTTTGGTAGAATCCAAACCTGTAGTGGCGGTCCTTGATTAAGACATGGATTTCTCACTTAATCTTAGCAACCACTACTACTATATACTACGCATTCCTTGGACCACCTCATAAAAGCAGGCGTTGCAACAATCACACGAACACCCACACACACGCACACACCCCCAAGTGATACAGATTTTGGTTGCAGGTGCCCGATTAAAGGGAGGGAAAAATTCTTAAGCTTCATAGATTTCAAGAACAAAATTAAGGAAGCCAGAGAGTATTTCTCAGCTTCAATACATGCCTGTGCTTCTGGGAAAGGTCCTTGGATCAATGTCAGCCTAAAGATTATTGTTAACTCAAAACTGAAACCAAGAGAAAGTGTTTGAGGAGAAGCCAGGGTCATAGGAAGTCAAGATCCACGTTGTCTTTGTAATTACAACTTTCTGTCAATATCCACCACCTAGAAAGATGAACAACAAAATTCTCAACATGACTGAAACGTCAAGCCAACCATTTTCATATGCAAAGAAATCAAATGAAGCAGCGAGTTAAATTTGCGTACTGTATTCCCTCGGTGTTCTGCATTTAAAGCACTCCATCCTGCTAGCATAATTATGGACTCCACATCCCAATCTGTCCAATAGATTATTATTAATCAAAGAAAAGCAGTAGGGTACCATGAAATTATAGCAATAATTTGTCGCCAACAAACATTGAGTGCTAATTGCGTGCTATTACTTCTCCCAGTTATAATTAATTCCTTTTAGAAAAGTAAAACCATGCAATAGTGACTGTGCCGCTTCAAACAGTCATTTCTGTTTTCAGTGGAAAACAAAACAACCCTTGTTTCGAAAACAATTGTCTGTGCGAAATGCAGGAAAATCACAATAATCTTTTCAAGAACATATGATACCAGCGGAATGTAATGTTATTTGTGTTCTAGACCAGAATCAGATTCACAATGTGAACTCACCTGGTGCAAATCCAATCACCAGTTTTCCATCCAGGAGGGTCACTTCCATCAGATCCATAAGTGTTGCTTCCATACCCACCTGTAGCATGATCATTTCTTAATGCACCACAATTGTAGCAGCTTGAACGGCTAGCATAGTTGTGAGCTTGACAGTTCATGGCGGAACAATACCAGTCCCCAGCCAAAACCTTTGTTGCATTGCATATGTAGGTTGCCGGATCAGGGCCGCCGTACTTAGGGTACCCGCAACGTTGGCACATTTCCCTTTTCTTGAAATTCTGGTGCTGGCATGCGCTGCACATCCAATCTCCTCCAGCTGTCCAGCTCATTTTATCTCCTACAGGACAAAACACAAGTTACAGTCAGACATGCATTACAGCGCGAAATAAAAATTATAAAACATTATAGTACAAACAATTATGTACGACACAAACAACCATTAATGATGAAAAATCCATTCGCGAAACAAATTAACAACCATTTACAATGCAACTTAATTATTAGTTGTGGTGAAGAAAACTACTTTACGATGTCACTTCTTTTTACGACGATGAGGGGATAATTCACACAATACCACTTAATTTATGAATTATTACTACAATTGAACGACCAAGTCTACTTGATTTCATGCGTTTCATGAATAATGACCTCATGGACCTAAAATGTTGTTCCAACAATATATGAAACATTACACGCTTACCCATCCCTTTGTGTGTTCATCGGTCCTCGAAGCCTAAGACTGAATGAGCATGCATGCTGACAATCAGACCTTGATCATCAGTTTCCTCGACTTATACTTGTTTCTAGCTGATACTAATCAAGGGCATTGAAATCTGATGGTAAACATGCTATATAGAATTGCAGTTCTCAGGTCATAATATACTACTAAGCTCCTTCCGCTAAGCTAGCTAGGAACAGATCAGCTATATATGATTTTGATTTACGGGACTCTAGCTTCTTTTCTACAACATTTGATCCTATGACATGCATCATATACAGCAAGAATGCCAGACCATAGGGCTCAACCCGGATTGCAGCTGCACAGAAATATATATATATATATATACACACACACACACACATAACACGTTGGGAAGTGGTACAAGCGGTTGCTTAAACGTTTATAAAAATGGGAAGCAGGAAAAAAAAGAAGAAGCTAACCTTATGTGAACTGAAGGCTTGAGCCTTGAAGAGCAATTAGCTGAAGAGCGGCAAGGTTAATACAATAGTTGTGCGAGAGTATCAATATAGCTGGTGATTTTGGTGCATGGGTTGGGAGGCATTATATACTTGTTCTTCCCTGACAGCACGAGTGGGGCCATTGATGGTATTTTCTCCCCTTATCATTATTTTCCTTTTCTTCAGATGATATTCCAAAAGGGGATGAGAGGTTTAGAGATAAGCCTGCTCTTACCTAGCTATGCCTATTCAATTATTCTTCAGCTATTATTCCTTCTCCACATATCCACTTCTCTACTATATATGCATGGCATTATGAGGGGAAGATGTTATTTGAAAGGCTGATGTAACGCCATGGCCTGGCTTAAAGAGGCGGGTTGTTGTTGACATGGCTAATAAATCTTAAGCTTCATTGCTCCCATGGTACTAATTCCTCAAGCTCGAAGTTTTGACCAGCCCCACTTGATTCTCATTTTGGCTAAATCCTATTAATATTCTCCCTCCATTACTATAAAAAAAGAGATTAAAACCAAGAATATTATAATTAGTTATGTGCATAGATATATCATTATAGAATGTGGATGCATGCACCGCGGATCACACGCTAGCTAGCTAGAACTGATCATAAATGATCCAAGTTGCAAAGAAACCTTTACTCGAGTAGGTTTTATGTAGTCCAGGCACACTTGGTTGAGTAAAAAGGATGAACATAAATGTGAGATTTTGCATCAGGAATCGGTTCCTGACAATGCACATCTAATGCCAAATTCTTCTCTTCCTTGTATTTTGATTCCTTCTCTGCAATAATGCAAAAGCAACAGGGAAGATTCATATCTAATGCCAACCTTTGTCTATCCGCGCGTCCATTAACTTAGCGTATATACATGTCTAGATTCAACACTACACGACTACTACTGAGCATCGGTGCTACTGGCATCCATGATTGAGAGCTTGCAAGCTTGACACGTGTCTATCTATACACATGATGTGCTCATTTGCTTCTCTTTTTCTTAAAAAAAAAATTACTACATTAATAAATCTTTTAAGAGATCACTCTTAATATTTACTTGGTATATTTCTTTTAAAAATTAATAAATTTTCTTAGACATTTATTATAAAATCTGAACTGTAAAAAAAAATAAAGATAAAAAAAAAAAA
>Ga0325402_1000806_pt1 | contig 23730 bp, 13 predicted proteins | sample PopdelMetagenome_22_FD_207212 | JGI IMG/M metagenome (GOLD analysis project Ga0325402, IMG submission 207212) | Populus deltoides microbial communities from Bellville, Georgia, United States - Xylem-PdKOR-R3 | ecosystem: Host-associated > Plants > Phyllosphere > Stem > Wood/Secondary xylem...
AAAAATAAGAATTTGGTTTTTTTTCAAGGAAAAAAAAATTAAAAACAAAAACTATTAAAAATCTAATAAGATTGAAGGATGATCCAGACCCACCAACCCTCTTCCTTTGTAACAACTTTATTATTTATTTCCTCGGAAAAATGTTTGGGTTCTCTATGTAAATAACCCAGCACAGTAATTGGATTTTGGAGTTAAATCTAATCTTGTGGCCCAACAAAACTTAAAGGGGTTGTGTTCCGAAATTGAACAAAATGTTCATCTGTGTCTAAAAATGTAAGATCATTTCATTTCCAGGCAGATCAGTTCTAGTTCTGTCCCGGCAAGACATTAATGATTTAATAAACATGCAATAATAATATTGTTTTTCTTTAATTAGATGTTAAGAAGTATATTCGAAAACAGTTTATGCATATATCATAACTTAATTTTTTTTTTTTTTAAATATTTTTAAAAAATATTTTTTCTAGAATTAAAATTAAAATTAAAATTAAATAATTATTTGACCAGTGGTCAATTATAATATTCCAGCACAACAACAAAACGACCAATGAACCGCGAAAAGGAAAGAAAGTAACAGGCAGCGTACCTTTCATGACAGAAGGAGCTCGAAGCCAAAGCTCACCGGTCTGGTTCACCGGCAAAGCTTTACCACTCTCCGGGTCCACAATCTTAGCCTCCGTATTCGGCGACAAAAGCCCTGCCGTACCATACCTCCTACTCTCCTCCAACGTATCCGTCGAGGCACCAATCGCCGTCGACTCAGTCAGACCATAACCTTGCAAAATCGTGACCCCTGGATACTTATTCGAAAACCCTTCAATCACTTCCTTACTCAATGGAGCCCCACCAGATAAAACCGATTTCAACGAGCTCAAATCATACTTCGTCCTTATCTGATCAGCCCCATTAATCATCGCTACAAGAATCGGCGGCACGAGTGGTAAATAAGTGGCCCGGTATTTTTCAATTGTTGATAACATCTCTCCCATTTCGAATTTCGAGAGAACGATGATCGTTGATCCTGATGCCAGAATTCCTGTGGCAAACGCTGCTAAACCGTAGATGTGAAACATCGGGACCGTACAAACAAATGTGTGTCTTCCTTCGTTTAATCTGAAACGTTCAACAATTGTTTCTACCATCGCGATTAAGTTCTTGTGTGAGGACACCACACCTTTGCTTTCTCCAGTTGTGCCTGAAGAGTAGAGAAGCGTAGCTGTGTCGTCCTGGTTAACTCGCTCTCTAACTCGGCTCTCCCTCGGTTCCCTTTTTACCATCTCGCTTAATGTTGTCAAAATGTTGGCTTTTGTTTTTATGGAGGTACCTGTCTCGTCGTCTATGAGGACGATGGGTAGGTTTGAGCTTGACTCGGTGAGTTTGGAAACGAGTTCGGGAGTAGTGAAAGCAAGTGAAGGTTTCGAGTTGGCGATTTGTTTAGCGATTTCACGAGGAGTGTTGAGAGGGTTAGTGGTGGTAATTATGGCGCCTAACCACATGACGGAGAGGCAAACGATGGGGAAGAAAATGGAGTTTGGAGAAAGTAAGAGGATCACTTGACCTTTGCGGATTCCCATGTCGTGGAGACACGTGGCAACGGAATCTACTGCTCTCCATAGGTCTTTGAAGGAGAGGTGGCGGCCGGTTGCTGCGTCGATGAAGGCTGTTTTGCCGTGGTGAGGACGGGAGAAGATGAAAGTGGTGGTGTCTAGGAAGTCAGTTTGTGGGAGTGGGATTGGCTTGCGTTTGCTGTAGAAAACAGAGTTTGATTTGCAAAAGCCGCTTCTTGGGTGGACTGTGAGGTTGCTGCTGTTGCCTGCCATGGCTGCTAAGTTCTTCGTCTTGCTCGGAAGAAACAGGACTGGCAGTATTTATGGACATGTCGATGGACCCCATTTTTAGTCGGTTGATTATAAACTTGGTCCTTGTAGTTTAACAAAAATTATTATCTTTATAGTATCAGAAATAGTTAAGTAAATATCCTTAGTTGATATTGATTATAATTGATTTAGTAATTTTCTTTTTAAGAAAAAAACCTTATTTAGTAATAAATTTTCCCATTTTATCCACGTATTTTTTAAGAAGTAAAAAAATAAATTAGAAAAAATAGAAATTGATGAAAACACTTCAAAACAAATTTGTATATACTTTATTCATAGTGTAATTATTAAATACTTATAACATAATAATACAGAAGAGATAGATAAATAAAAAAGAAAAATTAAATTATTTTTTTCTAAAAAGGGAAATTATTATCACTTTCTAGCGAAACCGAATATAATTTATTTTTTTTACACTGTATATATCCAGTAATTATAATATGAACACTGATTTGTTTTTCGTCGGATTGATGAATGCGCTTATGTATGAGGTGGAATATTGGACTTAATTAAGAAAATTCAAAACTGTGGACACCAAGAATTTCTTGATTTCTGTATATCGAACGCGGCACAAGCATGTGGAGCTGTGGACTTTTCTGTTGAATATTCACCGTCCTTGTACGGAAAACTTTATCGGACAGGGATTCTTCAATAGACAATAAATAAACCTAATCCTTGCGTGCATGCATCATTTAGGACCTTATCTAAATCCGGACCGGTTTAAGGGGAAGGTTTCAGTTCCGGATTGATTAGGTTGCAGATCTTTCTTTTAAAAAAATCTCAAGCATATGCATGCTATTTTCTAAAAACATTTAAAGTATGAATGAAGAAGCTCGTGTAAGCATTTGATAACATAAACTGATGATAATTTATATAAATAAACAAAAAAAAATCATTAACAATAACAAAAAAAAATTAAGAGATAAATATAGACCAAGATATTTAATACGGGTTATTTACTTGATTGTATTTAATAAGTTTATTTATTAAAATTAATTTATAACGGAAATCTACATACATATAAAATTTATTGAATAAAATAAAAAAATCTTATATAAGACTGTTCACATTAAAAATATTGTAAAACAATAAATGGTTTTATTTTTAAAAACAAGTTTAATATATATAAAAAATATAAAAAATTATAGATGTATCACACTAACCTCATAAAATAATTAAACGCGCTCAATATAATCAAAAATAATCGTTGTTTAAAAAAGGTTACGTAAACAAGCAAAAAATCACAGAGAATGAGTATTATTCAAAACATAGATATAAAAAATATTTTTTTAAATAAATATAAAGCGTAGTAATTTTTTTAAAAGAAACAAAGTTATAAAGAAAAGAATAATGCCAGGACGCCTGGCCCACAAAAAAAGGGCTCACACAGACCTACAAATCCAAGCCCGCACGCATGATCCTTTATTTTATTTTTTTGAAGTTAATGGAGTGAACAATATATCGTCAATAATTGCCCAGAATCCGAGCACCGTGAGAGCTAAAAAAATAAGGCTCTTGTTTTTTCAACCTAAAACCTATTTTCAATATGCTTTTGACCTAAAATATCCAGAAAACACCCATATAACCTAGTCTAATCAATCCATGGCCTTAAAAAATTCAAAACACTGCCCACAAACCCATAATCAACCAAAAACAAAAAATATTTCAAAGCTCATATATGTTTTTTTATGTGTTTTCAAGGTAAGAAAAATACTTAATCTTAACCCCTCTTATCATGTGAAATTATTTGACATAAAATTTGACCCTTTTTATGGTCAGAATTGTCATTGGCCACAATTTTTTCTTTCAAAGCCAGAACCCCGTGACCTCCCCTCTCCTCCACTGAAAAAAAACTTAAAAAGAGGAAAACAAAGTATGGTATTAAAACGTGATATTTAATAATTATATAGTCTGATTACCTAATAACTTAAAAAGATGGGGCATAAAATAAATTTTTTAAACAAATTATAGAGCTGTCGCCCATGTTACCCGTGTTTTTCACTTAAGCTCTCTTTCTCTCAACTCAATCATTATCTTAAAAAAACATCTAATTAAGTTCAAAAAAACTCAATTACGCAAATAAAAAAATTTAAGAAACAATTTTTTTTCAAATCTCATTATTAAAATTCACAATAAAATATAAAAAAATAAAAAATAAATTGGCTATAATAAAAAAAAGCCACACGTTTTGTAGTTTCTTATACTTTAGATAATTTATTCCGGCCTAATATACTTCCATTTGTGCCAAAATTTATTTTACTATGGAGAGTTTAAACAGATTAATGCAAAAAAAAAAAAAAAAACATGAGAGAATATGTCTCCGTCCAAGTGACACCTCGATGCATAAATGATAAAAATGTTTTACACGTGCTATTTTTCGTCCCTTTGCTGTTGTTTCTAACCGCGTTCTTGTCTGGCAGTCACGTGGTCAATGGTGCATTTGGTCTCTTACCACAAATTCTCCTCGTCTTGGATTTATTTATTTTGATCCTCGTTTTAGTGTTCGTCTCGATATTATCCATTTTGTAATAACACGGTGTCTTCCAACAACAATCGACAAAGACAGTTAGAAATAAAAAAATAATAATTATAAAAACAGAACTTAACAGGTCAGATTTTAAATTTATTTTTTAGATATTATTAATTTGAGTCTTATAAATCTCAGAGCCACTGAAAACTTATATAATTATTAACTTCAGAGTTCATAGAATTAATCGAGGTATGAACAAACTGGTTCGGACACCAACGTTAATAAAATAAAAATAATAATAATAAAAAAATCAATAACAAAGACAATCAATGATAATATTATATCATTAAAACATAAAAAAAAACTTGCAATGAATTGATATAATTGTTAGAGAGAGAAAAAAATTCATTTTAAATCTAAATAATCTAATAATCAAGTGTATGATGTAGTGTTTTTTAATTAATAATCATCTCAAACTTGATCCAATACCATATTTATTATTCACTGGATATAATAATTATTTAAATAAAAAATAATTTAATTGATTTGGTATTCATTTATTTATTAAATAAAATAACTATTTAAACAAAAACTCATTAATTTAGTTTGATGTGGTATTCCTGAGTTTGAATTAAAGTGCCAATAGACGATTAATATTTTGTCGAGAGGCCACAAAATTATGAGAGGAGGCCCAGAAAGTAAGGCTCGGACCAATATAATGTTATCAATACTATACAGATTCTAGCCCATTACTAGCCTCGACTATTTTTCACCACCGCTACTCGGCCCAATACCCACACAAGGGCAAGATCAGGTGCGGCATCGGCACAAGAAGTAATCCCGTGACAAAATCGCACTTGCGATCGATCAATTGAGAGGCAGAGGAGAGTGAAAGAGATGGCAGGAGGGCATGGAGAGGGCATCGCTTACAAGGGCTTGACTATTCATAAGCCCAAGCGATGGCATACTGTAACTGGAAAGGGCTTGTGTGCTGTCATGTGGTTAGTGGTTATACTGCATTTTTTCCCCCTTTCGCAGCTTCAATCACTATATTTTTTCATGTTGTTTTCCGATCTGTTTTGTGATAATTTACACTGAAATTATGGGATTCCTGTGCTCTTGATCTGGAAGGAAGTTGACTGCTGGGGTTTTGTTGTAATTTGTGATTCCAGGTTTTGGGTCTTGTACCGGGCTAAACAAGATGGTCCTGTAGTATTGGTAAGACTTGATTCTTCATTGAACTTTAATGAATTTTTGCATTCGGCATTAATTCACTTTCATGGCGTTATGTTGTGCTCTGCAGGGCTGGCGGCATCCGTGGGAGGGCCATGATGATCATGGCCATGGACATGGGCACTAGGTAATTTCTCTCACTCCTATTGTTTGTTAAAATGTCTTTGTTTCTTGGTGTACTAGTTATCTTCCTTGTTATAGATGTGAATGTAGTGTAAGTATATCACTTGTTCTGCCGGTTTAAGGAGTAAACGGTGATGTTATTGTTCTCTTGTTATTACTTGCATGGATAAGTTTCTTTCTTTTTCTCTCTCTTTTTTTCCATACAAAAGAACGGATTATAAAGAAACCCTAATGTGTGTATCATTTACAAACTGGTGGTTGTCTTTACTGGTTATGATAACTTACGCTGTGGTCTTACTTTATTTGATTCTTCAAAATAATGATAGATATCCCGGGTATTCTTCAAATTATCATTTTAGTTTTGTCATGAATTGGTTAGCCATTAGCGAGTATATTGAGTGAGAAATGCCACTGATTGAAACAAAATGTAGAACTGTTTTTGTTTTGGAAAGGTGTATTATGTGATATCAAAATGGAGATGGATGGGGTGGTGATTTTTCTATCATGAGTTCGAAATGATCTGTGTGCTTGCACCATGCCATCATAGGAATAGTACTGTTGATTGATAATAATTAGGGGAGAAGAGAAGACTTCAATGATTAGCTCTTAGTTATGGAGTATTTGCCATTATAAAGATTCTCTTCCCGAAATTGGTATTTTTATGAAAATCTTGCACTTCTTGTTGAGATTAAATCAGGTTACTTAAGAAAAGAGTATACTCATTCAAAGCATCTTTTAGATCCCCTGCAAAGCTTTTGAGCCAAGGACACTTTCAAAAGCCTGCAACCATTCTATAAGAAGAACTTGGCAATCCTTCTTTTTATAAAGTAGTTGGCAGCAAATTGCTGTGATTTTAATGATAAGGATTAAGATATTTTATGGCATTGGTTAGAGGAGAAAAGCATTATTATGGACCTCTTTTATTTTATGCAAATGAAAGTTGTTTACTGAACTTGAAGGCCGAAAGGTATCCTTTCTATTTATTCATGCAAATTTCATAATAGGTAGGAAAACAGAATATGGTTGATGTACTGCTCCCTTTCATCGTGCCCCATTCAAGTAGTTGGCAGCAAATAGCTGTGATTTTAATGATGAGGATTAAGATATTTTATGGCATTGGTTAGAGGAGAAAAGCATTATTATGGACCTCTTTTATTTTATGCAAATGAAAGTTGTTTACTAAACTTGAAGGCCGAAAGGTATCCTTTCTATTTATTCATGCAAATTTCATAATGAGTAGGAAAACAGAATATGGTTGATGTACTGCTCACTTTCATCGTGCCCCATTCAAGTAGTTGGCAGCAAATAGCTGTGATTTTAATGATGAGGATTAAGATATTTTATGACATTGGTTAGAGGAGAAAAGCATTATTATGGACCTCTTTTATTTTATGCAAATGAAAGTTGTTTAATGAACTTGAAGGCCGAAAGGTATCCTTTCTATTTATTCATGCAAATTTCATAATAGGTAGGAAAACAGAATATGGTTGATGTACTGCTCACTTTCATCGTGCCCCATTCAAGAGGTGGATGGTATTGTGGTTGATTATGCGTGAATACTTTGAAGGTGTTTACTGGTGTGGCCACTCTGTTCTCATGACTTGTAGCCCATTTATGGAAGTGGCATGCTGCAACATCTTAGGCAACAGATTGAAAAAAAAAAAAAATATATCAAGAGGGGATCCAGGAAGAAAAGAAAAAAGAGAGTTGGAAGAAATATTATATTTTGGTTCTCAATATCATGCATATGGTTGTCATTTAATTTTTATTTTCATTTAACCATTACCGGCTTGGCCTTAGTTCTTCATTACAAAGTGAAGGTTCAGTTTAGTTTGTTGGTCATTGCGTATGCATGTCATAGCTATTTCTAGTTGGCATCTGGCATTCTGGACAAACATTTTGTTTTCATCCTCCTATGATTTTGTGTCAGCAATTTATTTTACCATTATTAGAATGTACAAGGAAATGGGGCAACCATACTTTTATTTTGCTGATTGCAGGCATCCCATTGAAGAATGAAGATGAATGGCCAAGCGTGAAAGTTTTTGTTCATGAGTTGTTGGTGATGTTGTCGGGAATAGCTGCGTTTCATTCTTCTTTTCAATAAATTGTTGGCAGAAAAAGATTCTCGTGAACATTGAACATCCTTGTTTGTGAGCATGGATTTTAGTGTGCATGTATTCGTCTCTAGACATGGGTACTTTGTTTGATTTTCATTATCAAGCTGAAGTTATACAGAAGACTTTTCATTTGCTCTTGCTGATATCAGCTCATCTCAGCTTGTGGTCAGTAAAATCCGTAGCAGAATCATAGCAGATCATGGTAAAATCACTACTCTCTGTGCTCGCATTACCTTCCTATAATCAAGATTGTGAACTTTCTCCCATTGTTTCAAACAGTGATGGTTCGGGTCACAGTGTTCATGGTTATTAAATCATGATCAATAACCACCTCATTTCCGAACGATGCCTACCATTGGTTGTGGCCAAGAGGATTAATTAAAACAAAAGAAAACAGCCGGGGCTCGCAATTTTATTAGATAGTAAAAGAATCCTTTATTGAAAAGCGAAAAAGAATGCAATAAATCCTGTTCACATTGGATAAGACTTATGTCTGGTTTTTCTCCACCAAGTAAGTGGTTATCCATGCAATATTGAGTGATCTACAGAAGTTACAATTTCTTGGTTTTAAAAATCATTTTACTGGTGATTTATTGTTGTTAATGAAATCTATAATTTGGTTTAATCTATAGTTTAACTGTCATGCATGCATGCATGATGTAATTGTTATGTGTCCAATATCTTTTGTTTAGAAGATGTAATCAGAGAACAGAGAAGCCTTTACTGTAAGTTGTAACCATGCCATGTAAACAGCATGATTCAACCTTTTTTCTCTCAAAAGTTTTAGCACTACATTTTGATATAAGAAAAACATATGTTACATTGTTGTAGTTTTGGCCCCAAACATCATCAAAGCCGTCCAGCTTTTTTTCTGTAAAATAGCGTTTGGTTGTTGTTTTAGGATAAAAAAAACGAAAACAATTGAGATGCTATATATTCTATTTTAAAAGGATAAAAATTCATCCCAAAACTATACCAGATACAAATTTATTTTTATATAACTATTTTTATAACTTTAACTAAATATGTTGATATCCATTATATAATTTTTTTTTTTAATTTTGGAACACTAACCAAATATAACCCAAGGAGTTTATTTCAAGGGACACTCTTGCTTCATGATTAAAAAGGATATATAGGACTATTCATTTTTATTTGAAAAGAATAAAAAGAATACATTAATGTAATAATTTGTGTTATACATGATACATCCATGAAAAAAATATGAAAGAGTTACTGTTACATGTAATTTTCCTCCAACAAGTAATTAATTAGTGGTGATCACCATGGCAAAGCAACCTGAAATCCCTTGAACACAGGGTTTACAGATTAAACAAGGTTGCCGAAGGGAGTTAAGGAGAGGCTATCCTTCCTAGTTAGTAAGTATGTTAAGAAGCAAAACCCTAGTCTGGATCAAACGTCTGAACATGCACTCTAATTCAACTTCAAGATCTTCAACAGCAATCTCAACTGCCTCCAATCTTTTATTTGCACTATGAAGTGCAGTTTCATCAAAAAAATCATACAGTCTCTGGCCAGTTGATCGCAAAAACGTGGACCTTATAAAGGACCCTTTACTTGATCCCTGCTCCAGCCATGGAATTGAAACGAGAGATAATAAAGATTCAACAATGGTGATGGCAGTCACACTTACTTCTCTTAGCACTTCAACAACCACCACAATGCTGTGGTCTACATGTGAGGCATCTGATGTTACAGATTTGCCTGTCATTCCCTTTGGTGATTTCAGGCATTTCAATGTCCCTTTCTTTAGCTTCTTTCTGTAGAGATTATAGGCTGCAATTTCGGTGCTAATATCTTGCTTGCAAACCCTTTTTCTACGTAATGTGAATTGTAAGTCTAGAAGATGTTCTCTGACAAGCAAAAGAACATCTTTAGATACACCACACACGTCCAACATTCTTAGAGATGCCTCTGAGACTTCGTGAAGCCATTTTTCTTGTTTCTGGCTGACAAGAACTTGTTGGATTTCTGGTGAATGGAGGAGGTCATTGGCAGAATTGTGCAAGTCTCTGAGAGCATTGAAATCAGGCAGTGCCATTCTCAATAAAGATACAAGAATTTTGTGGCACTTGTCGAGAGGATTAAGGCACAAATAGAGGGTTCAATTTTTTAGGTAATTGGCATTAGTGACCAGACTAAAACATCTCTTGGTTTTTATACAAAACCTTGAAAGACAGGCTATCCTGATCAAGATCTCAGATCTTGAGGAAAATGACTATGAAGTATCCTTTGTAGCACGAACCTAGAATTACTGGCAACAGCTCTGGGGACCCAATATGTCCCAGAGGAAGCTTCCATTTCAGATAGAGGTAGGCATTGAATATTATATTTGGTGATTTAGACTGATTTAGTCAGGTTTGCATGCACGGGAGGGAGGTGCCAGCCTACGTTCAATTCTTGAAAATTGCATACCAGACACACTGTCGAGCTTAATAAAGCAGAACAGGCCATTTCTACTGTACGTGCCTCTGTTTTCTATGGACATGATCCTGGATTTAGATTCATGGTTTAAGTTACTGAGCAAGGAGCTTCCGAGAAATTCTTCTGAAGGCTCCTTGTCCATGCCAGCTTCTTGCTAGAAGACAAAATGTTACTTTTTTTCTATTTAATTTTTGACATTAACAAATCAAAACCATTAAAAAACATCTCAAAATTATCAATTTAATTTTTAATTTTTAACATTATCAATTTTTTTTTTAATCTTTGACACTGACCCATGACCCAGTTAATCAAGGAAAAATTTGTTCAAAATCTTGGTGACTATTTTTAATTTTTTAAAAATCAAAATAATATTATTTTTATCACTTAAAAAATATTTAAGTTAACTTGTAACATGAACCGTTATGACTTTAAATAACAAGATAATTAGTCTTTATATTTTTGAAAATAGAAGATGACGAACACAAGATAAAAATTGTAATTGGAAGGTGGAACTCCAAAATATTGGCTTACTTTAAAGTCTTGAACATCACATTCAATTGGTGATGGCCGATGGAAATTGAGGTGAATTAAAGCATTATTTTGATCATCTAATATTTAATTAGGGTGTGGGATTTTTATTTGAGAATTTCATATTCAAATCTCCAAAAAGTGTAGATCCATTGAACCACTTATTGTCTATAATTGATACACACACAAGAATCAGGATATAAAAAAAAGTACATTTAATTTTTTATTTTTTTTATATGCAAATGGTTTTAAAATATTGAAGTTTTACTAAAACCTAATCGATGAAAAGAAAATCAAAATGCTGAAATTAAATTGGTATTTTATTGATAGTTAAATGGTCCGTCCGACCTATCTACTTCGGCCTAGCTAGCTTTCAAGATTCAGATCATTCTTGCAGCCACACATATCCATATTTCTCTAAGAATATATGATAGCAAGGGGAGCAGAAGAAGAACTTCTTTTCTTCTGGTTTTGTATTTTACTCCGGATTGATGGGGTTGCGTGTTAACAAGTCACCTTTTCTTTTATTTTTTTTTAATTCGAACTGGTCCATGAACCGGTTCATATCCCGAGTTGACTTGCCGGAATAATACATGGTTTTTTTTTTTTTTTTTATCTAGAAGAAAAACTACTGAATTGTCTTTCAATCGATGGATGGTATATACCCACTGATGTAGAACCCTACCATGTAAGAACATCCATGGAAGTTTTCACTTTACTGCTGCGCTGTGGAATTTTGGGAATCAAATGGGAAGGTGGGATGGGAATGTCTGCCTACATATAAGAAACATGCATGATGTCACTGTAAAGTTTTAGGTGGAAAATCTCTCAAAGTCTAAGTCCACGCTAATATCTACATAATTAAAAAACTTCAAAGAACTTCGAGGCGCCTACCGCCCTTGGACCTTTTGCCTCTATGCCCCATCAGTAGTCAACCCACCTTCACTTTATGCATCCCTTTGTCTTTGATTTGTCATCTTTTGAACCACCACCATACAAGCCACCACCGCACAAAAACAATCATAGAGACACCAACCACACCTTCGATCCTTGCCGCTTTCTCCTCTTTCGATTCACTTTTGTTTAGCTTGGTTGCCATGGTTCAAAAGAGCTCAAACAAAGGTCATTTTCTCTTGAAGTAAACCTAGAGAAGTTGTACACGGAAAACCCACACACTTGCTAGGATCAACGAACCTATCATCATTCCATTTTCCTTCTGCTAAGGAGAATGATCTAAATGTGGTGAAAATGATCAGGGAGCACCTGAGACCACGCATTTTCGCCAGCTTCCTCGAGCCATCCGCTTTCATGGTGGAGCATGAGATCATGGTACAAGCTATGATATAATTAGTGATAGGCCATGCTTGCTTTCTTAAATTGCCAAGTTCAAATCATGATCCAGGCTAAACACCATCTCTTGAAGTTAGAACTGCATAAATGTCAATTGAGTCACCAGAAAATTTTATACATTCTATCCTTGTCATATGCAATAATGTCCACAATGAAATGGGTTGTTGTTTGATATTATCCACTCAATAAAAAATTTCCTTTGTGGGGAAGGTGTTTTGCTGTTTTTCATTTGCATGTCAAAGGTGAAGGCTCTCTTCGTATGAAGATTCATGGAAGAGTAATCTTCAAATTATCACATCAAAGTGTATGTATCTAATTGAGAATAATCTTCAAATTATCATATCAAAGTGGATGAACCTAAGGATCTGTTTGTCTCATGTAAGATATTTTACAAGAAAATATTTTTTTAATTTTTTTTGTGTTTGTTTTCATAAAATATTTTTCAAAAAATATTTTTCTATATTTGTTTCCCATAAAATATTTTACAGGAAAAGAGGTTAACATAAAATATTTTACAGTCAACTTTTAAATTTAATTTATTTTCCAGAAACTATTTTTTGGTTATGAAGTTCTGTAAAATAGTTTACGAATAATAATTAACTTACAATATTATTCAATTATTTCAACTATCACCACCTTCTCTTGCACTACCACCACAATCACCTCATCACATCATCTCCGCCATCATCATTATCTCACCACCATTTCCTCCTTTACAACCATCATTGAAAAAATATCTTACATAAAAATAAATTTTAAGCTAAATATTGAAAAATATATTACCATTTTATGAGAAAATATTTTATGTAAAACAAACAGATCACCCTAATTAAGAAATAATCTATCTCTTAAAAGGGTATGTTCAATTTTTCTTTCTCTTTTTTTTTTCAATAGAATAATAATATATAATTTAAATATTTCTTTTCTATAATTTTCTTTGATCCATAAAAAAATCTCTATAACTTTTGATGTTGTTTGTGTGAATTATGTTCAAAAAAATTCCATTGCAGAGTTGATTTTTTAAATCTTATCCATCTAATGAACCTCAATAGAGAATTAGAGGTGAAAGATTCCTTTCATATGAAGTTTGATGAAAGAAAAATAGTAGTATTTTGGTCATTATTCTAATTAAGTATAAAGCTAAAACATGTTAAAACATGTGGAGTTTTCACTTTACTCTTAATTACTTTTCATTCTCTTATAAATATTTAATGTGGATTGAGATAGTGATTTTTAAAATTTTCAATTTGATCTTTAAACTTTTCTTTACACAATTGAGTTTTTTTTTCAACTTAAATTAATACTCAATTGCATGTTTTTTTCGAAGAAAGGATTGAATTGAAAGTCAGAGAACTAGAGTGAAAAACACAGGTAAAATAGATAGTGATTTTTTAATTTCTTTGAAAAGTATATTTGAGTTTCCCATCTTTTTTAGCTATTTGATGATTGGTCTCTCTAATCCTAGAAAAATTAATTTCATTATCAAACTTTATTTTTATATCTTTTCAATCCTTTTTGGGTGGGAGAAGAAAGAGGGGATCGTCAAATTCCGGCATAGAGAGAGAAAAGTATCGTTACGACGATTTCGATCATCAAAATAAAAGATTTTTGTTTCAAATGGTTTCATAAAAAGAGTTTAAATTAGATGTTTTTTTTTTTTACTTTGAAAGTGCTTTAAAAAACATATCTAAGTTCAAGAAATTTTTTTATTTTGAATTGATTTTGGATTTTAAAGTGATTTTTTGTGTTTTTGGAGGTTATGGAATGATTTAAGAAGGTTGTGTGAGAGTTATATAAATATTGATATGGGATGAATTTATTTGAAATAATCTAAAAATGACTTAATTTTAATTTACAAATAGATGACAAAAGGATAACTTTACCTATAAAAAAGAAAAAAAAATAGTAATAATTAAAATAGGTCTATATAATAATTGTTTTGCGACTTTCATTTGGCTTTTTAATAAATGAGTTGTTTAAGAGTTTGGATAATAACCAGTGGAATTTACATTAACCAGTGGATTTCTCTATGAGAACGATGTGGCTTGATTTCTTGGTTTCAAACTGTTCTTGGCATGGCACGCGAGCTTTAGAATTGATCGAGTGGTTCTCTGAACTGTGAGAGACAAAAGCTTCAAAATTTTTTGAACATATTTTAATTTAATTCTATCAAAATTGTCAGATTTTTTTGGTGAAATTATTATATCTTCCTAATTATATTTTAAAATTTCATCTAATAACTTAAATATTTAAGTTAAAATTAAATTTTTAACATGGTATTATAAAGTTGAAAACTAAACAGTTATAAATTTAAATTTTATTATTTTTATTTTTTATATAATTAAAATTAATTAATAATAGCAAAAGATGAAATAAGTTGTTTTTGAGTCTCAGTCACAACTTTTTTGGTGAATTCCAAAACAATGTTTTTTTTAATAAATTTAGTTATTATAAATAATTTTTTTTAAAAAATAAAATGAACTATACTATGTTAATCAAGTCATCAGTGAATTTACAAGATCAACTTTTCAACTAATTTAAAGTAAAATTCAGCTCAAATAAGATTTTAGATTGGCATTAACAATGTCCTAAAAAATCCAATTAGCTTGAAAGCAAAATTTATATTTTGAATAATCGGTTAATCTCTTCTGATGATCTAATCCATTTCTCTTAGTCAAGATGATTAGTGGCTAATATTTATACCTATAAAGATTCTTTTTAATAAATTTGAGGACTCTTCAATATTTAAGTAAATATCATTTAAAAAAAAATCATATTTTAAAAAAAATTAAGAATAAATATGTATTAGAGGATATAAAAAATCTAGAACCTCCTTGAAAAGTTCTAGATTTTTTTTATAGCTTATATGACTTGTATTTTTTTTAAAAGACTAAAATATAAAAGAAAATATATCTGACTCGTTAAAGAAACAAATATCCTTATTCATTAAAATAAAATATCTCCAGAAAAAAATATTTAACTCGTGGTCGACACATACATGAAACCTAAAATTTCTTCACCACCAACTTCCCCACACACACACACACACACACACACACACACACACACACACACACGAGCTAATTGCTTATCTAAACTTAAAATATTAGGTTATTACCCTATATTTTTTAATTATTTTAGAAAAGAAAATACGGTTAAAAAAAAGAGAAAATACTGTAAAAACAAAACATACTGATCCTTAAAATGTCTTATCAAATCCAACTAGCAGACCAGATCCAATTTATTAATTATGACATTAATATTAGTCAAACAAGGAGGGGACCCAGTAAAATCTCTCATGTGCGTGATGGGTTGCTATTGCGTCTGTTAGTGTAATTTGATGTTGAAAACTCTCAAGCCATCACTAGTTACTAAGGATATTACGCAAGGCAAATCGTTTTTTAAATTATTGTTTTATTAAAAAAAAATTATTTATTTATTTTTAATATCATCATACTAAAACAATAAAAAATATTAATTTAAATTTTTTAGAAAATATAATTTTAAAATTTTAAAAAATACAGCCTAACCATATTTCTAAATAATAACTTCATAACATGTGTTAGGGTTTAAAATTCGAAATTTTAAAAAATGCAAATGGAGGGTGAATTGAAACGATTGGGTTAGAATGTTAGATTAACTTGTGATAAGTGTTAAATTATGAAGAAAAGCATGGTGTCTTTGAAGGCAGGTCGGCCAAGAGAAAACAAATTAATTAGCATGTATTAAAATTATTTTTGCTTAAGAAAATTATGAGAGAGAAAATACATAATCTTGCGTGGAAAATAAATTTTGAATGGATGTGATTATGTTATATAAAAGGAGTAAAACTTGTATATTGCAGTGAATTAGAATAATTAAGTAAAAAGTCAAATTCATTATGAATAATGAATTAAGGATTGGATCATGGTAAATGATGCTATGTTTCAAATGGTACAGAGATGCAACGTGTCCTTGTTGATAACGATATTGACATTGCGAATGGTACCTGTATGGTTTGATTTGATGAGGCTTGGTTTTCAAGTCTGATTTGGGTGGTTTATAATTGGAGGAGGGCTGGTTCTTGAAGTTGCGTGAGTATTAATGGCAGTAAGCACTAAGGATTGTGCATAGGAGTGCAGCCTCAGAAGATAGGCTTCAAGACTAAGGAACAAATCATGTAACTCTTGAATGGGAGCAACAATGTCGTGAAATTCAGATCCCAAGCCATGAAGGACATATATTGTGATGTCATCTTGAGATAAGGTGCATCAATGAGTGCAAACTGATCATCAACAACTGTTTTAACAGAGTGTAGGTACTCTATGATGCTGCGACTTCCATGTTGCATAATGGTGAGTTCCTCTTTGAGTTGCATGACACGAGTCCTGGATCTACTAGCATGGAGTTTTGTTCAGGCTTGATGCGATGTTTTGGAAGTTGCGATGAGGGGAATTTATGCCGGAGAAACTAAGTTATAGCCGAGAAGCGGCGACTCAAATTGAGCATGCCACATGAAGGGTAGTTTCTTGGCGCGAAATGTGCAGTGATTTGTTGGGAAGCTTTGATGGCTATTGAAGCGCTGTCAGAGAAGGTAGTGGCAATGGCGGAAGCAACAAGGTTATAGTGAACACTCGTTGGAGTTTAAGAGGCTTTAGTCTGGTGTACCATATAGAGAATTTAATCACGATTATAGTTAATTTTACGGGAGCTGCTATCCCTGCAGGAAACCAGCAAGGAAAGCTGCTATCACTAGCATTCAAGATGTAACGACAACACTTTATTATTTTGAAATTTATTTTCTTAAAAAATAAAATTATTTTTTTATTAAATTATAAGTTTACCCACCAAATCACTCGAGTTTAATTTTTATAATATGATTGGGGTTATATCTCAAGTTAGCAAGCCTAGCCGGGTTTTAGTAACATTGGGATGTATAGTGTTGTAATCTTGAATTATTTCTCTAGGTCTTGTCAATGCTATGGACTACGTGATTGCTGAGCTGGCAAATAGAGTGCACGTGGGCTGAAATTAGTGGGCTGAAGAATCTAACGGGACCAGTGTATGGTGGAGGCGTTTTTGGCAAATATATTTTTCGTTATGTACACGTGGCATGACAGGATTCCAAGGTTGCCCGAAATTATCCTGCTCTCTTTTCTCCTTGGATACTTCTATATATGGAGCTGATCCATCTCTCTCACTTGGCATAGTTGTGTCCTCTTTTTTTGGGTGAAAAATCTCTCGTAAAGAATAAATACAAGAGAGCTGAGAGATGGAGGATGGTAAAGTAGCGGTTAAATCATCGAAATTCAAAAGGGTTTGTGTGTTTTGTGGTAGCAGTACTGGCAAAAGAGATTGCTACCGTGATGCTGCTCTTGAACTTGGCCAAGAATTGGTATGGCCACTAAAAAAACCTTAGCTTCTAAATCCAAAAATGTTGAATTTCTTTTCAATTTTGATTCTATGTGAAGGTCTCAAGGAGTCTGGATCTTGTTTATGGTGGAGGCAGTGTTGGACTAATGGGATTAGTTTCTCAGGAGGTTCATCGAGGTGGAGGACATGTCATAGGGTATGCGTGTAAATGAATTATAGCTATGGAGCAAGCTTTCTGGGCCACATAATTTCATTTTCTTTTTCAAGAGCTAATTTTTAGTGCTATTTCTTTTGTTGCTTTCTCTCTTGCAGAGTCATCCCTAAAACTCTGATGAGCAAAGAGGTATGTACGCAAATTAGAATTCTTCCATATAATTATTTATTTTATTTTGCTGGGCCATCTCAGCTTTGTTTTGTTATGCGCAGCTGACAGGAGAAACAGTAGGGGAGGTCAGGCCAGTAGCAGACATGCACCAAAGAAAAGCTGAGATGGCCCGCCATTCTGACTGTTTTATTGCTTTACCAGGTACTGGCCTCTTCTCCTTCTTTCCTCCTCCTCCTCCTCCTCCTCCTCCCTCTCTCAAATGATGTATTGTCTGATGGTAATCTTTGATATTTTATTGATTAAACTAGGTGGGTATGGAACCTTGGAGGAGTTATTGGAAGTCATCACATGGGCCCAACTTGGCATCCACGACAAGCCTGTAAAGCTACTTTGTGTTTATTAAGTTTCGTTTGGGAACGTGAGCGTGGCTGTGATGACACCCGCGTTCACTACTGAAATAAAAAGCTCAAGGAAACGCGAGCACTACTGCGGTTGCATCCGTGTTCTTAAATAAAAAGCATCAAAATAATGCTTTTTTTCATTTAGGAATGCAGATGCAACCGCACCCGCGTTCCAAAATGGGCACAAAGTTTGGTATACTCTAAGGTCAATTCTTACCATAGTTCTTGATATAACAGGTGGGTTTGCTTAATGTGGATGGCTACTACAATTATCTGCTGACTTTCATAGACAAGGCAGTGGATGATGGGTTCATCATGCCCTCTCAGCGCAGTATTATTGTCTCTGCCCCAAATGCTAAAGAGCTTGTTCAGAAACTTGAGGTAGGTTCTTGTAATCACATTGTTCTGGCTGTACTTCATTACATTTTTTTGTTTGAATTGGTATTTTTTTTCCTTTCTTTTTAATTCTTGTTTTTTCTCATTTTGGCAGGAATATGTGCCTGTGCATGATGGGGTTGCAGCCAAGGCTAAGTGGGAGGCAGAACAGATGGAGCTTAATGCATCTTTGCAAACCGAAATTGCTCGTTAATTACCAGAAACCATTTGATACGGTTTCTCTTTTTTTCTTTTAGGATTTTATTAAAATTATCTAGGGTTTTCTCCTCTTCAATTTGTATTTATTGGTCTAGAAAAGGAAGAGGATAATCTCCATGGAGAAAAAAAAAAAAAAAAGGGAAAAGGAAATTTGGTAGGTGGTTGTTAGCTTTATCATGTATTGAAAGAAAATGGCAAATGTTGTATTCTTTCAGCAAATGTTATATTCTTTCAGAAAATTGCAAAGAAAAAAAAAAAAACCTTTTATTCTCTCTTGCATGCCTGCGCTGCTATGCTCTGCCTGTACTTTATGTCTGCCTGTCTCCCTCGACACATTCAAAACATATGCCTAGTTAAGGTTCCTTCTTCCATGACTTAGGTAAAACGCATTTTATGTTCGGTAACTATCACGACCGATTCTTGAGTATGTGACCAGCAACATTAGAAGTGGTAACATCTCACCTGTGTTAAACATTAAAATATACATATTATAAAATAAATATATATAAAATTTATGTAGCATTTTGTAATTTTTTAAATATTTCTCGAAATCAATAAAATAATTTATAATTCAAAATACTTATTACATTAAATAAATTCAATCTTTGAAATAAAAATCTAAACTTTAATGAAAACAACATAATAATGGAGTGTCTAAAACATCGAATCGCAAAGAATAAAAAAAATATCATGGAAGCAAGTAAGGTATACTAACAAACAAAGTAGCAAGAACTCTCAATCAAATGTCAGCTTACTTACGAAAACTAGGAACCTAAAATAATATTAACATGGAGGGGTGAGTTCAACCAACTTAGTAAGGGAATAACATTTAATATACATTTTAATTATTTATAAGTATAAGGACTAAAACAAATACACACGCGTATATTAAGCGTAATAACATATGAAAATGGAATACATGTCAGAGATAAGACAAAGCTATTAGCTCAGATAACAGACAAAACCCTAAAGTTCTTATAACAGACGATGTTTGCGGCTTTGATCACTATAGCAGGATTAGTTGCCACAGGCTAGTGCCTTTTTTACTAGCTACGTATGCATAATACTACGTGCACATAGACTAATTATGCTATGTTAGTATAAAGTTGTTGATAAATCTAATATTAAAACATAATAAATAATCACATAATTATAAAAGCAAATGAATGTCATATCGAGTAGAATTTAATTCAGCAGAATACGAGTATAAAATCAAGTATGGATGAGTACTTAAGAAATAAAGCAACATATATAGATATTCAAGAATTTATTAATTGTACTCATCATATAATATTTATATTACATGCATATTAAAGACTATCCTATTCACCTAGAAAATGAAAGAAAAAAAATGATATAGAATCAAAGACTACTGAGGATCGTTAGAAGGAACACCAACAGAACTTATAATGGATATAGATAAATACTAAAAAATAACCTGAAGCAAAATAACATAAAAGATTAAAACTCTAAACTTGAAGACCAAAACATAATTATAATACCAAACAAATTCACTCAATCGATCTCGAACATATCTCATATTGATCGAACCTAACAGACCCAATTAAACTTACTATTAGGTCAACTGGTCGACCAAAATGACCAAGTGATCGAACACTATCACAAGTCAACCGGTTGGGTGATTTAGACCGATTATCGACTGGTAGCATCAAACCAACTGGTTGGCTGGTTTAGATTAATCGGTCGACCGGTTGATCAAGGTTTCTAGAATTCCGATCCGCCAGTCTTCAAATCCGCTGATCCTATAATTAAACAATTTGTTCTTCAAAAACCCATAATTCTAGTCACCTAATCAATTCGTTGTATACCAACTAACATCCTAATACTTCAATTAACTCCCTTAAATCATTTGATCATCAAATCAACATAAAAGCCCCAAACACTTTTATAATCCTTCCATAATTAATTTTCTAATCGAAAATAACAAAAGAGAGGATACTTTCTAGTTTTTTAAACCTTCTTTGAACAAAGACTTCAGTTTAGAATTAATTTCTTCAGTATTTTACAAGAGAGTTACAAGGAAAAGAGAGAGAAATAATTCTCTTGCAACATTTTTTTTAAATACCCAGGTTAGTTGAGTTGTGTTTGGACTAATATTGAGCTTGAGTTTGACGGGCCAAAACATGAGTCTTATAAATTGGATAAACAAAAATTCTTTTATTACCTTTATGTAATTAAAAAGGAAAAATGCCTTGATATTATTGTAGCAATCATAAATTGTTAAATCCAATCTATGTTGATGGGTTGATGCTGAAAATTTTATGGCCTAAAACTTGAATCAAGATCAACATTAAACCAATCAAAAAATTAACCTGGTCTTTTAAATCTATTCTCTTTATCTTAATTTGATTTGAATTTATTTTTTTATTATTAAAAAAATTAAAATAATATTGTTTTTAAATCTTTTATTAAAAAAAATTATCCCGAGTCCTCTTCAAATCACATAATAGGTCGGATCTGACCACTATTATTGCAATGATGATAGTGCGGCATGCGCAATTTGTGCTGATTAAAGCTTGCTTTACATATGAATATTGTTCATGAGGGCGGATGGATGGTGGACGCATCAAAACCTATGATGAACGACTAGCTAGTGCTTGTACAGAGGGAGTAAGGAATACAAGGATACCCAATAGTAGCTAGCGATTAATTATAGCATGTACAGCTTTCAAGTTCTGATTGAGTAATTGCTTGATGCCTGATGATCATAGATTATAGCTAATTGCTCGGTGAATCTCATTTCTCAGCAGAATAGATAGTTGATTGCCTGTTTTGAAGCCTTTGATTTAGTCATTGGTTTCAAGAAATGTCAATTACCTCTTTTGCTGGGAAGAAACATTTCTTGAGATGGGTTCCACTTCCATTGTTATCCAGATCGGTGCCCTATGATCCATAGTCTATTGATCATGCAAGCTTCCACGATAGCTTCTTTATCCTCCAGTGACTCCGATTTTCCACGTGATATTTTAGCAATTATTTGCTCATGCATGACTTCATCTGCGAAGCAAAACCATGTTGATGTTACCATAAAAAAACATCACTTGTGTGTAGAGATCAAAGCAAGAACATGAGGCGATCATCGATTTTGTTTGAGCCGTGTCCCAACCGTTGACTCGATAAATTCGAGAATTTAAATCTGATTTAGATTGATTTTTTAGTGGAATTGAATAAAACATTAACTCAGTAAAATTACTGGGGTTTTTAATTACTTTGTTAAAACTCGGTAATCTAATAAGTAAAAATATTTTAATGAAAATAATTAACTAGAATTAACCTAATAACATGCAAATTGTTGTAATAATCTAGTAATCCAAATCCTTTTCCATATGGAATCAAGCCCAACAAGTATACTTTCACCGACTCCTGTACCCATCCATCTAAATATCTCTTTCAATAAAGGTGATCGAGAAGACAGTCGGCGGGCGGTCCACAACCTTACAATAACTAGGCTCACACGTCCGTCCATGCACATATAGGGCAAATGCCCCCAATACCGTGTCTTTTCACCAGTCTACACCATGAATCAGCTAGCTAGTAGCGCACTTGCTAAGGATGCCAGCTAGAAATCGGTGTCCTTGTAGCCTAATAAGTCTAAGTTACTTGGAGAATACAAGACACACCATATATCTCTGATACGTGGAGTAACCAAGATTGTTCAATTATATGGCCCAGAAGAAGGAATATATGTTGAAGATCAATCTCTGTTATAAGCCCTTTTCTTTTCAAGAACAGATCAATAAAGTGTTGGACAGATAATTCTTTAGTCTTTCGTGGACAAATATTGTCCTCTGATCAAATTTAATTCAGGAAAACTAGCTCATATATGAAGCAACAGCTAGCTTTGACCTTCTTCTTCTTGTTTTTTTTCTTTAATAAAAACGAGACTCATTTCATCACAAAATCATAATAATTTTATGATGCCAAGAGCTTCATATGCTTACACACATCGAGCTTCTTGATGTGAGTGATCACTTGAATAAAATGAGAGTGCATTTCTTGATTATAGGCAATAGTTGTTTCCACGACTGGAACTCGTTTTTTTTTCAAATAATTTTTTTTATATTTTTATATTGTTTTAATATATTAATATTAAAAATAAATTTTAAAAATAAAAAACATTAGAGCGATTACAAAACCACGTAAGGCTAATAATGCTAATCTCCTCAAGTGGAGGTTGGAAAAGTATTTGATTAGATGGTTCTGTTCCGTTTCTGTAATGGTCCCTCTCCGTCATTTTCACCCTCCAAATGGGCCTGTTGGGTCAATGAAAGAAATACACCATGAGACAACCAATCCTCCACCCTACCCAACGCTACTCTCCTTCATAGGTGTAGAGCTCTCCCTCTCCGAGTCCATTGGTAACATAATTCACCATATTTATTAAACCCTCCACAGGTTATGGAAGTCTTTTTTAATATTAAAAAAATTAAAAAATGCATTGTTTTACTTTTTAAAAATCAAACATGATTTTGATCATATCAGTCAATTTATATTCAATTTAATTTAAAAGCTGACAAGTCAATGACTTTTTGCGGTATTTTTGCTTGAAAAATGGACCCCACATATTTGACAAGTTGGTCATAACATGTCCCTACACCATCCTTGGATTTTCAGTTGGTTGGTGCTCCTTACTGTTAATAGCTTTATTAAACGCGTGACTTAATAATGGTTCCTATAACATGCCCAAAGGACCAATTTTAATGCTAGGGGTGCTGACCATAGGGTGGACCATGGTCCCCCTCACCCTTTTTACTAGAATTGTATGGTGTACGATAATGTCTTGTGACCCTGGCTTGGCCTCCATTGATCCATGTAGACTCGATGACAAAGGCTCAATAGCTACACCGACCATGACTCCTCGAACCAAAAGGGTAACAGTCTGCTTGGTGCT
>Ga0325402_1000814_pt1 | contig 23649 bp, 7 predicted proteins | sample PopdelMetagenome_22_FD_207212 | JGI IMG/M metagenome (GOLD analysis project Ga0325402, IMG submission 207212) | Populus deltoides microbial communities from Bellville, Georgia, United States - Xylem-PdKOR-R3 | ecosystem: Host-associated > Plants > Phyllosphere > Stem > Wood/Secondary xylem...
ATTTATGAAATTATATTTTTTTTCAATTTCATTCTCATTCAACTTTTTAATTTGTAAGATTTGTTCCTCATTATTTTAATAAACTTGAAAAAAATAAAACATTAATAAGTTATTTTTCAGCTCATTTTCCATAACATAACCAAACACTGGAAAGTGTTTTCCAACTTATTTTCCATTACACTACTAAACATCGAAAAATAATTCACTTTTCCGGAATTTATTTTTCTGGAATTCACTTTTCAAAAAGAAACTACTTTCCAGTAAACAAACGGGGCCTAAATTATTACATTTCTAAATTATATAACGTTTACATAATTAAATATGAAACCTCGAGTTATATTTAAGGGGATTTATATGAGAAAAGAATTTTACAACCCTGGAAGAAAAATAGAGAAAAAACAAGACACACAAGTCCTATTTAATATTACAATCATTCAACCATAAAAACAAAATTACAGTGGTCTTTAATGTCCATAACCATCCATCAAGCATAGTAAAACATTAATACGCATAAATAAATATATTGTATGCTTCAATTCTAATTATTGGTGTTTTGTGCAATTTTAAAATAATATTTCAAAGAATTTGAAATATTAAATTCAAATTTAATTTGATGATGTCCCAAACTTAATAAATTTTATTTAATATAGATTCTTTTATTGAAAAACCATTTTTCAAAATCTAATAAGAAAATTAATCATATTAAAATTATTATTAATATTCTAAACTATTTAAGAATCAATTCAATAAAAATGTTTGGCTTAAAAATTCTCTTTAATTTAGGAAAACCATTTTTCTAAATATTATTTAATTAAATACTTTACTTAAATCCTAATCCTATTAAGATATTACAAAACTAAAAAAACTCTAAATTAAACATTTTAATTCGAACCTAATCTAATTCGAAATATTAATTTTATAATTAATTTAATTTGAGATTTTAATTTTAAAATATAAAATCAATATTTCATACAAGAAGGAGAAAAGTTGCAGATCTTCCTTAATTATACCACAGATATAAGGCATACGTTTTACAAGAGTAAATTCGTAAATGAAACCCAAAAACCTAAATAAAGCTCTAGGGGTAGTATCATAAAATTTGCCCCTTCTTTTTCTTTTTGCAGTTGCCGGTAGTGGGCACACTGGCCATCACCGGCAACCACTTTAACACCAACATCTTTTTTTTTTCATTAGGTTTTCTGCAGCGCAAAAGACTACCCTTGCTCTACGCTGCCTTGTGCTGGTAGCCACCTTAACAATGACAGTAAAGGTTTTTGCTGGGCTTGACACAGTGCAAGGGGTTGCCCTCGTGTTACGCCACCTCTAGCATGAGGCAACAACCTTGCAACTAAGTGGTAGTGGTTGTTGCCTCTAGCGCAAGGCAGTAGGGTTAGACATGTTGGCGCTGTTATGGTGAGGGCAACAAGCCAACAACCATGACAACAAATAGGATAAAATATAAATTACAATGAGGATGATAAAATAACTCTCAACTCAACTCAAACTCTTTGTCAGTGCACTCTTGCTCTCAATCACCCAGTGCAATATTTTAGCTCTCATAAGCCCTCTATTGATAGTTGAAATGGGGAACAAAGCCTCCCTATTTTCAGTCAATAATGGCAACCAAACCACCAAAAGCTTACTACTATTTTCAACATTTACAACTACCTAACTTGCTCTAATTTTTATCTTCACCATGCAGCCATCTTAGACTTTTATGCAACAATCATTGATCTTGTCTGTCATTGCTGCCATTTGTTTCCACACATAACACGTTGAAATTTTATTTTCAATTTTGCTGGTAGGCATTATATTCTTTAATTAATTCTCCATGTTTTTCATCAAATCTTATAATCTATAGGTTGTTTTCCTCTCATGCTAATCTTCATCGAATAATCTATACACATGCAAAAGAAAAAGTGCCAATATGTTCATAATTCTTCATAAAAAACAAAAGTTTGTTTTGTTGAATTTCTATCCAAATAGGAAAATGCAACATATTCATAATTTTCTTTTTAGGTAATAGAATTGATAGTTGTATATTACTTGGTAAACGAGGATGATCACGCTAAAATTTCATAAAAAATTCAAGACCCAAATGAATTTTTAATTATTATAGGTTGTAAACACCAATTAAACTTGCCATTGATGCTTTGATTTTATGTTGATGGGACTAATGCTTGAAAACCATTGAAATATCTCATGATCATAAGCTAAATAAAGCTAGAGATTTAATCATGACCTTTAGGAGAAGAAATCTATACTAAATATCCAAATTTATTATTAGAATAAGGGTTTTATAGCCTCAATTGAAGTTGATGAGTAAGTCTTTTTGACTTAATATTTTTATGTTTTGAAATATCCTAAACCCAACAAACTTTGGTTTAGCCACGAGTTAAGCCCAAGATACCGTAGATCTAGCAAGATGCTAGACCTGATATACTTGGGTTTAGCAATAAGTTGAGCACAAGATATTGTAGGTCTGACAACAATATATACTTGGGTTCACCTATGAGCTGAGCCTAGAGCACCGTGGGTCTATCAAGTTGCTAGACCCAAATTACTTGGGTTCAACCATGAGATAAGCCTAGAGCACCATGGGCCTGACAAGTTGCTAGACCTAGTATTCTTGGGTTCATCCATTAGCTGACCTAGGGCATCATGGGTTTGATGAATTACTAGACCTAATTGGTCTTAGAGATTCATGTTAGGACCATATAGTTCTCTTTAAAGATTATTGACATGACTTGTTCATATCAGGAATAATCATCTCCCTACACCTGTAGGTGTATAAAAGAATAGAAATAACCATTTCTCCACACTTGTAAGTGTATGAAATGTTTTTAAAGGACCTACCATATTTTCATCTCATTATCAATGTGTAAGAGATTCTTATTCCTCATTAGTGCAATCTAGAGAAGAATTGTGTGTTGCTTTTTTTGTGTGCTCTAACTAATTCTTTTTTTTTCTTGGCTAATGCTTTCATTAAATTCCTCATTTTCTTTTTGTGTGTAAAATCACCTATTTATAAGCGAAAATTTTTTTGTCCTTTTCCCTCCTATTGGTCCTTTTTTTTTTCCTTTGCATTTTTTATCCCCTTATCCGTGTGTGTATATATATATATATTTTATTTTTTTTTGTATTTTGATATTTTTAAAAATGCAACATCAACGCTGATTCGATGAGAAAAATAAACAATGATTTTGAAATGGACGCATTAATAGCTGAATATGTTGAAAATAAAATTTTGAATTTTGAATTGTTTTGAAAAGACGTTAAAAATATTGAAAATGATTCAAATATGTTAAAAATATATTTTTTGGATTTTTTTTGTTTTTCGTTATTTTTTATTTTTTAAAAAAACTATTAATCAAATAAGGTAAAAATTCAAGTTATGACACCCATCCCAAGCTCTAGCCATACCATCAAATCTTACTATCACCTATTTTTCCCTTAACTTCTTTGCATGAACAGGTTTTCCTCGAAATGTATCTTTCATAGGCTCTCTTGGCCTATTGGAAAAAGGTGAAGAACTAGGGAATGAAAGGTCTTCCTTCAGCACTGCTGGTTAATGAATAATAGTTTCTAAAAACCCTAATCGTGGGTTCCTCCTTGAAGATTCTCATCAACTTGTCAAATTTAGACAAGGCAGTCTACCCATTGGGGTGGAGCTGCAGGTTGAAGTAACAAAAAAAAAATCCCTTAAAAATCATTATAAAGGAAACGAGTATCTAAACTCGTACATAAACTTAGGTTCAGAAATGATAATATTGTCCTTCACTGTTTGCTGGTGACTTGATCATTAGTCTCAGGTAACATGATCACATAGTCCCCTGGTTATTTAGCATTGACTAAGGTCACCTGTTTGTATGACACTGTACTCTCTGCCTCATTTGGAGGCATCCTAGGTAACCTTAGTTGTCCCTTAAGATTTGAAGCCTCTTGAAAAACAATCTCATTCCCCTTTTCTATTGGAAGAGGGTTGAGTAGCACTGTTTTCAGATTTAGGACCTATTCTAATGACTGTAGATCCTTGATGAGTACTTATAGTTTTAGGCCTCAAACTAAAATCTATCTTAAGAGACATGATTTTCTTGCCTTTTCCAGAAATCATTCTTAAGAAAATTTAAAATAAAAAAGAAGAGGTGAAGTGTGATTTCTGTGTTTACCTAGAAGAAGATGATTCTTATGCACAAAATGAAGAAACTTGATCTCCATGTAAGGCTCCTAGTATAGAAAATATAGAGATAAATTTTGGCAATTGTAAAATATAAAATTGAAAATGAATAAAGTTTATATAGGTCATCGCCTTATATTTCCAATGCATGAAGAACACGTGGCATCACATCATGACCTTAGAAAGGCTAAACGCCTATTATATTGATTACACACAGCCAAACAGTTTTCTCAAAAAGATCATTTCGCCTCTCTCCAACAACATTTCAAATGCCACCTTTTTAGAGAAGATAAGACAAACCTGACCAGTTGTCTCCCAAAAGACTTTTCAAGTCCTTATGCATATAATACATAAGGACTTGAGGGCAATTGATAAGTCAGACTTTTTGACTCAATATTTTTATGTTTTGAAAGAGCCTAAACCTAACATACTTGGGTCTAACCACGAGCTAAGCATAAGGCATTGTGAGTTTGACAACTTGCTAGACCCAATATACTTGGGTTCAGCCATGAGCTGAGCTCAGGACATTGTATATCTGACAAGTTGTCAAACTTAATATATTTGGGTTCAACTATAAGCCTGATGAACTACCAGACCTCTCTCCCATAGGTTTGGCTATGTGCTAGAACCAATTGGTCTTAGAGATCTATGTTAGGACCATAAAGTTCTATCTAAAGATTATTTGCATGACATGTTCATTTCAGGAATAATCATCTCCTTATACCTATAGGTGTATAAAAAAAATCAGAAATAATCATTTTTCTATACATGTAGATGTATGAAAGGTCTCCCAATAGCCTACAATATTTCCATCTTATTAATGATGTATAAATGATTTTTATCCCTCATTAATGTCATCTAGAGAAAATGACTCTTCAGTCCCTCCACTCCATCAAAATAACAAAGTTCAGAAAGTATAAATATCACCTGAATCACTTGGGTAAAAAGTTTACAATTTCAACCCTCCAAACACTCATAACTTAACTCTTAGAGCATTTATCATACCAAAAACAAGAACAAACATCCTTCTTCTTGGAATTTAAAGCTCTTTTCTTTTATTTATTATGTTCTTTCTATTTAAAAATCACTAACTTTATCATCGAAGTGTCTCTAAACTCATAAGGACTGTTTTGCAAGTATCATGACTTCTACCGACAATCACAAAAAACTTCTTGGGTTATAAAGAAAGAAATATTGATATAAACACATGATTAACCATTATCTAAACACCAAATAACCTCATTCCTGAGTATATCAAATTTTGATCAAAAGTGTTCCTGGAGCATACCTGCCCCTTTTTTTCAGTTTTCTTTCCACTAAAAGGATACATATATACCTGTCTGAAGTACACATCATGGCAATTTGTTATATTTTGTAGTCCTGCAATGGGTTTTCTGCTCCTTAGGACAAGCTAGAACACTTCAAAGATAACACTACTCAGGATATTATTTATTCCCATGTCTAAAATAGATAATGCAAATATAATACATGTTGTATGCTAGTATTTTCTTCTATAGAGCATTAGAAAATTTTACCTTAAGGAGTGATTTTTTTTAATCAGGGAAATGGTAATTTGACATTAAAAAAAGAAGATGATGCTGTGTACAATGTGAAAATTGATTTGACACGGGGAAGAAATAACCCTTTTGAAAGGTAAGGAGGACATATACAAATTATGATTATGATGGAATTTGTTCTTTAATGTTGGCTTCTGCAACTTTAATTTTGACTGTGGTCTTTTCTTCAGATATGTGTTGCGATGTCGCGGTCGCATAAATTAATTGCCCTAACTTAAAACACACAAGATAGTATAGAGCAAGCAAGGGGTCGATCCTACGAGGAAGGTTTAGTTTAGATTTTTATGCTATACGTTATGTAATTAGGGGGGTTGATTTGCAATGATCTAAACTATGGTAGAAATTACACTAACAAACAAAATCAATTGAAACTGAAATATATCAAGAAAACAAACCTTGGTTGCAAGCACACATCCACCTACAGAAATCAGAACCGATCCTTGAAACAAACTTCAGTTTATATTCTAAATTTTTTATCTTTTCTTAATATTGGTTAATTAACAGATCCGCCGTATAAATAACCCTAACCAACAAATAATCACAGTGTCCGCACTAATGATTTAATCCAATGGCAGCCTTAAGATCTAGATAAATTCATTAATCTTAACAACCAAGATGTCATCTTGTGTTGCTTTGATCGAATGTTCTCCCTAAGTTTAATAACGTAGTTCCGCTACAATTATCAAGCTTAGTTGCTTCACAAGTTTATTTACCACAACTCTGGTTTTGATATCAAACTTAGCAATAGATTGTTCACAATAATAACTTAGAGTCCGCTATAGCAATTAAGATAAACAATCATAGAAAATATGCATAGGAAAACAAACATACTTATTCATAATACAAACTGAAAATAAATGGAAGAATAAATCTTATAGTTCATGAAATCTGAAGGTTTTTGCATCCTTGCAACCAAAAAATCAAGTTAGCCTTGCATATCTATTGAACAACTACTCCTAAAGATGAAAGAATACATGATTTCTGATTTGTAGAGGGAAGAGTTCGTGTTTCTTCTCTTATGGCTGCCACCCTTCTTTCTTTGATTCTACTGCACACTCTCTCCCTCTCTCTTGGCTCTCCTAATAGCATAAACTTAGTTGCCTATTTATACACAAATTGTAAGTAAGAAAAATCAAAGTTCAAGTGTAAACATTAAGGGATGGTGGTAGTGTAAAGGCGGCTAGCGGCTGGTTTGTGGTTGGTGATTTGAGGTTGGTGGCTACCTTCCTTGACCTTCTAGATTGATTTACTAGAGGAGCTGAATTGCTGAAATTAAAGCTTGGATGTCAATTTGGATGCTTTGGGATGTAATTTGGATTCGTTTATTCACGAAACCTGTTTGTTGGCAGAATTTAGTTGTCATATTTAAAAACTCATATCTCCCTCATATGACATCGTTTTTGGCTGAAATGTGGAAAGTTTATAGACCTTTGAGTCAGGAATCCAAAAAAATTGAGTTTGCATCAATTGGATATCTACAGCTCCAGATATTGAATTTTGAATGGACAAAGGTCAACACTGGCAGAATGCGAGTTTTGACTTTGAAGGATGTGATTTCCATGCTCTTTATATTTTTATTTTTCTTGACTTAGATTTCCAGAAAGGTATGGATGTTAGCTTTCTAATGCCATTGGAATCACTTCATTTCGACTTCTAGAACTCACGCTCTGCACAAAACATCGACTGAGGGTCAAATCTGCCAATTACCTCCAATTTACTCCTCTTTGCATCTTTCATCCAAAGGTGCCTTCAAAACATAAAATAAAGAATATCAAGGCATTTTATACATAGAACATAGGCAAAACACTAGTTAAATATGGGTGAAACTATCGAATAATATGGTTACATCATTTCAATATCCACAATTAGGATATTCCAGGTATTAATTTCACTTCCAATGTGCTTATTTTCAAGTGTTTTTCCTAGGATTTGTTTTTTCTTACAAGACTAAAGACGAGTATGAATCTCAAGATTATTCATGGTCTGCATTGTATAAGTGTAGCACAGGACAGTAGAACACTTATAATTTTGTTTGCAATTTTTTTCTTTACAATCTGTTGTTTTCATAAATTAGAGGCTGGAAGCTAATCAATGACTCGTGTTTAAGAATCTTTCGATGTTGCTTGTTGTAATATCATTATTGGATTACACTTTTGAACCAAGCCATGTTATGTCATAATAGAGATACAAAAAGCTGACGAAGAACTCTATACGTGATCATCACATCAGTCTTTTTTGTGAAGATAGGAATGTGAGGGTGTATGCTAAGAAACCCGAGCTGGTTTGTAACAAACATTACGATGTTTTTAAATCATTAATTTATTTTGCATTTGCTGTCTTCTGATAAATCAATGCATGGACATCATCATACAGGTGAAAACAGTTTCTGAGGCTTTTGAAAATTTTCAGCAAGACATGGAATGAAAGCACATGTACATGGCTACATGCAACTCCTGATAGGAAGAGGAATCGCCAGAGGTTAGAAGAGCTGTACTGAGAAGAATCACCCAAGGCTGTTGTGTCTTATTCAACAGTGCTTTTATTTTGGAATTTGTACGTACTTTTTCCAAATAAAAAAAGGAAACTAGCACAGAAACAAACACAAATGATAGGAGAGTTTCATTAGCAAGTGTATAAATTCACATTGCTTGCCTCCCTATATCTCTATTTACTTTGATACTCCTGCACAATATGTGAATATTCTATCATACTCTGACCTGTTGGTGGATGATGATGGTGGTGGTGATTTCCACTAATGAAATTGTTTTTACATTTCAATCATTGGGAATAGGTTTTTTCTTGTCATTTCCTTAACATTGATTTTAGCTTCCATTATTGTGTTTTTTTTGTGTGTGTGTGTGTGTGTCTACAAAATGAGCTGGTGATTGTATTTTCAGAAGGCATCGCAAAGTTACTCAAGAACTTGCAGCTAGCTAGGTAACTTGACGAGATGCAGAGGATACTTAAGCAGGTTATATCGGAGTTTTGGTTTTAGTGGAAATTCTCTGGTTCTTTAGATGATAGTCTTAGAACTATTCTTATCAATTTGCATATGCTTCGAGGGTTCGTGGGAAAGTTGCTGATGTAATACATTTTATTGGTTGGTTTCTGAAATTGTCTATGACATGATCTTTTCCTTTCACATTTGACGCATTGCAGATTGCACGGAAGAAAACTGAGTTGGCGTTTTTGTTTCGAGTTTGTGGCTTTGGGATAGATTGCAAAGCCTCACGCCTTACGCCTATGCAGGCATTAGCGAAGATAACCACGCATGCGTCAGTCTGGCCGGCCTTGTGATATCAAACATGTGCCGCCATCCTCTCCTGCTTAGCTCGAGGTCTGTTGTCAGGGTTTGAGTCCCATCGTGCTGATGTCATCACCGTTAGCGAACATGGATGAACCGTGGATAAGTCAGGCGCGACAATCTCTCCCAGAACGTGAAAAGTTGGGAGCCATTTATTCAGGCGGACCTGGCATGACCTGTCATTTTGTCACAGCTTAGCTGCTACTACAGAATCAGTAATCTCTACCATTTGATTATTGCCAATAGGTATTTCCTTCAGTTTTACATCTCGGTGCATGAATTCAGGTAGTAAATTAAATACAAATAATCAAATCCGCCCCAGCAGGCTACGACGGCATTGTCTTTTCCCTTCTCCAATCATCACATTCAACTTAGACTGAAGTGGTTGCGCATTGAAACTAAAACCTGCATTTCCATCAAGCTCAAAAGCCCAGAGATATCATTGTATTCTTTTCTACTTTCATATTGTTTGCATGCAAGGCATTGCATTGGCATCCAGTGGCGTTTAACTAATTACAAGTCCAAAAAGGCAAACAAAACAAAAAGAGTCACAAAGGATGTTAGGCAGACACTGCACCACCATCAAAAATAAAGCAGCACTACTCAAATCCCTTCTCCTTCTGTACATTTGGTGAATCAATTAAACTGGGATACAAACTGGTAACTGATCAGTGGTAAACAACCAAGACATGTTAGCTATTTCGCCTTCTCTGAACCAAATTACCCCGGCTATACACGAACATCTTTTGCACGCATAATGTAGCATTTAAAATCCAAACCACAGGTAGATAAACCACCCAATCTTGAAAAAATAATAGCCCCATATGAACCCCAAATTTAGGGAGGATCCCCACCTGAAGACAAAGAAGAAGAGTCCGAAATATGACCACTCTTAAACGCATTTTGAAATTCATCCATAAGTATAGCCCTGATTTTCTTTCTTAAATCAGAGGCCTCTTCAGGTCTGAACCACTTCTTGCCAAACTGAAACGTAACAAATATTGAATCAAGGAGTTAAACTACATCGTTGAAATTATTCATTCAAGTCTGGGTTGGGAGGAATTACCATTGCCAGATCTCTCTTTTTCAGCCTCTCAGGAGCCTCTTGAATGAAGCGCTCCATGAAGAAAAGTACAAAGAGGCCACAATCATAGTCATTTTTCTGCTGGGGCACCTGGGAGGAAATTTAGTAATGGGATGTAGTGAGGTGAAGTTCAAAACAACCATTAAAGAAATGAGAGAGAAGGAAAAATGTGTCAACTTCATTAATGGAGCTCCAAATTCACACATTCAATTGAATAATAATAATAATAAAAGCACTACCACATATCCGTGAGACAATTGAGGAGTAAAAGGCCAACAACTTTCGGGAACTAAATCACTAATCACCCACCCACGCCAAGCAGGTAAAAGTTTATAGATGTTTTACATTTTTTCAAGAAGAAAATCATTGTATGGAAAGAATGTAAAACCATTGGAGAAACAGTAGAAACAGTAAATACAGTTCTCCAACAACACTAAATATCAGCTAAGGAGACGCCACCCCAAGATCTTGGAGCAAAACATCATTAACAATGAAAGAAAAAAATTTCTACTCAGCAATATTTGTCTCAATGGCTGATGATATTGAAATTCCAGAAATTCCTGTTCTGTCCAAATGCATGCAAAACATTGCACAACATCAGAATTACAGATTCTTACAATCATTTCTACATAGAAACAAAGCCTGTCCCCCTCCACAGAACAATGTTGAAAAAGATAGGTAAGACTTTTCATCACAGCAATAACATTTAAAGGATATCCGGGAAAAAAGCTTCCTTAGACCTCCTAAGTAAATCATTAGGGTTAATAAGGACTAAGGACTATAGTCAAAACAAAAGCCTCAACTTTGAAAATCACCCTAGCTTTCCAAGTGTGATTAGCAAGAGAGAACAAAACCACACATGATCTGGGGTTGGTATAGGTGTCAAGGAAAGATTTGCACAAAAACAAAATCCACAACCTTCAGAAACCACACTCTACAATCAAGCCTGGCAGAGAAGATACAGAAGTTAGGGATATAGGCTGTTTGGAAACCTTGGAATTGAATTCAATTCCAAAGGTTAAATCAATTTCTGTAATTGAAACCCTTATGAGGGTACTAGAATTCAAATCATAAGAAAAAGGCAAAAGCAAATCAGAGGGGAGAATAATATTCATCAACAATGAAAATAATATTCCAAAAATATTCATCAACACCTATTTCTTCAAATGATTTGCTGCCCTCCTCTTCTTTTGTTCTGTTCTCTTGATAGATTATTAAGAGAACTAATGTGTTTGTTGTGGTCCTTGTGGGCGCTAATCATATGGTAACCTAGAAAAATTCTTGATAACATCAACAATATAATTTAATTTAGTCTCTTAAATAACAATTGGTCCTTTTAATGATACGAATAACAAAGAAAACTCTCTGAAAAATTTAATTTAGCTATCTTTTATAGGAACTTGTTGTATTTTATGCACACAACAAGCGAATGGGTCATACTATTAGGCTCGTTGATCTAAGAATTAAAAAATGTTGATCATTGTTAATTAATCTCTTTTATATAGCCCAAAACAATCACCAAAACCACGATGAGAAACAATAATAAATAGTCGATAAACAATTAAGGGCAACATAAATATAAGTCTTTGTAACAATTTTTTTTTTTTGAATTCAGAGCAAAATAGTCAAGATTGTTAATTCAATTCATTTCCACATGTATTCGAAACAGTATAATTGTATTCAATTATATGGTTTAGTATTTTATTCCAAACATAAGAATTGTAATAGGTTATCAATTGAATTCAAATTACATGTAGAATTGAATTCAATTCCACATGTGATTTGGTTTCTAACAAGTTGTATAAGCAGCCAAAGATCTTGAGGTTCTCTCATTAAGATTCAAAGAAAAAGAAAGATCCAATTAACATTACCCCCTCCATTATGCAAATTGGGGAGACTGTACAAATGGGCAAAAGTTTTAAGGAATACCCATGGTCATATTAAGGCATAAATACCATTCAAGGGAAATGACCATGACACAACACAACGCTTGGGACATTTTCTATATAAACTCACCGCAATGATTTTGTCCTCAATTCTACGATCTAGATGTTTCCATATTCTATCTGGAATTGGAAAATCTGTAGGAACTTCTTGATTCATATACCTCCATTCTTCTTTCAAATAACTGCAGCACACAAGTAACACCATTCATTAGGATTTGAATTTACAGCATTCTAACAAGGCATTACAACGAAGCTTTAATTTATAGTTCTCTGCCATTATCATAATAGTTCCCAATGCTTCTCACATGCTCAACCTTTGAACATAGAAAAATGAAGTAATTCCCACTGTAATTTTCTGCAGCTACAGTTCAAAGGTACTTCTTTCTCAATAATCATTATCAAAAAGAATTTTAAGTTCGCAACAACACTATCAGTCCCTTTCCTGAACAAACCCAATAAAAAAGACATTCATAGGAACAAGGTACAAACTGTTACATTACCTCAGCAAGAGGTTAGTTATGAAAACAACTCTACTGCTTGGAAGGACTTTCCTGTCTCACCTTTTAATGTTAGAAAATACGGTACTGCTACAATGAAATCCCAATGAATCTAAATGAAGAATAATTGGTCCTGATTCATCTTTCTTATCCGGGAAACATATAATCACCAAGCTCCAATGAAGACTGGATACATGAAAGACAACAAAAATATGTGAAACAGGTGAGAAATGATTTTTAACAGATGAGAGAAAAGGCAGGGAGAAGATGGCATCTCTTTTGGTTGGGAACCAGGCACCAACCACTGACATGAGACAGCACTATAATAATACTGAACACTAGTACATGCTTTTTGCTGTTATTTCATAATAAAAGACACTGATACACATTTCTCATGAGCAAGCATGTTCACAAATATGCATGTGTACAGTGCATACAAAGATCAGCCATTATCTAGTCCAATGGCAGCAATACAGGTATCCTAAGTGCAAAAGGTTCGAGTCTGCAAAGTGGCAATTTCATACGAAAATGCACAACATAAAAATGAAGAAAGAAAAAGAAAAATGTTCATAACCTGATTATCCTGCCTGGATCCTCCTATGCTGGAGGGAGAGGCATCGCTGGCTAATGACCTTAAACAAATGTATTCAGTCTCAACTACTCATGTATAAGATGACTCCTATTGTGCCAATATCCAATTCCTTTTCTAGTCACCATTTATCCAAATTTTCTTTTGTTGCCTTTTGTTTTGGTTGAAGGAGCAAACCATCCCAATGGAAAGGTGGCCAGTGTTCATCGCCAGATTATTCCAATCTATCATTTTAGAATGTTACACATCAAACCAATAAAGATAGAAATAAAATAGTCCATTCTTTTTTACTATCTCTGAACAGGCATAATAACCAAAAAAACAAATTGAGAACTTCTCTAAGTTCCAAAGCCTCTTGTATCATCAAGCCCATTAAACTCGATTATGAAAATGTTAAATTATACGGGATACCTAACATTAGATTTCCTAAGGATAAAATTACTACCATCATCTGGGGTGGATATTGGTGCCTTTTCTTATCTTCCTTTTTCATCATTCTTTTATATTTCCTAACGATACAATTACTGCCATCATACAGGGTGGATATTGGTGCCTTTTTGTCTTCATTTTTGTGTGGTGGTGCCTTTTCTTATCTTCCTTTTGCATCCTTCTTTTCGTCTTTTTTTTCTCTTTATCCTTTATGGTCTTTCAAAGTTCTCAACTTGGCATAAATGCCTTCCCTTTCAGCTGACTTAACGAAATAATACTAAGGCATAACAAAAATACCAAATAAATGCATTAGAAAACCATATTCTAATAGATATAATGGAAAAGATGCTGATTCATCTAAGCACTCTTTAATCACCTCTAGCCCTGGCCTTAAAGGCATTATGGCTTGGTGCCTTGCACCTAACACCCAGGGGGGGCCTAACAGCATTAATTAAAGAATTTTAAATCCTTCAACTGGATGGTCAAGTAACTATAGTCCCATGGGTTTAGCTTAAGGGATGCTGTTGAGGTGCATATCTCAGGTTTGAATCCTTGCCTGAATAGTTTGAATTTACCAGTGTGGGAATGAGGAGCTTCTCCACTCACATGGAGTTTACTAGTAACCGCAAAGAAATCCTCACATAAAAAGTCAGTTAACTAATGACTAGACTAATTTCAATCTTACAAATAAGAAAGATATAAGAGCAATAATCTTGCAATCACAGCCTACATTTCTCCTTATAAGCAGCAATATGCAATCAGAAATAAGGGAAGAGTTGGTAAAGCAGTTAAAATTAACATAGATAACTTACTCATCGTGTATGGGAATAAGTATGTAAGCCTTTTCAAATATATTGACACCTTTCCACCACCTTCTGAACTTGACAAAAAATGATTCCTTGTCACTCCCCTGCATATAAAAGGGAAGATGAGTTATGAATGAGTGTGAATGGAGACGGTGCAGGCATAATTGTGCATTCAACTATAATACATTTCGAAGCAAAAACTTCAAGAAATTACCAAATATAACCAAAAGTTTGCCCTGGAATTTTTTATTTTAAGAAAACAAGGTGTTTTTAATCAACTCAATTCTTAAACCACCACCACTAAAACAACATTGAATTCCCGTGTCACACATGTAGCTATTTATTTTAATTCCTGATTTTCTCAAGATAAAAATCATGGGCAAAATCTTACACTAATTAAAGCTGAGCTGCCTCGGTCAAGATCCATCAAATCATTTTCAAATTACTTTCACATAAAAATTGTAAAATTTAATATAAAAGCAATGACATTGCCAATATTTTTTACAGGTACTTAGCTCTACTAGTTCAGGCATTCAAAAGCTCTAGTACAAAATAGCTTTCAAATGTCAGATCTATGAATGCATGTTCTGATGAATTAAACGTCACTTAAAAGAGACAAGAAAGCTGACATGTTTCCTTTTTTTATTAGTTAAACACCAAGCAAGAAAGCTACCTTATATGATATGGCCTGTTCCAGCTTCTTGTAAAAGAATGTGTTAAAAAAGTGATAATCACACGTCCCCTTATTTGCTGGAGATGCTTGCAGACGTATATATCTAAACAAGAAAAGCAGTAAATAACTAAAAAGAGAAATTTAAGACTGTCACTTAAAATCTGCAAAGAAAAACCTACAACATCCCCAAAAATAGGGCATTCTGAGTACATACACAACAAGATTTGGAAAAAGCATTGCATTTTCAAATTACAAAAAAGAAGTGTAAGGAATGAATTCTAGTATTTCTACTATATTACGCTAATAATAGCCAATAGTATCACATGTTTTCAAAATTTAATAATTTATTCTTTAAATAGTAAACTCTCCTTCAATGTATAATGAACTGAAAATCATTCCTGTTAAGAAATAATATGCAACTCCAGATACAAGATACAAACACCCGCTTTAGGAATGCAGTTCCAGTACTCTTTAACCTCACAGTACCCAGTTTAGGCAACAAATAGGCAGACCAGCTCGCAAGTTGGTCAGGCACAAACTCATATGAAGATTCATGAGAAAAATAATCCACCCAATCCAACTTTGGAGATCAGTAAAAGAACAAGCTGAAGTCAAGGACCTATAACATTGAGCTTACTGCTTGCAAGACAGCCTGAAAATGTACTTCATAGAATACTCCTAAGGAATTGCTGATTTGCTGGTGAATCCATTGTCCTGCTTATAAATGTTTTATGAGGGACTATCTTCATCCTAGACTGCATCATTTTGCACAAGTGTATCATTGGACTTCTGTCCCATCTACTTTGTTTGGACTTTGCAGCACATTGTTTGGTGCGTTTGGATCTAGGTGTTGGGACTGTCATGTTTTAATTTTTAGGATAGGAGCTTGACATAAAATGTCCAAATTTTGGAATGGATACACTTAATTCCTATAAATAAGCATCTTCTCCCTTCAGATATTTTCCAGCTGAAATCTAATAAAAAACTAAACAAGTTACTGATGCAGCATAAGGCAGACTAGTCCCAATTCCTTTGTAATTTTTATATTCAGGACTTATATATTACTTAGGAAACTCATAATTTACAATATTTTGTATTTTGTATCACGAAGGATTTTAATTAGCACACTGTTTTAATTTGTTAGTGGTTTTCTTCCTATTTTGGTTCCAAAGTTATCAGATTTGTGGACATTTGGGTCACTGTGGTAGGAACATGATTCGCACATGTGTGCATTCATGATATGTAGGGGCAGTTAGTATGATAATTTGGATCGTGGTGCATTTAGAAACCTATTTGGGTCATTATTAAATATTAATATTATTAGGCATCTATTATATAAAAATAGCAATATTAGCGAATGAAAGAAAATATTATTGGTTGAAGATTTTTCAAATAACATAAAATAAAAAATCTAGTTCCAAATAGAATTAAAAATAGGCCTAAAGAGAATTGTATACTAGGCTAAATTTCAACTTTAAAACCTGGCCTACAGGAGGTCCAATTCCAACACTTAGCATTTTATAAAAGTCAAATGCACATTTATTATTATCAGTCTCTTGCCTCTCTTCATCGCATCTCTCTTGGCCTTTTCACCACATCTCTTCTTCTTATCCTTCCCTTTTCTTCCTCTCTTCCTTTCTCTCCTTGAAACAACTGAAAAGCCTTCTTGCTTCTCTCTCTTTTTTTCCTTCCATGTTTAATCTGAAAACGCTAAGAAACTAGTACACCAATTTCAGCAATCCAGGTTGAGTGCCTCCACAACTGAGTATTCAATGTACTGGGATCTGCAATCTGAATTGTGGTGCAGGGGGGGTAATTTCATCGAGTTATTGATTCTATGTTTTTGTGGACATCAAGAACAAGGTTCTTGTAAATTCAAGAAGCTCTCCTTGTAAATTCAAGGGTTTGGTCTATTAGATTCTTATGTTCTCTATACATTGCATTCTTTCACTCTCCTCGCTAATATGTCAATCTGTATCAAAGACATTATTCAAAAGGAGAAAAAAGACTTATCACATATGGAATCTTTTATTATGTCAAGAAACACAACAAGCTCGGAGGGCTCTGCTCATAAACTTATAAAAATAGCCAGTGAGTAGAGTTGGGGGTCATAAGTGTGCCAAGTTTGCATTTTCATATTTTTCTATAAGCCATACTAAGTGGTTGTCAAAGTTTCAAATAAATCCCTAATGACCAACTCCTTTTAAACTGCTCTCCTCAAAACAGCAGTACAGTTGAAACAACTACTCTAAGAAGAAGAAAGAGAACAAACAGAGAGCATCCAGCGATTCAATCAACAGCCTGAAATGTAGAAAACTCACTCACAAATTTTTCATGAACCCTAAATGTGCAGGGTTTAGGAGAATAATAAATTGAATAAATGCCCCAAATTATCAGATCAAAACTAAACTGTATGCTAGTACAATTACCTGATGTAAAAGTTCATAATAGGCGATGTCAAAAAAGCTTCAGGGGCGAGGCAATCCATATCCTTGTAAGCAATTTCAACAGATGCTGGATCATCTCTGTGTCAAAGATAATCAAGAAGTCATCAGAAGATTATGTGTCGTCCCTGTTGCAAACTAATTTAAAATAGTTAAAGTCATCAGAAAAAAATTGCTGTACCTTGATGGATAAGAGATCTTAGCATCCTTCATGCTACAAGTAACAGAGGGGTCAAAATTACCATTAACAGCATAGTCAAAAGTTGAAACATGGGAAAAAAGGAAAGAAAAACATTGGGAGTTTCAATTACTGTTCAGCCAATTCTTTTGCTAGCTCTGTTGTCCCTAGCTGAGGTTCATCTTCGTCTAGGACAACAACTGTCGGATCCTGTTTAAATAATGTTATCATGTATCCAATCAGCTGCTGAAGACAAAAATTCTTATTGCAGAACAGTGTAAACAGCGGGTTGCTATTCCATAAGATACACTTGGCTACATTTGAGCATAGCAGAATAAATTTCATGCACCAAAACAACTGGCCATTCTCAATGTCATGTCTCAACTCCCCATTTTCTATTAGCCTGTATCTTTACTTCTGTTTGATACAGTTCAAAAAATAAAATTTTCCAGAGTTTTTTAATACAGCTTATAACTACAGTAGTGAAGAATAAATTAACTGATTTTTGGGATTGTGGAAAGCACCATCATCAAACATGTGCTTGGGCATCCCGCACCCAATTTCAGTGAAACATCAACACTAACACAAACCACACCTGATCATCAGTGCAAGGGTATTTTCCAAAGTCCACACATGAGTTATGACTCGATAAGAGAATATTCAAATTACTTTTAATGTTTATAATTTTCATGAGAAGATAGTGATGGTTTAAATACAGATAGAATTGAGTTCTAAAGCAGCTTCTTTATAGTTAAAAGCCATTAAAACATATTATTTATGAAAGCTACCAAGATAGAACATAATGGTTACTGTAGCTCCAGCTGCTTTGACTAATACTAGACCTCAGGTAAAGCTTCTTCAAAACATAAGTAGCTCCGCATTCAGGTTCTCAGGCCATATACACAATCCCAGAACTAGGTCTCACTAATCAGACCTACCATTGTAAGATCAAATCTAGGAAACGGACGCAAACAAGCATTTTTAGTGTTCTGCCAAAACCACCAATTAACTTCTAGAAATATCAACAGTAGAATTCAAAGAAATTGCAATTCACACAACTCCATGACTTGCCACATGTTTTTCAATATATATAAAAAAACAAAGAAAAAAAATCTTTGACTTAAGAGCACCAAGAGGGTGCAAAAAACAAAACGAAAAAAAATGTAGTTTACGAGAAAGAGAATAGACAATTTATAACAGAAAGATCATCGACAAAATATATTAGCGCCAAAAGAGTAGCATTTAACTAGCTATCTAAATAACAAAGAGAAAAATCTTTCGCATCCTTCGAAAGCCCTCCTATCATGACCCTACTAACCAAACAATAGCCAGAGATTGCAGATATTACAGGGAAATTTCCTCTGCATGTGGATATCAATCTGATGCAAACAAAGTGCTAGGCCAATATTTTGAGAATCTAGACAATCAATGCAGAGAAAAGTTTTAATAGCATTAATCACAGATCATTAGACATGACTCTACAAGTGACACTTCCGGTTAAAATATCATAGTCTAACCATTTCAATTACTAATCTTTTTTTTTTTTGTATAGCAAAGAAATGACACTCTAATTATCATTATCACTCTGAACAACAAGCTTTTTCTTATGAACAATTACGTGTATAATGCACACCATCAGTCATTTATAGAGCTTACCTATTGAGGTGGCTATTTAAATTTTAATATTTATTAAGGTTAAACATTATTCGCTCAAACAGTCAGGGGAGGAGGGGGGGGGGGGGGATCAAAAAACATACCTTCCTAGGCCTTGAACCATTTGAAGGCAGGACTCGGCAATCATCCTTCCTACCCGAAAAAATCAAATTAAAAATTAAACAATGCCCATGAAATATAACATGCATTTCTTCCATTCAACTCAACTGTTTGAGGCAATAAGGGCAGATGAAATTTATATACTGAGGGATTCATGTGAAGAGGCTACCAGGTTGAAAACCATGCCACAATGCTAATATGGTATATCTTATAGGACATTGATCTTAGATTAATTCTACACACAAACTCCAAGTGCAATCTGTATTTATTATGATTATTAGATCAGATTGCTTAAAATTTAGAAATCAAATGTTATAAAAATCTTCACGAGTGAATATTCTTGAAATGTGTTTGGATAACATCCTTTTTCGATGAGGTATGGTGTCCACTATTCCTCGTGCCCGTCAATTAGTTAACAATAGACATCTTCACGAGGAAAAACTAAGGGAAGATCACATAAACTGGTAAATAAGAGTGCGACTGAACAATGTGTCACATCAGTGGGAACATATACAATCAACCTTTTCTTTTTTTTATGGGTACGAAGAAAAATCTTTGTATGCATACAGCACACTTTGATATAAATACACATATGACACAAGGATAACGTGATGAATGTAAAAACGCTTACTTCTTGGAGGAATTGGTGGAGAAATTTTCGCTGTTGTGGTGTAAAAGATGAGCAGAAGAGGCTTTACCCTTTTGATCACCATTAGCAGGTCCACGTCTTTCTCCATTAAGAGAGACCCTGGTAGCACATTGAAATGGCAACTGTCTTGATGATGACTGTATGTTCTGTTTTCTCTTTTTCCATGACCTTCCATTACTTCTCATATTTTGGCGATTACAGTGACCCAAGGTCGTCAATTCTTTATCGAATGCATTACCTACCCTACAATCTGTCTGTTAAATAAATAGTTAGGTAACAGCAAATATGCTATGCAAAGAAAGAAACCCCTAGATATGAATGAATGGCTTGAAAACATAAAGAAGAGCATCATACATTTTCTTCCATCTTTCTACTAAAAATAGTGGAAAATTGGGATTTTGAATTTTTGACTTGAGATGATGCATCCTTTTGTCCAAACCCATCTGAAGCACATACAAAACCCATTTTCAGATACCTTAAATATCTTTTTTTATTTTCATAAACATTTAGGAGAGAAAACTGAAGTTAGCAATTCTACTTGAAGCTGTTGAATTTCTGTGCTTCTCACATTCAGCAACATCCTGTCCAGTAAAAAAAAAAATTAGCAACCAATTCATAAGAGAATCAATTTTCAAGACTCAAAAATAAAAATCAAAGAGATTGATGGAAAACCCACTAAAACAATGGAAAACAGACCATTTGGGCAGGGCGACGATGTTTTCTTTGATCAAGCTCTTCTTCCATGGCCTTAATAGTAAGTTGAAGCTTCTCTCCTTTGTCAGGCAATGTAGGGCCTAACTTCATAACATGAATTTTGTTTCTCTCAATTTGTTCCTCCAGCTTCTTATCGGAGATTGAAGCAAAGTCCTCTCTCTGACTCGGCGTGGGCTGTGGTTGCGGTTGCGGCGTGTTTTTCACGATCACTAATGGCGGTGGTTCGCCGTCGTCTCTGCCCATGATCACGTCCCAGTTTGAGTCCAGGTCCAGTGGTCTCTTCTTTGACTTCTCTTCCCCCATTCCATGCAATAAAAGTTCTGTCTTTTTGTACAAAAAATTGGGAGTTTATTTTTTAGGATTTAGGAAAGAGAAGGAGAGGGAGAAGTTAAAAAAGAAAAATAAGACGAATTGGGTTAGATTATAGGAGTAGGAGTCGCGATACTTCCATTCAGGGTCGCTCGAGGTGGTGGTGCTGCTTGCTGCTACGGCTGAAATAATTGGGCTGAGTATAGGAATTTGGATACTATTGGGCTATAGTTGTTAAACCTCATCCCGTCTGGAGTCTGACCAGCCAAGATCCCGTCTGGAATAAGTTGGCAGATTGATTTTCTTGAAACCTTGTAATCTATTTCTTTAATTAACTTGAGTTTTTAATTAACCTGTATAGAAGCTAGTTTAGATTAAATTGATTAATTTTATGTGTTTAAATATAATTTTAATAGAGAATAAAAATATGACTTAATTTTTTTAAAAAAATTCAATATGATATTTTAAAAAAAAATATTATTGAGACAATAATAGATTAGTTCGATCTCAATCTTCAAGTAACTCATGTCAGGGATTTTATTAAATTTAATAATGTTTTTTTCTAACCTAATTTTTAATTATATTTATAGTTTATTTCTCAACTAATTCAATATTAAAGGATAAAATCAAGAAATGAACTTGTCAAACCTATAAACCGGGCACTTGGGCTAACACACCAAATCTGTGAACCGAGTTACTGACTCTAGTGGGATTATAATTTGTTTTTTGAAAAATTATTTTTTATTTAACTACATAATAATAATAATAAATGATCGCAAAATCAAACACCAACCTAATACTGAGATGCTAAAAACACTAACGAAATATATATATATATTAAACTCATCAACCATTTTCTATGAAAGTAATGTTTTTAGAATGTGATAAAAAAATAAACAAAAAAAATTAGATAAATTAATAGATAAATGTAAATTAAGATATTTAATATTATAATATAGATAATTTACTTGATTGTGTTTAATGAATTTGTTTATTCAAATCAATTTGAAATAGAAATCGACAAACACATAAGATTTATTAGATAAAATAAAAAAAATATTATGCAAAGCTGCATATATTAAAAATATCATAATAAATAAATATTTTTCATTTCTAAAAATAAATGTAATATATATAAAAATTTTAAAAAAACTTACAAATAAATAATACAAACCAGTTAAAAAATTAAAACAAATCCAATATAATTTAAAACTAATCACTATTTAAAAGAGAATAAATAAGCGAAAAGAATCACAAAGAAGTAAAATACAAATTTAATGATTATTTAAAAAAACATATATAAAAAGTTCTGAAGAAAAGAAAAATGCAAAGAATAAAGCCACGCCTAGCATCCGGCCTAAGTGTAAAGGGCTCGAGCGCAGGCCTGCAACATCAAGGCTAGTTGAGTGGGCCTTTTTGTAAGATAATAGTGCAGATGACATGTCATCTTTTTCAATTCAATTTGAAAAAAAAAGACGACGCGTTATCTCGCATGCTTAGATTTCAGCCACTATGGTGACTAGAAAATCGGGATGCTTGGTTTTTGTTCTCTAAAAACTAATTTTTAACATATTTTCAATTGAAAACACATAGAAAACACCTTCATAACCATGTTCAACCCATCCTTAAACCTCCAACAACGGAAAATAACGGTCCAAAACCAAGAATCAACCTGGAATCCAATTTCTTCCCTAGATTAAATCTATTTTTTAGGCATTTTCAAGGTAACATAACACTTAATTCAAACTCTCATTATCATATGGAACCATTTAGAACAAAAATCTAACGTTTTGGTAGCCATAATTGTTAAAACGATGTGTTTCTCTCTCTAGGCTAGATTTTGGCGATTGCCTCTCCCTCTTCTCACCTTATAAAGACCGAAAAATTATGAAATTGAAGTTTAGTACTAAAATGAATATTTGAAAAATGCAAATAACTGGTCACCTTATAGCAAAAAAAAATATAAAGAACAAAAATGTACTTCACCAACAAAATCGAACACACCACCTATGTTACTTATGCATTGCACTTTCGTCACCTGTCTTGCAATTCAACTCTCACCCCCCCCCCCCCAAAAAAAATGCAATTGGGCTCAAATTCGAGCTCAATTATGCAAAAGAAAAATTTGATAACCAAATTAAAAATTTTCAAAAATCTCACTATTGTAGTCCACAATAAAAAGTGAGAGGGTGAACAGTTGTTAGAACAAAAATAATGGAGGAAATTTTTTTAATGTACATTTTTATATTATTGGTAATAATTTTTTATTCAAGCTAAAATTTTGTTAGAAGATTTTAAGACTTTTGTTATAGAGTTAAAATTTTATAGCAATGTAAAGTTAAAAAGGTTTATTTTTTATAATTCTAGAAATTATTGGTTAGGATTTGTTATATTTTCACAGTTGATTATTATGGTTTTTTTCTATTTAAATTAGAATTATTTTATTGTTTTACTATATTTAATTAAGATTATTTTTCTAGTTTGTTTAGGATTGTTTTTG
>Ga0325402_1000815_pt1 | contig 23588 bp, 14 predicted proteins | sample PopdelMetagenome_22_FD_207212 | JGI IMG/M metagenome (GOLD analysis project Ga0325402, IMG submission 207212) | Populus deltoides microbial communities from Bellville, Georgia, United States - Xylem-PdKOR-R3 | ecosystem: Host-associated > Plants > Phyllosphere > Stem > Wood/Secondary xylem...
CCATATGCTAATGAGAATAACTGTCAGAATCTATTCTTATAACCATTAAATTACGTGTTAAATACTTAAAAAAAATAAAGAAATTTCGAAGTACATTGTCAGTTGCACTTGGTAAAAGTGTACCACAAACGCACATATATATATTAACAGCAAAATTAAGTTAAAAGTGCAAAGAATTAAATATGCGTTGGACCGGCAAATGGGTTTTGGTCTTTCCAACATATAGCAGACTGCCATATAAAAAACCAAATTTTCATTATTAATTTTAAGAATATTATTGAATATAATTTATTTAGTGGATAGAAGTCGAAAGCAGATCTTAATTTACCAAAAGCAAGAGGGTGATGAGATTGACTACATGTATCAGTGAGGGTTGTCTATAGATACTCGAGAACATTCACTTTATCCTTTAGATCGGTTGTCTTAGACCTAAGTTGAGTCATCTCAGCACTAAGTTGAGTTGTTTGAGCTTGAACTTGTTCTCATACATTCGCTTGAACAACCAAATATTGTTGGCTCGATCTCGATTGTGAGGAACCAATGGTTGATACATTACAACACTTTCACATATCCTCAATCGTAGTATAGGAGATATTGCAAACTTGATTTCTATTAGGTCCATTAGTAGATCTAGCCTCTAACCATGTTTTCTGAAAAAAAAAAGTCAACAAATTAAAAAAATAACTTAAAAAAATTGTTGAAATCCAACTTACCATAAACTTCTGAGCTCGTCTATTCATGAGCTGATGCACCCTTTTCCGACGATTCTCATTTTCCATGTGGGTTTCAACAAAAAGCTCAATTGGTATTGGATCGCATCCAAGCACCGTAGCCTATAAAAGAAAGCTATTGTTACTTAAATATTTTCATATAATACAACAATTTTTTTAAAAATAACTTATAAAACAAATGGAATGGATCTGTTAGTGTATGTGGTAATGGAATCATGAATCTTCTTGGTCTGATTTTTTACATCAGACTGCAATCACCACAAGAAATGCTCAGACATCACATGCTAGATATAAGCATCCTAGATACCCTTCGAGATGTGTAGAGGTCTGAAATTTCTCCACGCAACCACGTCTTTCTAACTTGGGAGACCTTTTTCTTTTGCAAATTTCTTTTTTTTTACCTCGTACCAGAAATCATGCAACCTGGTTTTTAGAAAAAAAATTATCGGTTAAGACTACAAAATATAAAATTTTAACATTTAAAAAAATATCACAATTTGAATTAAATCTTATCTAATAGCATTGTGATTCTACCATACTCTTCTGGCAACAACGTTATCAACCTCCTCCCGGTATAATGTTTCCTTACACATTAATTTTGTAAAATAATTATTTTATTAAAATTAAAAAAACTAACAAAATAAAAAATAAAAAATTGTTTATGTATATACTAACCTTGGACTTTTTGAACTAAGCATCAATCATGCCCATTTAGGATTTTTAGAAACTTGACTTTATTGAAACAAAGACACTCTCATCGATGATTCCATCATTGATTTAATCATGTGAGCAACCTCCACATTTGCAAACCTGAAATTTTATTCATTCATTAAGTTTTTTAATTAAAAAAATATCCATTGTTGTTATTTTTTTTTAATCATGCAAGAAAGGAAAACTTACATGGTGTGGTTAGGCTTCTACTAAGCAATATACTTCTTAATATATACATCCTGCTCAGAAGGAACACCCCTTCTGCGAGTCGGCCTCGCACTCGATGAGCTTATGTCAAGAGAGGGTGCCTATACTTGAGGTGTTTGGTCATGGTCGACACCTAACTACTTATGGTCATCAGAAATGCTGTCAAAAGAACCAACAACACTCTTGTTCGTATTACTCTCTAATGATATTCTCTTTAAATTCTAAACAAATTAATTATAAAACGGTAATAACATTTTCATTATATTTTATTTAAAAAAAATTGCAGCACCCCCTCTATATGGGAGTCTACTTAAAATTTTATTACCTACAAATACGTATCAATAAATAAAGCCACAAACCAGTTGATTTTATAATCATGCTAGAAAGGAAAACAAACTTACATGGTGTGGTTAGGCTTCCACTAAGCAATATACTTCCCAATGTATACATCCTGCTCAGAAGGAACACCCCCTCTGCGAGTCGGCCTTGCATTCGATGAGCTTATGTCAAGAGAGGGTGCCTATGCTTGAGGTGTCTGGTCATGGTCGACACCTAACTACTTATGATCATCAGAAATGCTGTCAAAAGAACCAACAACACTCTTGTCCGTATTACTCTAATGATATTCTCTTTAAATTTTAAACAAATTAATTATAAAGCGGTAATAAAATTATCATTATATTTTATTTAAAAAAAAATTGCAGCACCCCCTCTATATGGAGAGTCTACTTAAAATTTTACCTACAAATACGCATCAATAAATAAAGTCACAAACCAGTTGATTTTATTTATGACTAATATTTAATTTAAAACCATTCCAAAATTCAATTAACATATTAACATCCTCATATATTTTACAATTATTGCACATTATTGCTATCCAAATTAAATACATTCCATCATCATGCCAATCAATTTAAAACATAATAACATCATCTCAATTACCAAATTTACATAATTAAAATGTATTTTATTCCTTAAAAATTAAATATAGTTAAAAAGAAATGTAACGCACTAGTTGTCAACCAAAATTGTAAAATATAATCCAAGTCATTATGTTCTTATAAATGCTAAGTATATACCCTTAAAGTTTATTTCACATTAAGGAATGCAAGCAAAACATATTCTACATGCAAGAAAGCTCAATCTAAACACTTTCTTTTAGCATTTTAAGTCATCTCCTTAGGATAAAGAGTCACTATCCATCTTATGTTTTGTTGAGCTATTCATATAATTGCAATGGTTTTACAAGATTGACATCCCAATCTACTTTGCACACTTGCCTCATTTTACATCAACATTTTTTCTTACATAAATGACACCATAGGTCCATAGCTGCATCACAATGAAAAGAAGCAACATTCCAGGGGTGAGCATTAGTTTAAAAGTTTGCTTGTCACTAGCACTGAGGATGGGGGGAGGGGAAGAGAAGGAGAGGGAAGATAAAGAGAAGAAATTGACAAAAAGAGAAGATATAATGGAGATGGGTTGTTCTTAAGAAAATAGGGATTCTGGTATTTTATTATTGGGGTTTTTTACTAACAAAATTACCAACAGACGAATAAATATTTATTATTTTTGAACATCCATCGATAATTTTGTTGGTGATTAACATTGAAACTTTTTAATAAAACCTGAAATTTTAAAATGAAATTTTGTTCCATCAATAATTCCATTGATGATTTATAATTTTCAGTGGAAAAGTTCTAAAATTGTTTTTCTAACCCTGTAGAACTTTTCAAGGGACTTAGATATGTAATTGTCAATGGTAAAGTCCTGTAATTGTTTTTTCAACTCTCTAGAACTTTTCAAGGAACTTAGTCTGTCAGTAATTATGTCTGTAATCACCGAAACTTTTCAATAAAACCTGAAATTTTCCAAAACCCCTTCAAAATTTTAAAATGAAATTTTGTTCCATTAGTAATTCCGTTGATGATTTGTAATTTTCAGTGGAAAAGTCCTAAAATTGTTTTTCCAACCCTGTAGAACTTTTCGAGGGACTTAGATATGTAATTGTCAATGGCAAAGTCCTGTAATTTTTTTCAACTCTGTGGAACTTTCCAAGAAACTTAGTCTGTCAGTAATTATGTCTGTAATTGTTAGTGGCAAAGTCTTATAATTTTTTTTCAATTTTCTGGAACTTTCCAAGGAACTTAGTTCGTCGGTAATTATGTCTGTAATAGTTAATAGCAAAGTCCTATAATTTTTTTCCAACTCTCTAGAACTATTCAAGGACAATTAAATATTTATTAATTTTTAACATTCATTGGTAATTAACACAAAAATATTTCAATAAAACCTAAACTTTCCCATAAGCCCTCCAAAATTCTTTAAAGAAATTTTATTCCGTAGGTAATTTCATCGATAATTTGTAATATTTAGTGGAAAAGTCCTATAATTGTTTTCCAACCTTGTAAAATTTTTCAAAGGACTTAGATCACTGGTAATTTTATTTGTAATTGTCAGAGGCAAAGTCCTGTAATTTTTTTCAACTCTCTGGCACTTTTTAATATACTTAGTCTATTGGTAATTCTGTTTGTAATTGTCAGTAGCAAACTCTTGTGATTTTTTCCAACTCTTTGGAACTCTCCGAGGGACTTAGTCCATCAGTAATTATGTTGATATTTTATATTCTGTCAGTAGTTACATCAGTATAAAACAATTGTTTTTTCCCTAATTTTTTTGTATTTAATATCTATACAACCCGTGAATACAGTAAAATCACAATACAATAACATAAATTCTATACAACAACATAATAATAAAATCAAAACAATAAATGTTTCAATTGTATTAATAATAGTTCATTGTAAAACAACAACATATGGAAAAATTACATTAAAGTCAATGTTATTAAACATTGATATTTTACATATAAGATTATTTCAAAATCTTTTTAATCATAATTATCTTCTTCATTTTCTTCTATTTTCTTTTTCTTTTTCTTCTTCTTTATTGTCATGTCCATCATAATCTTTTTTATTGAATTAAAGCTCATCGATCTCATCATCTTTATTGACTTTTGTATGTCCACTCATTCTCAATATATCATTAAACTCTTCAGTGTCAACATCAAGAAAAATATTCTTAGTTACACAAAAATTTGAATTTTTTTCTAACTCTGTAGATGGAGCAACTCAATAGGGATCAATTAACTCATCAAGTTGAAATATATCATCTCTCACAGTTACGTCATTGTTACCATCTTGAACAACTTGGACATGACCCCTGGGTTTGGTTTTCACAATAGATAATCAATCAACATTAGAACAATTCTTTATAAAGAAATGAGTGTATGTGTAATAAACTTGTTAGCATTGCTTGGCAAAAAACAAAAATATTTTCAATATTGCGAAGTATAACCTTTGTATTAATTTCAACCAAACTATGGTGGGGATCTATTTAATTCTTTTATCAGTGGTATCATATCAATGACATTTGAATAAAAAGATTCTATTTATGCTCGGTATGATATTGCAATTCAATTACCTCTTCTAACTTCCCATAATAATCAACTTCAACCTTATTAGAAGTTGATCCTTTAACACAAACTTCACTATTATTGGTCTTTCTACCCCGACCATACTCTTCAGTATGAAAGACATATTCGTTGACGAAATATATATTATAGCACTTAACCTTTCTTTTAGGATCTATACATATTTAATTCAAACTACCACTAACATTTCTTCCGATTTGATAAACCTGATACATGATTACAATCATTAATAGTTAAAAAGAAAGGTGTAATGAAATTAACTATAATGAAAGTTAAGAATTATTAAGTATTGTTTACATGTTTTCTGAACTACGTGATAAATTGTACATCTTATAATTGGAAAATTTGAGATTCAGTCAGATGTTAATTTTGACATAGTAAAAATTAACAATGTTGCCTATAAGAGTATAAAAGAAAATTATTTAAAAATAACAACATGTCTGAATTTTGGCTTCTCTAGCTTTAGTTGTTTTTTAGTCAGTTTTCATTATTTCATGTCTAGAGCTTAGTAGTTTACGTCTAGGGTTCTTTTAAAAAAAGAAAAAAGATGTGTTATTTTAGTTTTGTGTTGTCTTAGAATATATCAGTAACATAAAGAGTAAAAAAAAAGAATGTTCAAAGAGGAGCAATTGAATTAAAGAATGGGAGGATGGCTGAAAATGAGAGCTTTTATATCAGAAGAACCTTCTTTGCTAGCAAGGTTCTTCTTGGTTTTGATGATGATATTTTTCATCTTGTATATTAGAATATTTTTCCATGATATAGATTTGAGGTCAAATCTTTTTAAAGAAGAGAAGGATAATACGAACCAAGTCAAATCTAAATTTGATCTTAAAATGAGTGTTGGCCAGTTTTACAAGATTAGACATATATTTTAAAACATGCATTGGATTAAGCTGAAATTTTATAGGGAGATACTAGACACTTGGAACTATATTGTTGGAAGTTATCAGATAAATGGAGTCCAGGAACATATTATTTCAAAGGTTCCAAGTTACTAGATGAATCTTATAAAATATACCAAACTAGACCTCCATGTACTTTCTAGGTCATGTCTAGAGCTACAGGTGGAATTGTTCTATGATTTGAGCTTGGCTGGAAACTAAACATCTCAAGCTTCTCAACCATATATAGTAGGCTTAGTAATTCATCCAGGCGAGAGAGAATGAGATGTTTGAAGTCAGGACTAAAATCTGCAAAGAATGTGGAAATAATTACAGATTTGGGATACATAGAAGAATTTTAGCTTGAAGACTTTGTTTTTATTATCATATTTTCTTTTAATTATATAATGTTGAGCAATGATTTTTAATTTAAGCTTGTTTTGACCCATTAAACATTATTTAAGGGTTTATTTCATTATTGAACTTATATTAACTGATTACTAGTTTAGGCTCATTAGCTTGCAACCCAAAAAGGATCCATTAGGCTTAGTTAGAGAAGACTATATTATTTTTTTAACTGCAAATCTCAATAGTAAGTTAACGAATAAACATGAGTTTTCTTTTTTTTTGTTTGTGCCAAAACAACTTTTCTTTGCAGGGACAAAGATCGTACCCAGACTTATTAAAGATTAATTGGCTTTGTGGTATCATTCATATACTTAGGGTTCTTACATATCAGGTTATCTTTGGGTCCAAGTATTTTTTCAATACCTTTAGTTCATAGGTATAGGGTTACCTCTTGATCAGGGTTCTATCAAACATGATTTTCGACTTTCCAGGATGTTATCTACTTTGTTGGGAGTTGCTTGACCACGTGATCAAGAGGTCTGCATCAGTTGGTATCAAAGCTATATTCTAAAATCAGGTTATATCCTTTATTTTCTTCTTGTTAGTTTTGGCTTCTTTAGCTTTAGGTGTCTTTGAGTCGATTTTCATTATTTCATGTTTAGAACTTAGTAGTTTACATTTAGGGTTCCTTAAGAAAAAGAAAACAAAAACAAAGGTGTTATTTTAGTTTGGTGCAATCTTAAAATATATCAGTAACATAAAGAGTAAAAAAAAAAAACATCCAAAAAGGAGCAACTAAATTAAAGAAAGAAAGGATGGCTAAAAAGAAGAGCTTGTATATCAAGCGAACCTTCTTTACAAATAAAGCTCTTCTTAGTTTTGATGATGATGTGGTTTTTAAGCTTGGTATTGATATGTTGATCTTAGAAGATGTTTTTCATGATATAAATTTGAGATCAAATCTTTTAAATGAAGGGTAGGATGATACGAACCAAGTCAAGTCTGAATTTTGCCTTAAAATAAGTACTGACCAGTTTTGCAAGATTAGGCATACATCTCAAACCGTATATTGAATTGAACTGAAATTTTACAAAGAGATGCTAGACACAATTAACCATATTATGGTATAATTTTAGGTCAAATGGATTTTTGTAACATATTATTTTAGAGGGTCAAAGTTAGTAGACGAATCTGGTAAAATCTGCTAGACTAGAGCTATAAGAGGACTTTTTCTATAATTCAAGGTTGGCTATCAACTAGACATCGCAAGCTTCTTAATCATATTTGGTAGGCTTAGTAATTCATTTAGATGAGAGAGAGAAAAGTGTTTGAAGTCAAGACTGAATATGCCAAGAAGGTGTAGAAATTGAAGATTCGAGCTATATGGAAGAATTTTAGCATGGAGACTTTGTTTTTACTATCATATTTTATTTCAATAATGAAATAAACCCCTAAACAAATTCTAATGAGTCAAAACAAGCCCAAATTAAAAAGAATTGTTAAACATTAAATAAATAAATAAAATAATAAAATAGGATGATAAAAACAAAGTTTCATGCTAAAATTCTTCCATGTAGCCCGAATATTCAATTTTTGCATATTATTGGTAGATTTTAGTCCTAACTTCAAACATGTCATTCTTTCTCATCTAGATGAATTACTGAACCTAACATATATGGTTGGAAATCACAACATGTATGGTTTCCATCCCAACTTGAATCAAAGAAAAATTCCACTTGTAGATTAAGATATGTCTCAAACAGTACATGAACGTCTAGTTTAGCAGATTTGACAAGATTAGTCTAGTAACTTTAACCCTATGAAATAATATGTTTATGAACTCCATTTAACCTAAACATTTACCACACTATACTTTTATGTGTCTTGTATCTCTTTGAAGAAGTTTAGCTTAATCTGATGTATAGTTTGAGAGATACGCCTGATCTTACAAAATTTGTCAGCAAACATTTTAAGCCCAAATTCAAACATAACTTGATTTGTATCATCCTCCATTTCTTTAAAAAGATTCAAGCTCAAATCTGTATCATGGAAAACATCTTTTAAGATCAATAAATTAGTACCAAGCCAGAAAATAACATCATCATCAAAACCAAGAAGAACTTTGTTAGCAAAGAAGGTCCCCCTAATATATAAGTTTTCCTTTTCAGCCATGTTCCCCTTCTTCAATTTCAGTTTCTCCTCATATATTTGCTTAGATGTCAAAGATACAAGAGTTATAGGTTTTGCATTCATCTCAAATGAATACTTATTTGTCACTCCATCTTGTATAACTCTCTTATCATACTGTTATGGTCTACCAAGCAACATATGACTAACTTGCATTGGCACAACATCACATAATACCTCATCATAATATTTATCAATAGAAAAAACAATTAAAACTTGTTTATTCACTTTCACTTTAACATTATCATCTAACCACTATAATTTATAAGGTATATAATGTTTGGTAGTGTGCAAGTTCAATTTTTCCACCAATTCAGTACTAGTTACATTAGTTCAACTACTACCATCTATAATTAAGCTACAAACCTTATTCTGAACATTGCATCTCGTATGGAATATGTTCTCCCTCTGACCTTCCAAATCATCCACCTTGACATGCATATTTAATGCTCTCCTCACCACAAATACCTCTCTCAAAACCAAATCCTCAACATAAACATCATCAACATCCTTCTATGGTGACATCTTCTCCTCTTCATCCTCACCATCAATCTCAACCTCATTATTAGTTTTCATAATCATAACTCTTTTGTTTGGACACTATCAAAGAACATGATCAAAACCCAAACAATGAAAAGCATTTAACATCATATTTATGAGAAGCAGGAGTAACATTGTTACCTTTAACAATGGTCAAGGTGTCTTTCTTCTCTCTAGGGTATGTAGCCTTACCCTTCTTATTCAATTGTGATGGAAAACCTCCAGTGTTAGCCTTATAAATGGGTTTTTAAGGTGTCGAAGAGCCTAATGGTTGGCTTTGTTGAATGGTACCCCTCTGTTTAAGATGTTTATCCACCTTTATGGTCATATACACCATATGGAACTCTATAATATGAGCTATATCATGATTAAGGTCATTCATGAATCTAGTCATCGTAACATCCCTATCCTTCTCAACATTAGCTCGAATCATAGCAAGTTCGATCTTCTTGAAGTACTCATCAACACTCTTTGTACATTGACTCAAACTTTACAACAATTGATATAATTCTATATAGTAGTGGCTAGGCACAAATATCCTCCTCATAATAGATTTCATCTCATCCCAAGTATCAACTTATCTCTCATAATTTCTTATACGGTTTGTCACTAACTGACCCCGCCACACAATGAAATAGTCAGTAAAAGCAATCATAATAAGCTTAACTTTCTTGGGCTCTGGATAATTCTGACACTAAAAAATCCATTTCACCTTCTTCTCCCATTTTAAATAAACTTCAAGTTCATTCTTCCTTTAAAAAACTGGTATTTTCAGCTTAATTGTATGCAAATCTCCACCAAATTCAGTATTATGGTCCTAATACATATAATTACCCCTCTAAACAAAATTATCACAATATTTTCCCCTCCAAACCAATCATTTCACTGCTTTCCAAAACATTCCTCATGTCCCACGAACACATCTTTAAAATCAACATCACTCATGTTCGTATTATTAACCACAAACTCATCCACATCAATGTTAACTCGCCTAACAACCCTCATAACATTAAATTCTCTTCACTCATGCCTATTTTGAACCCTCATCATGATCATTAACATGTTGCCTCTCCAACCTATCTAATCTATCTCCAAATTCATTGGTCATTTGATTCATCCGCTGATTTATAATGCGTAACTCAGTTACAATTTCATTGTCTCCTCTATATGGTGTCATGTTGTTGCCTCTAACATCTTCGAATCTGAAAATTGGTTAGTTGACAAGAAATACATATTCCTCACCTACTCCCTCATGTGTTTGCACTCCTCTCATGTTTCACTCAAATATATGTTTTTTAAATATGCTTGTTATGTTTTTTTCCTCTCGTCTCTCCTTTATTCGGCTCTTGCAGAACTATTTCAACACCAAATATAACATCCTTAGTAGTGTAGCTAAATATGCGTATATGACTCAAGAAGCAAGAAAAATATAAAAGCAAGAAAAATATAAAAACAAGAAAAGATAAAATCACAATTATAATTTCACAAGTAACAAGTGAATTTGTATGAAAAATGGACGTTAAAGAAAAAAATGCAAAGGTTATAAAAAAAATAAATGACACTTAAATATATCAATTATGATGTTATTATACTATCAAAATTAAAAAAAAATATAAGCGAAACAAGTTTGAATTATTGACACAATTTAGACTCGTTACGACAAGTTCCAGTCCTAAATTTATTTCCTATAGCAAACAAACTCCAAATAATCTCAAATTTGATATGGGTTGCGATTAGAACCGTAAACCTCATTATATAAAATTTTAGAATTGTATGGATTTATTTGACTTGAACCCCTTCTAATATGAATTTGACCTATTATGACAAGTTTTAATCCTGACATTGGTTACTATAACAAACGATCTTCAAATGAGCTTAGTTTTTATATGGGGTGCAATTAGGACTCTTAGAACCAATATATAAAATTTGAGAATTTTTAGAATTGGTTTGGTCTGAATTGTCCCTTATTTGTCTACTATGGCATATTCGACAAAAGTGACTTTTAGACATTCTTTTCCTTTTTCTTTGACTTTTTATGCTACTGATATATTCTGAGATAAAAACAAACTAAATTAACATGTTGTTTTTTAAAGAAACCCTAGATGCAAACTACTAAGCTTTAGACGTGAAATAATCAAAAACCAAATCAAAGACAACTAAAGCTAAGGAAACTGAAACTAACAAGAAGAAAATAAAGGATATAACTTGATTTTGGAGCCTAACTTTGATACTAAATGATGCTTACCTCTTAATCACATGGTCAAGCAACCCCCAACGAAGTAGATAACAACCTGGAAAGCTAAAAATCAGGTTTGATAGAACATTGACCCAAAGGTAACCTTGTACCTAAGAACCAAATGTATTGGAAAAAGAATTGGACCTAGAGATACCCGTATATTTAAGACCCCTTAGTATGTGAATGATATCAAGAAACGAATTAATCTTTAATATGTCAATGTACGATATTTGTCCCTACAAAAAAAAGTTGTCTTGCCACAAACAAACAAAAAGAAAATAATGTTTATTCTTCAAATTACTGCCATAATTTGCTACTCAAAAAACATTAGATAGTCTCCCCTAACTAAACCTAATGGACCCCTTTGGGTTGTAAGCTAATAGGCCTAAACTAATAATCAACTAACATAAATCCAATAATGAAATACACCCCTAAACAATATCTGATGGGCCAAAACAAGCTCAAATTAAAAATAATTATTCAAAATTAAATAAATAAATTAGGATGATAAAAACAAAGTTTTCATGCTAAAATTCCTCCATGTAAACTGAATCTCTAATTTTTGCATATTCTTAGCAGATTTCAGTCCTAACTTCAAACATGTCATTCTCTCTCGTTTAGATAAATTACTGAACCTACCATATATGATCGGAAATCACAAGATGTGTAGTTTCCATTTCACCTTAAATCAGAACAAGATTCCATCTATAGTTCCAGATATGTCCCAAACAGTACATGAAGGTCTCATTTGACATAATTAACAAGATTCGTCTAGTAAATTTGACCCAATGAAATAATATTTTCCTAAACTCAATTTGACTTGAAAACTTATCAAAATATATTTCCATATGTCTAGTATCTCACTATAAAGTTTTAGCTCAATCCAATGTACGATTTAACATATATTTTGATCTCGTAAAATTGATCAATAGACATTTTAAGGCCAAATTCGGACCTAACTTGGTTCATTTCATATAATTAATAACTTAATCTTCAATGGAGATAGAAATAGCCTAAAAAATCAAAAAGAATATAGGGTCCTTAACTTGACTTTAATAAGTTAAGAATAAGAGAAAGGTATTGCTAAAAATTTTACTAGGAAAAAATGTAAAAGAAGAGAAAAGAAAAGGAATTGTGAAGGTTGTAAAAGAAAAATAATAAATTGGGATAAAAAAGATAAATTACAGAAAAAATAATAATGAAATTGCATATAGAGGGCAGCTATTGTTTTTAGCAACTATATGATCTTTTTATATTATTAAAGAGATAGAAACCTACAGGAATGGTAATTCTTAACCTTATAACAAATGTTGATAGCAAATCAAGATCTCATAATATGAATCATAATATAATTTAAACTCATATGAATCTTTATAATAACATATTTTCCAACTAATTTGTAATACTTGCCACCATAATTTGCTAAAGACTCTTATTTAAAATAGGACTTGGTCTTATTGTTAATCACTCAATTTTTTATCTTTATGGTCAATTGCTTTTTATCCTTCATCAGTTTGAACTCTTTCTAAACCTAGTTAATTTTACTATTAACAATCAATTTAACCTTTCTTTCCCATCTTAGTAGTGAATAATTATTGTTTTTATTTTGTCAACACATCGATGTTTATTTTTGGTATAAATAATGTCCATCATATTCTTTTATTTAAAGCTTAAATGAAAGAATATCCCTTGCCATTTCAATGTTGAAACTAATCATACAAATCGACCATAAATAATATGGAAAATGAATATTATTTCCCAAAATTATTGAGTACACTTTACTATCTGACATGTTACTAAATCAAATCATTTTAACAAGAAGTGTGCTCTAGCTTTTAAAAGCAATGCTTATAATTTACAAAAACAACAATGTTATATCATAATTAATTTATCAATTCTTTAATTAACACCTAACATGCAAAAACCATAGATTTTTTAAAAAGAAATGAACCACGAACCCTAAGCTTCCCTTCTCTTTTCAATCTTTGAAATGGCATTCTCAAGCTATGCTTTGTAAGAATTTAACCTTATGACTAATTGAATCCATCACATAAATTAGTTATCATCAATAATGCTCTAGTACACATGACTAAACAAAGAAGAAATCACCAACATAGGAGACAATTTATTTTTCTTTTATGTTTAAAGAGAGAGACTTCATTTACAACATGGTCATGCAAATGTTACTGTTTAGAAGAAGTCAATTCCCATATGGGCCAACATTGCTACTGCGGACTACATTGGTGAGGAATGGAAATGCCATAGGATTTTTTTACAATTTAACTATCCAGAATTCCCACCTAGCTAAATAAAGAATTGTTAGCTACCATTTCTCTTTTTCATGATACTCTATGTGTGAAAGGACTTGACATTTTACTAGTTTTTTTTCTCAACTAGGATATAAGAAAGTTCACACGTGTCCTTCATATTATAGTTACCAATAATGGCACCCATATAAGGATTTTTCTTCACTTATAGCTTCACCTTTTCTTTAATCTCATTAACTTTAGACTCCAATTACTCTTTAAAAATAATAAAATTTCTAGCCTTATTGAGACCATAACCTCTATGATTGTATAGAGATATAATATAAAAGTCATATAAAGAGACTTAGGACTAGTTTTAAAAGAAAATTTTTATTAGGTTGTTATGCTATTGTAATGAACAATATTTTTCTCTTGTTTAAGGATTCTATTTCTTTAGCTAAGCTAGAGGCTATAAGATGTAATTGGGAGAAGCTTGTATGAGTCTATAGAGGTGAATAAGAAAGGAAATCTTCAGTCATCCCTAATTACTCAATATGGAGACACGATGAATTATTCGGGATACGTGAAAGTGTGGGAATATAAGGTCCAATGGAAATTAGCAAAATGGGATAATTTATAACTAAAGAACCTAAGGGAGAAAGGATAAACAAAAAAAAAAGAATTGTGAGATGAGTTGGATAGGCTAAGAATTGAGTTAAATAACAACAGAAGTCAGCATAAATTCTTAGAGAAGCAGCTTTTGGAAAAAGAGAAGCTGAAGGTCTTTCTGAATTAGCAGCTGAAAAAAAAAAGGATGAATTAATAGTTGCAATAATAAAAGACTTGGAACATGGAAATAATGATCGAGAAATGGTTAAAAAGTCCGAGGAAATTGTGCATGGGATCCAAGAGTAGTTAAGGGAAAGAGTAGCAAAGTGTGATGATCTGGTGAACAAGCATATGATGTTGGAAAATAAGTTGGTAACATTGAAAAAGACTTTTGAGGACAAGAGACATATTGACAAGGGATTTATACTTCTTTGAAGAAAAAAAGGAATTATAACAAAATGAGGTTGAAGGCTGAAAAAGAGAAAAATAAATTAGTTAATCTTAGCATTAAAGAAAAAAGAAGCTTAAGAGCTCAGCACAAAGCCTAAGCTCATGATGAAAGTGAAGCTAAAAGGGCAGTTGATTCAAACATGGCGTACCAGGATAGAGTAGATACCTTAAGAGACAAGGTCTTTATAATTTTGTCTAAGCTAGGATTTTAGGAGGAAGAATTAAGAAAATTGAAAGAGCTGTATCTAAAAGCTGAGAGAGAGCTAGGTGGGCTGAGATAGAAATTCAAGGTATGACAAGATCATATCAGCAACTTCAATGTACAGCTGAACATGAAGATAACAGAGCTTTGTATTGAACGAGAAGAACTTTAGAGGGTTAGGAACCATATCTAGAAGTTAGAGAAGATAATTCAAATACTAGTAGGAACAATGATTTGCTGGCCATAAGTAATGGTGCACTGCTTCAAGACAACAATTTGTTCCATTAAAATATTAAATAGACAAATAGGTTGATCGATAGGGTGGCTTGAAAGGCATTGTGAGTGAAGGTCTCCATGATCTACAACAATGTTAGCAAGTATGCAGAGTATTTGAGTGAGGTTTCAACTTTTATAAAAAATATAGCCAATATAAGGGTGGCATTTAAGATTAGTAGAGATGTATAAGATTTTTATTCCATAATGAAAACTCATTGTATGAACTATTTTCTTTTGATGAATGAGAAAGGCTTATAGCCACTCTTCATATGGAATTCAACCGATTCAAAGACTTGATTAAAAATCTTTTCAAATTCATCAAATTACGGATTCTATATGTATTTAACAAAGAAGTCATGGATTAACTCCTTGAACATGTTAATCCATATTCGATACATGTGTACCTACATTTATATTCATAAGCATGTATACATTCATGTCTTAGAGTTTGAATGTCATGAATGCATGCGAGGTTCAGATTAGGGAAGGTACATCCAACACTAAAGATATTTAGTTGTAGAGATATATCCTCTATTTTAGACAAAGAGATGGTTACTCTATTTGCAAATATGCTCAAGACGCCATACTACAAACATGTAATGGGTAGTTCAGCACAGTAATTTACTGTTGTCATGGTCGAGCATATAGAGCAAAGGATAAAAAGTGGTAGAATCTTTGCGCCCATTGAAAAGAAAGGCTTTGAATGGAAAAAGGATGTTGATCATATTCAGGGTAGCTACACAAGCAATAATTCCAAAACTACAACACTCCATCTATTCATCCCAAATCACTAATATCAACTTTAACTCTTTTTTTCTGTCAAAAAACTTGAAACCCAAAACCACCTAATCAACAACCAAGCTGAAAACCAATCTAAGACAAATTACCAAAGAATTCAAGAATAGTTATCCCCATTAGCACTACCCTCAAATGAGATGTATCAAAAGCTACTGAGTATCAAACATGTAGCTCTAGTACCACTCGCGCCACTACAACCACCCTATCCCTACTAGTGTAAGCCATAATTCACCTGTGAATATCACATCGGTATCATTGGACAACATTAATACCTACAATGCCTTCAAGAATAAGCTCATGCAATTAATCAAAGTCGGGTGGATAAATTTTTTCGGAGGCCCCGAATGTAAATACAAACCCCCTAATACCTTGGGTAGTGATTAGTAAATGCATTAGATACTGAAGGCTCAAGTTGCTTAAAGGTGTCATTGGATAAGGTTCACAAAATACTAGTAGAAGCTGACTACTAGAAGGGTAGTTGTGAAAATGGATCAACAAGCAGGAATTTTTATAGGTATCACCATGAAGAAGGCCATATGACCAACCATTATAAAGGCTTCCACAATAAGGTGATACAAATGCTAACTTAATAAACTCTTGGAATGGAAAGGGCAATAGATAAAGAAGTGTCCATGGTAGATAAGCCTAGCAAAACTAAGGAAGTCTATCGGATAAGGTAAACTACAATGATTTACCACATAACTACAAGTACTCCTTCTAGAGCACGCAACCAACAGAAGTTGAAGGCTTAACCCGCAATGAAAGATGCTTTACCCTAGAGGAGCTTGAGAAACAAAGGAAGGTTAAAGGGAAAGAAGTGGTTGACCTGAAGGAAGAAGTGAACAAACTTGTCACTTAATAAGAGACCAATGAGTTCTTAAAGATGATGAAACATGGTGAATACAGTGTTGTTGAGCAGTTTAAGAGGACTCCTGCTAGAATATCATTTTTGTCAATGATCTTGAGTTTTGAACCACATCAGAAAGCTCTACAAAAGGTTTTGAATAACATATATATATGCCTCAAGATATCAACTAGGAAACTATGATACACCTAGTAAGGAGAATCTAGGCTTTAAATTATTTGTACTTTATAAAAGATTAATAGGATCCGACTGGTATTGGGGATGACAAACCATTGTACATCACAGTGCGATGCAAAGATGTCCTGATAGGGAAGGTATTGATCGAAAATGGTTCGACATTGAACCTTCTACCAAGGCACATGATGGGAGAAATGCTCATTGATAAGTCACACATGAAACCAAGTATTATGATGATGAGAGCATATAATGGCTCACCAAGAAAAATAATTGGTACCCTAAAAGTAGAGCTATATGTAGGGCCACAAGTGTTCTTGCTGACACTGCAGGTAATGGATATTCATCCTTCCTGTAGTCTATTATGAGGAAGACAATGGATCCATGCGGCTAGAGCGATAGCCTTTTCGTTACATCAGTTCTTGAAATATATCATGAATGAGATGCTGGTAATTGTCAAGGTTGAAAAGACAGTTTACATGATAAGGAATATGATTGTACCATTTATCGAGAGTGAAGATTGAAAGGACAAGAATATTCATGCTTTTGAAATCATGAATGCTGAGTGGGTTCCTAAGAATACAGTACTGAGAAGGCTAAAAATTTCAGAATCAGCAAGGATGGCTGCCAATTGCCTTTTAAAATATAGGATTTCTTTCCAATATAATCTTGATACTGGGATGCCAAAGCAACTCAATGTGATGAAAATAAAATGTGCTGACCAAAGATTCAAGCTTGGATATAAACCTAAGAAAGACTACTATAAGTGGATCACCAGGATCAAAAGGAGGGCAAGAATGGAAAAGATTGAAAGTCAAGAGCCAAAAGAGGAAAAACTTATTATCCTGCCACTTCGAACAACCTTCTCGAAACCTACTCAGGTGATTAGATTTAACAATGAAATGTTAAAGATAACAGATCTCCATATTAGAGCTTTAGAATATAAAGATGAAGAGCATATTGAGGAGGTAAAAGTCAAAGTGGAGGATGAGATGCTACCATAAATGTCTATGCACATTGTCGATGAAATCCCTGTGAAAGCCTTTATAAAAAAAGCTAGTTGATAGGGAAGTGTACCAGAATTGGAAAATAAAACATGTTCCTATTGTGTTCAAAAAGTAATTTTCCTTGTTTGACTATGCTTGCTGAGATTTTGTTTGGTTATGTTTTGTGGTTTCTACCTATTTCAAGTCTTGATGGTAATTTTGGCTCATGATGCCACAAGACCCTCTTTTTTCAAATGAGTCTTTTATTTTAATGAGATCATACATTTTTCTATGTTCAAAATTTTTCTCGTTTCCTTTTGTATACCATGCAAATACACACTTATATAAGTGCACCTTATGCTTCCAGGAGTTCTGAAAGTGAATCTTCCATCAATTCACAAACTCACTACATTGAGAATAATTGGCCAGACTTTAAAAATATAATTGCAATGAGTGATGAAGATTAGGAAGGAGAGGACCTAAAAAAAGTTTACTAGGTTGATGGAAAAAGCTGAGAAAATTTGGAAACCCGCTAGTGAAGTACTAGATGTAATAAATTTACATACTGAACAAGATTAGAAAGAATTGAAAATTAGAACCCTTATCACGATCGAGGAGAGAGATGGTTTGATTTCCCTATTACAAGAATATATGGATATCTTTTCCTAGAGTTATGTGGATACGCCTGATTTGGACACCGATATAGTGGTTCATAGGATTCGTAAATGTTATTGAAGAATTAGTTTATGATCAATTTGAATCTACCGTGAGTAAATCAGAGTTTGACGAATATGCAGATTTGCAAATGATTTATTCTCAATGAGAAATTGAGGACAAGAAAGGCACCGAAAATGTTGATATAGATCTTTTATCAAGATTGACAAAAGATTCGACATCCGACATCACACCAATCGATAATTACTTTCCTGATGAATCTTTACTTTCTCTTAGTTCAATGCCTTAGTTTGCTAAAAATATCAATTTTTTTGCTTCAGGATTTTTGTCAGCTCACTGGAGTACCTAAGACAAAGGAAAGTTTTTGAGCAAAGTGAAGATCTTTTATTGGGACGACCCTTACTTATTCAAATATTATCCTGATCAAATATTTCAAAGATGCATTTTGGGCAATGAGGTAAGTATTGTCATTAAACTTTGTCATTCTGAGGCATGTGGGAGTCATTTCTCATCAAAAAAGACGACTGTAAAAATCTTATAATATGGATTCTATTGGTCCACCATATTCAAAGACACACATGTGTTCTGCAAAGCTTGTGAAAATTGTCAAAAGTCGGGATTTATTTCAAAACATAAGGAATCTTTAGATAATCTTCTATTAACTTTTGAGACGTATCCTGGTGGAGATGTGTATTGTGCAATTCATGATTTATAACCCAATTTTCATAAAGAACATACTCGTCATAGTCTTGGGAATCTAACTAAAAAAGACCATGTTTGCTAGTTTTTAAGAAAACTGGATGGGAAGTTTATCCTCGACCCATAGAGGGCGTTTAAGCCGTTCTTGGACATAAAACCAAAGAAAGATGTGAGTCATAATCACAACTACCTGTACATACACATGTTTTAAAAAAAACAGAGAGAGAGAGAGAGAGAGACTTCAACTGACCTATATATAGGTGGTATGATTGCATTTTCAATTTCTCATCTATAAAATCTTCTCTTCCTTCCCTTAATTTCTACTTAACCCATACATTCAACAGATATAGAAGTGTGTAGAAATGGCAGGTTTCTCAAGTCATCAAATAAGAAATATTTTGGTGGATCTAGTCCTGGGAAGGAAATAGAGTTTTTAGAATCAGCAAATCATCTTGGTCAAGTACTAGCTAAGAGAAAGATTCATTTAATGTATGGGGGAGGCAGCCTTGGGTTAATGAAGGGTGTGTCAATAGCTGCATTTTTAGGAGGCAGTCAAGTTTTGGGGGTCGTCCCCAACGCTTTAGCAAAAGGGGACATCATTAGAAAAACAATTGGAGAAAAATTACAAGTCTCCACAATGTCTGATCAAATGAATACAATGTTTAACCATGCTGATGTCTTTATTGTCTTACCAGGTGGTTTGGGCATATTGGAAGAGATCTTTCATATTTCCTCTTGGGCCCAACTTCACATTCACCATAAACCTATAGGTTTGTTAAATGTTAACGGTTTTTATGATAATTTGTTGTCTTTTCTTAATCATGCTGTGGAACAGAAATTTCTAACATCTTCGACATGACAAATCATAATCTCTGCTACTACTACTGAACAATTTGATTGACCAACTACAATCTTTCATCCCTGTAATTGATCCCTCCATGAGTTGCATAAACTAGTCAACCATGTACAACTGTAAAAAGTTTAGATTGGATTTACGCCTTCGTTTCTAAAAACTTTAAGTCTTTTGATTTTATTATTGTGTTTTGTTATTTCTTATATTTATTTAAATATGTTTCAGGTTTGTCAGTGTTCGTTGTTTCAAGTGATGTCTTCTATACTATATCTTTATACCTTAGAACATTAAAGACAATGTCTCATTTTGGTTGAGGGGAGAGGGTAGTTGTTGATATTAAAAAAAAAATTAATTAACTAACTACGATTTCTATTATTAAAACCATTTGCAAAACTGTTGTTACTATGATGGTAGAGTAAAGGATAAATTTTAATGACTCTTGAGACGCATCTTAGTAAACATTCTTAACAAGGTCTATTAAAATACTTCTTGAAATATTTAGGTTCACAAACTCTCACATTGTTATCACTTGATTCTACTCATATACTCATTTAACAAGTATTCTTAAACCTTCATTTTCACACATATACTTTAACATATGATTGTCGATTGCACATTGGATTATTACATTATTTATGTTCTTTTGTTAAAGGTAACAACTAAAGGAAAGGGATAGTATATAATTTGCAAAAACAAAAAAAAATTGAATAAATAAAAAAAATAGATAAGTTTGGTTTCGTAGCCTCCTTGACTTAAGCAATTAAGCCTGAAGGGGTGTTTTAACACCTAATACCCTAAAATCACTAACTTGGGAGCTATTAGTGCAGTGCTTGTTACATGGGTTGAGGAGAAAGCTTAAGAAAATCAAACATTGCACTATTTACATATTAGTAACTGCAACCCGAGTTACTAAGCTTGAAAGGGTGTCTCAACACCCGATGCCCTAAGACCAACTGGTCTGGGAGTTATTAGCCTAAAGCTCGCTATATGGGTTAAGGATGCATTATGTTTTATTTAAAAAAAGCAAATTAATAAAAAAAGATAATAATAATAATAATCTAAACCCAAAGGAGTTAACCTTAGAAAAATATTAGAACAGAATATTGTTTTCTTTCAATAAAAGCCTCATCATCTATGTTTTCATACATTGAGCACATAAAAAGAAGGTTTATTAATATCTTGTTTCAACAGTATGAAGCAGTATATAAATTTAATAAGAGTTTATTTATTTGGATAAATTAATAGAAGTTGAATGATGAATGCCTTGCTTTGTGGAACTTGTAAATTGTTTTTCTATTTTAACACTTTGATTACTATGGACTAGTAATAAGCTGGTTGGGGGGGGTGTGATTAGTACTTAAAAGTGCATTTTTATCAAGATTTAATATCACCATTTTGCATTTGAAGTATCAATAACTCCTTAACTATAGCATGTTTTATAATAACATTTCTAATAATATAAGATACCTTTAATTTATGGTAAATTTTCATCTTAAATGCAGGCCTATCACATAAATCAAATGATTGATTGATGAGTTTAACTACTGAAATTGAGAAGACAAAGAGAGAGTTAAGTTTAGAAAAGAGATGCTGGTTCAGTCCAAACTGGAACACCATTCGGTTATTGGATCATAACTGGAGCTATAGAACTTGGATTTAAATTTGGTTTATATGTATGGAAAGCTAAGACATAGGCCTAAAACTTTCATGAGGAGTCCAAGATTTAAAAGTGTCATTTTCGACTTCAAATGGTAGCAACAACGGAGAAGTTGGAATTTGTCCTGCAACCCAGACACTGTTCAGTGTGTAGCCCATATCTCAAGTTCTAAAAGTCTAAATGTGCCGATTCTTATTTTTTTGGAAAGCTGAGATAATTTTCCAGAACTTCCATGAAGACTATCTATTCAAATTCTGATGTTAGCAATGGCATTTTGTTTAGACATGAAGATAAAGATTGTCACCGAGTCAAGATGTGGCCACCCACTCAACAATTAGTCATCAAATCAATAATTCCAAATTTTAGCCTATAAAAGGAGAAATTTGCCATGCATTTAGGCATCTTGGTTTTCAGATGAAGATCATATTCTTATTTTCTTTCTTTGTATTTTGTAATGTTGAAGTTTTATTTAATATTATATTAATCTTTTGTTTATGCTTTTCATTTCCTTTCCTTTACTTAGTTAACTTATATCTTATCTATGTTCTTATCTTGTTTATTTATGTTTCTCTCTTTCATTATGTTTAGTTAAGTTTATTATGTCACGGTGAAAAGGTTACACTAATGGTGTAAGAATAAGTATGGTGTAAACTCAACATGGACTTTAATGTTTGATACTAACATGTTTTATATTTGCTATCTTATTCACTCTTAATACTTTGCTTGTGATTAGTACTTAAAAGTGCATTTTTATCAAGGATTTATATCATCATTTTGCACTTGAAGTATCAATAACTCTTTAACTAGAGCATGTTTTATAATAACAAGTCTGATAATATAAGATAGCTTTAATTTATGGAAAATGCTCATTTTAAATGCAGGTATATCTCACAATTCAAAGGATTGATTGATGTGATTAACTATTGAAAGTGAAAGGACAAAGAAAAGGCTAAGCGTAGAGAGGAGATACCGATTCAATTCAAATTGGAACACTATTCAGTTATTAGGTCATATCTGGAGTTGTAGATCTTGGATTTCAGTTTGATATATATATATATATATATGGATAGAAATCTAAGAAATAGGCCTACAATGTTCATGAATAGTGTAAGACCCATATCTACCATTTTCAAATTCAAAGTTTGGCCACAAAAGAGAAGTCAGAATCTGTCCTGCAATCCCGCCCGAACACTGCTCAGACGTTTACCCATATCTGGATTTCTAGAAGGTAAAATGATGTGCAATTTGGTGGGTGAAAGTAAAAGACAATTTCCAACAACTTTCATGAAGAAGACCTGCTCAAATTCGGATGGTAACAATGACATTTCATCCAGACAAGAGCTTGAGGGCTATCCACCACGTCCACCAGCAGCACTACTCAGTATTTTAGCCATATCTCAAGCTCTAGTGATCTAAATGCTCTGAAAGTTTATGAGTGGAAAGATAAGATGATTGCCAACAACTGTCATGAAGAACACTTTGCCAAATTCGGATTGCATCAATGTCATTTCATCCAGCCAAAATGCTTGAGTGCTGCTGTCCACCAAGTCCACTAAATCAATAGTTTGCCACTACATCAATAATCAATTACCAAATGAATAGTTTTGAATTTTAGCCTATAAAAGGAGGCATTTGCCATTCATTTAGGAATCTTGGTTCTTCAGATCAAGATCATGTTCTTGCTCTCTCTCTTTATATTTTTGTAATGCTTAAGTTTTGCTTTCATTAATCTCTTGTTCATGCTTTTCATTTCCT
>Ga0325402_1000816_pt1 | contig 23578 bp, 12 predicted proteins | sample PopdelMetagenome_22_FD_207212 | JGI IMG/M metagenome (GOLD analysis project Ga0325402, IMG submission 207212) | Populus deltoides microbial communities from Bellville, Georgia, United States - Xylem-PdKOR-R3 | ecosystem: Host-associated > Plants > Phyllosphere > Stem > Wood/Secondary xylem...
AAAAAAAAAAGTCAATTCTAAAAATTATCTCAAATTAGATAAATAACAATTAAAAGAATGGTCACCAAAGTTGACAAATGAAAAAACCAAATGAGGATGAAATTGAAAAACAATTTTAATATTATAAATTATTTCAAATAAAATAAATAGTAGTAAAAAAAATATGGATTAAATCAAAATGAATGAAAAACTTGAAGGGCTTATTTGAAAAATTAGAGGGTAGGGGGCAAGAATCGAGTAGGAAAGAGAAAAGAATGAAAAAAAAAATGGCTGCTAGCACCAAACCGAAGGTCAAAATGTGTGCACACACTACCAATCCATGGGGGGACCATCATGACAAATCAAATATTGCCTTGGAACGATATTTTTGGCAACCAGAATCAGTCATACATGTCGTTTGAAGACAGTTGATGTAATCCAAGCAACACCAAGAGATCCGTTAGAGGTTCTAGTTGGTCCAATGACAAGACATAGAGCTAAGAGGTTCAAAAATGCTTTCGATAGACTTCTTCAATACACATGAGCTAAGGTGAACTTCAAGAAGATATTAAATAGCGAAGTACAAGGCTTGATTAAATTAATTCATGTTCAAGAAGGGCTTATAGGTAGGCATACAAACATTATAAAAAGATTGGAATAAGAAGATTTAAATCAACCAGTTTTGACTTTTTTTTCTATTTTTTTTTATCATATATGGATCTATATAAGAAATTATAATACTATTCTAGTTGCATTAGAAAGCTGACATTAGAAAGTCGACATCTATACCTTTTTAATGATATGCGAGACGCCTTCTAATTTATTAAGATGAAAGAGAACCATGCACTTGAAGTTGAGCTTCGATAGTACTATTATGACAAAAACAACTTTAGTCTTATTTAGATTAGTTGGACTATTGTTTTATTTATCTTTTAGTTATTATTAGGCCTTTTAGAGATATTAAACTTTTATTTAAATTTAGATTCATTAAATTATTATTGATATTTATTAGGTTTATCTATATTCATCGGAGATATCTTATTAGACTTATTATTCTTTCTTTTTTGTAGATTTTTTAAAAGAAGATTATTTTTAATAAAACAAAAATTGGCATCATTACTATCTTTTGTGTGGTTGAGTAATTTTCATACTAAGTTTTTTATTGAACTTACAAACTCTTTGAATGATTGATCAATTTCGTTATGATTTTATACTACTCGTTCACATCTCTTTATAGACGTAGAGTAAGAGTGATCAATGTATAACTTTGTTTTTTTCAAGATAGGTTCTTGTTGAGTCAAGTTGCAAACTATTCAAATCTGATTTTAGTATATCTTGAAAGGTGTTTATATCAATGGTAGAGTGACTGATGCCTGCAAGACACTCGTCATTTATTTTTTTATAAATATTTTGTATTTATTAAAATATCAAATTGCTCTTAACCAAACCCGATAATAACAAAAAAAAATCAATAATATAATAACAAAAATATCCTCAAACGTATCAAAATTATCAAAATTCTTTGATTATAAAAGTAAATAGATTATTTTATTGTGCACTTATATATAAAATCACAAAAAAACCCTACATGACACCCTTATAATTTCTAAGAGCATTGAAATTATTTTATTTTACTATGCAAAGAAAATACACAGTGCCCGTCATAACCTCGATCAATTCTAAAATGCCCACATGATCCTTGTGCAGGAACAATTTTATCGAATATAGTTTTTTTAAAGGGAAAGATGGTAAAAACATTGTTCCCAACGCATTGTATCTAGGGTAACATTGTTTTGACCACCCCATTCAGTTTTTCTTTTTTGGGTTGGCCTCAATCTACACTGTTGCATTTTATAACAGATGCCAAGAGTACAGGATTTGCAATTCTAATCTTGAAATTCTTAACAAGACAACAGATGAGATAGTTGTCTGCTGCAGAGTCGTAGTAATGGTACTAAAAACAATAAGCACAAAGGGTACAAGAAGCTATGAGGGTTGAAAATATATACAGATAGCAGCAGCTAGTGCAGAGAACCTTCATCGAGAAACTGGACAAGAGAAAAGAGTTGTATTAACATGCTACAAGCATCAGAATGAGAAACCAATTCAGACTTTCATACTAGCACATGACTCATTGGCTTCAGTTTCTTGGGTCAATCACTCGTCCAAACCCACCTGAGCTTGCTTTCTTCACTTGATCCTCCTCGCTTTGGCCAACAGAGTCAAGGTCATTGTTGAGGCCTTGTAATCTCAAATCCAAATCCAAATCCAAATCCAAATGGCTCATGTTTGAATCCTGCAAGGGAAACAGATTCCTGTTTAACACCAATATTAAAGAGAGAATTCAACAAATTGAAGCCTAGACATCCTTGAAAACAAAACTTCCATCTGCTAGAACGGAAACAACTAAGAAAATGCATTCTCATTGCCATTGGAAGACATGCATTCTGGGAACCCATTGAGAGTTTGCCAACCTAAATTTGGGGCGGTGATCAAGTTTTGACAGCCACAAACCATGAATTCTGTTGCGTTTAGCAACAAATATAATGGTCAAACTTTAAAAATAATTTTCCCACAATAAGTCTTGGAAAGGTTGACCATTTGCCTGATGAAAAAAGAATCAAAGGTTTGAACATCCAAATACATGAGCAAATAATATAAAACAATTCTAGGTTCAATTATAAGTGCAAAAGTTTCATGTAAAATAAGACTTTTAACAGGTATCTGAAATTTCTTCAAATAGTTCATTTGGGGAGTGGAATTCTCAAATCATAATAAAATGTTGAACTAACATCTCAAGTCCTCAAAAAAAGAAATGAAAAAAAGGGTATGAGATTGCCTTTTGATCTTCTGCTTGTCTAGACAGAATCCTAAAACCATTTTACTTTCACAAGCTTAAGGCATTCAGATGAGGTGATCTGTCTGCCTCAAAAAATTCCAAGAAAAAATGGTCAAGCAGGATGATATCGTCTCAACTCACTTCTCTCAACTTCTCCACAAAATAGCAAGAGCAAAGCATCTCTTGTTTAAACCTACTAAGAACTCTTAGCATCAAAATGTGGGAAATAAAGGGATACGATAACGGTATAAACGAAAAGTAATCGTTAAAAAAAAAAAAAAGAGCTATATAATTCGCGGTATAAAGTGTTGTAAGAGGGTGAGACCTGGATTTCACTCTTGAGACCATCTCCAATATTTTTTTGTCTATCATCCTTAGAAGTGAGCCACCCTACCAACTGCTTCTCAACTTCTTGTTCAACCTTCTTTTCTACCTTGCTACGTTCCTCCAGTACAGCAATCTACAACATAAGAAAATACTAAATAAAAATAAAATAACAGTTTTCTAACTTAATTCCATATCTTCTACAAAGTAATTAGCAGAACCAAAATAGCAAGCAAGTGAAAAACAAGAAACAAGAAACAAAATTCACTAACAAAACTCATGCCAGGTTGTGTTTTACTTACTGGGGTGTAACGGAATTTGCGTTTAGGTGGATCCTCGGAGGAGGAGGTAGCGGCGGCGGCGGCGCCAGAGGGGGGTAGTGGAGTCCACCGACAGAGGAGGAGGCGAGAGCCGTTGTTGTTGTTGTTGTTGTTGTTGTGGCCGTTGGAGTGGCTGTTGTTGCGGTAATTGAGGGTGGGAGAAGGGGACACGTGGACCCATTTCCTCTTCCACTTCCTGACGGGGCCATTAAGAACAGTGGCCGTCGCTGATAGGCCGTACCGAGACGAAGACCGGCCCAACCGAGATCCCACTCCCTCCATTTTTCTCACCCCAAAATCTCGGCTTTGTTTTTCAGGAATCGCCGGTTTTTTGGGTAAAAGATATAATTCAGCAGAGCAGAGGATACGTGAGGACTGCTCGCTGGGAGTTGAGGCAAAGCCCTTAAGGACCGACATGGCTTTAAAAATGCTTTTAAAAAAATTTATTTTATTTTTTATTTTAAATTAATATATTTTTAATATTTTTTAAATTTAATATATTGATATTAAAAATAATTTTAAAAAATAAAAAAAATAATATTATTTTAATATATTTTAAAATAAAAATCATTTTAAAAAACTAACACCCTCACTGAGTTTAAAAACCAACGATGTCGTTCTCATATTAAAAGTGTGTTTGATAGTGTGGTTGCGGGTGCTTTTTAAATAACTTTTCATACTAAAATACATGTCAATGATATTTTTTTTATTTTTTAAAAATTATTTTTAATATTAATATATTAAAACGATTCAAAACATATAAACTATATTAAATTTTAATAAAAAAAAATTTAAAATTTTTAAAAATATAGCCGCCGCCGCGTTCCTCAAGGAGTCCAATTGAAAATGAAACAAAAGCTACGTTTGTTTACGGTAATGAACTTGTTTTTTTATATTTGAGAGGTGACCAGGCAGGGTACCCGTGCTAGCTACATTTTAAGTTATTTTTTAATATAAAAGAATAAGGTATCAGCATTGGAATTTGTTTCTTAAGTATCATCTAATCTTTTAATTGAAAATTAAAATAAAAATATCTAAATAAAATAAATTAACTGAAAAAAATCCTAAAAAGAATGGTTAAAAGCAATTAAATATTAAGTTGATTTTCCTTTTAAGTTGTAAAAAATACACATGCAAGTATTCAAAATACACCTTTTGAATTCTTTTATTTAATTATATAATAATTAAAATGGACCTTTTAAGAAATAAAAGATATATTTTTTAATCCAAATTCTGTTTTATTATTCATGTAAATAAATTGTTTTTCACAAAAAAAAACATATATTTTATAGTTTTTATTAACAATGTGCTTTATTAAATAAAAACTTAAGGAAATCAAAATAAATATTAAAATAATTAAAAAAAGAAAAATATATTTTTTTAATCATGTGTTTCTGTTTTATTTTATTTTTGAAAAAAAAACATATCTTTTTTATCAGAAGAATTATTTTTTAAATACAAACTTATCATAATCTTAAAAGCAAGATATAATAAAAGAAAACAAATCATGAATAGATAAATTCATGAATGTATTAAAAAAATATATATAAAAATAATAAAGTTGAGAGAATTATATAAAAAAACATCATAAAACAACAAAATAAATACTTTATTCACATAGAAAATAAAAAAAAATCCATATTTGGTTCATATATGATTATTTTGAAAAAATAAATTTTAATATTATTATAAAAAGCTCTAATATTATTTTAAAACTATAACATAATCGGATAATTATTAAGATAAAAAAATCAATGGCTATTTTTCTTAAAACAAAAAGGTGAAGCACCTAGATTGGAAGGATAGACTTGCATGTCTCATCCAAACTAAAAAATCTAAATGCACTTGGGCATAGAAGGCCATGCTTGCGTGCCTATTTGATTTTCATGTTGTTTGCTCATATTTTTCTTAAATGGAAAAGACAGGGTTGAAGTTTTGGATCCCAAAAACTAGAATTTCAACATTGTTGACCCAAAAAAAAATGATGTCATATAAAATCTAGTTTCTAACCACAAAACACATTTTAATTGGACTAAATCAAATAAAATTAAAAACTTTATTGAGCCTTGATCTAGTTTTCTAGACGTCACTAAAGATAGAAACCACCTCTGTTGAGTTCTCATCTTAAAGATAAATCTATAGACACAAGAATTTAGTTATCTAAGAGTTTTCTTTCTCTTTTTTATTTTCTAACAAATTTCTCTCTCTTTTAACAACAATAAAAAATTAAAATGCAAAACAACTAAAGTTTTATGACAAAAATATAAAAGTTAAAAAGAATAGAGGCCAAATATGTAAATGATAAAACTTGAGGGACCAAATTAAAATCTTTTGAGCATTTTGAACAGTTTAAATGGAAAATAAAGCTCTGATTTTTTTAAAAGATAATCTTGGACCTCGTTCTTGCAATCTTTTACTTTAAGAATAACCTAAAATTCAATTTTATAAAATTAACCTTTAATTTAATGCTAGAATATTCAATTCCACATCAAGTATATTAGAACATGCTAATCAAAATAAATCTCAACTAATTATGAAATTGATGTTGTTTAGTTCATCGCTAACAATTGTGATAAATCTTTACAAGAGAACAAAATTGTAACAAGTAGTAATTTTTTTCTAAAGAAAAGAGTATCGAACCCACAAGAACTAATTATGCTATTGAATATTGAGATTTATCAAAATATTTACAATTTAGAAATAGAACTAAGATTTTATAGAGTTGATCACCTAAATTAAACTACAATGTTTGACAAAAGTAAATTAAAAGATCAAAAAATAAAACTTATGATTCTAGAGATAATAAAAAATAAATCTAGAGCTTTTGATTTCACCTAGCTAATCCCACACAATTTATTATTTCTTGTTATAAAATCTCAAATCTTCATGTTAATGATTAAAAGATCTTTTAATTATTTAATGTTTTCTCTCAAACAACATTAAAAATATTTTCACCTAATAATTTAACATATCTCTGTGTAAATATAATTATTTGAAGATTCATTAAGTTCTTTAAATTTTTTTAATATAAAATCACACTAATTGCAGTAAAGTATCTTTATTTTTTGCTTAACTAATGGTGTTTAGTCCTAAAAGCTTCTAATAATAAATTACCTCTCAATCTTATTATGATTTATTAGATCAAATAATAATTTGCTAGAAAATTATAAGTAACAAGATCAAGGATAAACACTTAAAATATAAAAAAATAGAAATAAAATAATTTGAAATTTAAATTGTGCGATCAAAACTAGACTATATCAAAGCCCTCAAACAATAAGATTTAGTACATAATAAATATAAAATAAACCATCTTCATATTAAAATACATCAAAGAAAAAATTAAGGAAAAGAATAAAAACTCTCTTACTTAGAATCATTTGAAGAAGCATTCCACTATAGCGTATGGTTTCATTTAACTCTCTCTTTCTTGTTTCTTCTCTTTTTAATGGTAAAAATAACCCTTTTTTTATCATCTCGAGTCATGGTATGTTCCTTCTCCTGTTTTTCTTTGGTTCAAAATCTCCTTTTATTTGTTTTCTAATTTTCTTTTTCAAAATTGATAGGTTATGATCTCTAACCATTATACTTCCAATAACTCAATCAATAAGAACTCATAATCTCATCTTCTTAGTTTCATCATGAAACATTGAGCATCTTTATTATTTCATCATAAACTTTTCTTGATAACATCATACCTTGTGGTATCACACATTGACATGACCTAACATTTCACATAAACTAAAAACTAAATTTAAACATTAAGAATAATTTAAAATAAATAAAAAAGAGGAAGAGAATGATGAAAATACCCTTAAAAATTAATCTGAAAGTTGTTGGATCATTGTTGGTACTTGACTACAATAATTTGACCATTTATTACCACTAGTGAGATTTTTTTCAACGTTTTCTCAGCAAGTGGCTAGGTTTACAATAAATCTCGGGATCTATGCTCGTCATTAATGAAGGTAGTAAGGATAAACACAGCCAATAAAGCATATCAAAAGCATAGAAGGGGATGGCTAAAATTGTTTCTCTTTTATTGACATTGTTCTCTACTTATTTGATTTTCTATAATGGTTAGCATTGTTTCTAGAATCAATGGTTAGTATTGGGTTGGACAAAGAGGCGGAAGACATTATCACTATAACAATTTTTAGTGTAAAGAGAATGAGAGAAACTCAAGCTAAAAGAGAAAGAGAAAAGGAAAGAGAAAGAGAGGGAAGATAAAAAAGGGAAAAAAAATAATTTCTGCTAGAATAAACCCATTAGATTCTAGCGGGTTGCTAAAGGAGGAAAATAAAAGGAAAGAGGGAGAGAGAAATGAATTATGGCTATTCTTTTAGATATATATTATCTTTCTTTCTTTTTTGTGTGGGTTTCTCCTTGATTACTTTTTTGTGTCTATCATTTTTTTGTGGTGTGTGTTTCTTTTCCTATCTCATTTGAGTTTACCATTATTCTCTTGTTTCTTTCACTCCATTCATGCTCATTTTTTCTTTGCTTGATTTTTCTTTTCATCTTTTTTTTTTCTTTTTTTTAATGCTTGCCAAAAATATGTAAAATTAGCTAAAAATAATGAAAAAAATAATATAATTAATAAATTTTGGAAAATGATGAATTTTGATTAAGAATGATTTTTTTTTATGTTTTGTTGGTTTTTTTTTATTGACATTTGCATAAAAATTAGGGTCACATTTGGGTTATTACAAAATGAATGCATTAAAAAAACAAAAAAGAACATGAATACAATATTAAACATATATGAGAATGAAAAAAACATTTAAATCTAGAAATGACACCAAAATACATATAGAACTAAACAGGTTAGCAAGTTGTAAGCCTTACAAGGACCTTAAGATCAACACAAAAATATAACAAATCACAATATGGTTGATAGCCAAAATCAAGATAAAATTACTCTCTCTTATTTTAAATCCACTAAGCAACATAACCCATCATCTCATCCTCGTAATGATGCTTTATACACCCATTTTATTTCACCTTAAAACCTTAGTGGTCTCTGACTTCTAAAGATTTTATGGTTCAAATATAATACATAATTTATTAGAATATCAAATAAAAATGAAAACTAAATAAAATTTACTAAAAATCAAAAGTTGAACATGAAAGTGGAAGGGAAAAGGATCAAAGATACCTCAAAAGTTATTCTAAAAACTACATAAAAATAGCGGTGACACACATTAAAGAGTGTTGTAATTGTTAGACAAACAGAGGAAGCATCTAATAAAATTAGAAAAACTAACGATTATTGAAATGGAGCTTGAAATTGTTTAACCTTAGTAATGAAGGTAATGACAATCACTGTTAGGAAATAGAAGTGGATTAAAACTTTGAAGGAAGGTTGTTGAATTTTTTATTTTGGGTGTTAGTTCTTACAATGGAGAGATTGTTAGGTCAACATAAGAAACACTACCAGAGTTGTTGAATGACAATAGCAAGGTGTTTAGTGGTGATTTGGGTTGTGATGGAGGCGTGGTTTGGTGATATGGTGGTTTTGGTGTAGGAGAGGGAAATGAAAAGGTAAAAGGGAGGAAAGGTAAAGAAAGAAAGAAAAAAAATGTCATTTAAGTGTCATTATTCCAAACGGTACTTATGCTTGTAGTTTTTTTTTTTTTCAGGTTTGGTAAAAGATAAAAAGTTCATTTATCCTTTATTCATATTTCAAAAAATATCTTCATCTCATCTATTTATGTAAGAACTAGATCATTAGCATGTGTTGCATTGCGGAATTGGATAAAAGAAATTTAACACAACAAATGTTCAAGCATTGTCAACATGTTTTGTAGTATAAAAAAAATCTAACTATGTGATGGTTGACTTGATCAACGTAACAGTTCTAGAAAAAGCCTAGACGAACGCTAAAGAAGTATTTTGAGTAAAAAGATCAAGACAATATTTTTTTAATTTTTTTTTGAGACAACAATATATTGGATCGACTCAGTCAATCCAATTTAACTTGTCAAATTCATGAATCGAGTTGAAGAATGATAACCCTAAGAAAGCAAATAAAATAAAATATAATACATAATTCTCAATTAATCTCATGTTGAATGAAGAAAAAAATCAATTAAAAAAGTATAAAAAAAGACCCGCATAAACTTGGGTTAATCTGCTAAACTTGCGATCCCGGTCATAAAACCATGATAAAATTGAAAATAAGTTCAATTAAATAAAAGATAAAAAATGATTTAAGTTAACTCAAGTTAACATGTCAAACTTGTAATCCGAGTTATGAGACTAGAATAACCTCATGAAAAGTAAATCAAAACAAATTATGAAGCCACAATCCAATTCAACCCACTTGAGCGCTATAATTAGTTTTAATTTAATAAATTGATATATTTTAAATATTTTAAATTAATTAATTTTAAAAAAAATAAATTTAAATTAAATAAAAAAGGTCAGTTATATAGGCTTACTAGACCGATGTACCTAGCCCTAAACATCTATCATTTTAGTTGCTGAAACATGGTTAACCGATAATTTTCTCTTATCTCTATTGTTTTGTTAGCAATTTTTTCTTTTCTATCAAATTTATTAATTAAAAAAATAAATAAAATGAACTTTTAATTTAAAATTACAATTTAAAAAACTAGAGGAACTGAAATAGTAGAGAAATGATCCGTGTTATGATTTTGACAAGTATACCCGAGTTGACTCATGTTACTTTTTTTCATTGAACTTTTTTTAATTTTATATTTTAATATTAGGTTGATTGATAATTGTCCGAGTTGTTTTTAAACCCGTTAAATCAACCAAATCATATTAAATTATTAAAATAATTTTATATCAAATATATTAAAATACATTTTACTTTTCTAAAAACCCTTTTCTATTAGAGTGCACATGAAAAAAAAATCTATATTACCAATTTAACTCTTTTAAATAACATCTCCCTTTGGAAATGCTATAAGAATTGAAAATGGACTCCAAGATAATATTTTTTTTCTTCTTATTTTTAGCTTCCCATTTATCATCTCCATCAGACATGCTCTAACAACTTTAGTCTGGCAGTGACATCTTCGTAAATAATCCCGAAAACCACGGGGTGTTAAAGAAGGAGACGATCGCGACTACATTTTAGATAGATATATTAATGGGACCCACACTCCATTTCTTTCTCTGTCTTTTTGTTTGGTAGCTTCTTCGATTCTATTATCACTCCCTCACTCAACGTTTCTCTCTGCACACAGTACACAGTCAGTCACGGATACTAGCTTTGGAGTGAGAAAAAAAACTAAAATCTTTAGATCTGAAAGCAACAAACCCCTCCTCAAATACCCTAGCTTCCTTTAAGGACGGTCTGGGTAAGCATTATTATTTTTGTTGTCATTTGATCTCATTTTCAGTGTTGTTTTTGTTGTTTTCTCGGATTGTCAAGAGATCTAAGTGGCGTAGAACTTGTTCTTGTTCTTGATTTAGTGAATGTAGGAATTTTTTGCTTAAAAACTGCTGCTGCGTTTTTTTTGATGAAATCAACTTTTTCCCCCCTTTTAAGCTTGAGATCTTGTTCAGACTCAAGAAATATCTAGAATTGTGCCAAGAAGTTTAATAATATCGTAATTGGGATATGTAAGGTTTTTTTAGTAAAATAAGCTGGCTGGTAGCTGAGAATGTCAGCAAGCAATAGGGAGAAAAATTGTCTTTTTTTTTTTGACAAGTTTCAGTAGAATATATGTTATTCCTTGTTTGGTTTTGTTAAGAAAGTGGTAAAGGGCATGATATTAATACTGTATTTAGTTCTTGTTTTTTGTTTTTATGGTTGTACAAGGTTGACTCAAGTATGCGAATGATTGTGTTAGGCTAAGCACGGTTGTAGTTTTCTTCTTCAGGTCCAAACAACAACTTATTCAAGTTCAGAATTTTATTTTCTTTCTTTCTTTTCATGTATTTTCTGAATAGCCTTGGCAGGCTGTAATTCAGTGAAAAAGATCTCTATGTTTCTGTCAACAATGTAACAGGATTGATAAATCCCATGCTTTGTCTTGTATGCTACCTAAATCTCTTTGCTTTTAAATAAAGACATCCATTGTGTGTGTTCTACTACATGTGTTAAAGCTTTGCAGTTAGTTTTCAGTGTTCTGTACTGAATGGCATTTAGAGTCGTATTGCAATTAAACAAGTTAGGTAGTCTTTCCTCAAATTTTTCCAGAGCTTATTTTTTCAACTACCCTCACTCTATGCCCTACTCCTGATCAGTCGATTGTCTTTGCAGGCGTGTATGTTTTACTTGTCTGGTAAAAGTACTTTTCCTGCTGGTCAATAAGGTAAGTTGCTTCAGTTTCCTCTCTTTCTGTAGTTTACATTTGTAAGCATATAGGGCATATCATGGTCCCATCTATGGATTACTAAATGTCTTTTGAATGCTCCATGTAGTTGAAGTGAGGTTGCAAAATAACTTGAATGGCAGTCACGGATGCTCAAAACCCTCTTGTTGGAGAAGCAACTTGTGGCACTTTATTGCAAAAGCTCCAGGTATTTCATTTTTTGATTGTTCAGGTGTATGACAGGAAGAAATCATAACTTGTCCCTGATGTGGTGTAGGAAATCTGGGATGAGGTTGGTGAAAGTGATGAGGATCGGGACAAGATGCTCATTCAAATAGAACAAGAGTGCTTGGATGTGTATAAGAAGAAAGTTGAGCAGGCTGCAAAGTCGAGGGTACAGCTTCTTGAGGCCTTATCAGATGCCAAAATTGAACTTGCCCGTCTTCTATCAGCCCTTGGAGAAAAAAGTTTTGCAGGAATTGTGAGTGGTTTATTTGACTTTGTCTTGTATGATCCGCTTAAGCATGAGTCTTAAGTGTGTATTTATGGTGATGTGTTGATGCAAAACTCCTCGTGGTAATGAACTGTGAAAGCTGGCTCCTCATGGCTTTCCTTGGTTTTAATTTCAGCCTGAGAAGACTTCAGGAACAATCAAGGAACAACTTGCAGCTATAGCACCAGCACTCGAACAGCTGTGGGAACAGAAAGCTGAGAGAGTGAAGGAGTTTTCTGATGTACATTCACAGATTCAGAAAATATGTGGTGAAATTGCTGGGAACTTGAATATCAATGATGCTCCTGCAGTTGATGAAGCTGACTTATCCCTAAAGAAGTTAGATGAATATCATGCCCAACTTCAAGAGCTTCAAAAGGAAAAGGTAAATCTCTCTATCTTGGTAATGGCGCATCATATAATTTCGAACTTTCTAGATCTGTCAAGTTAATTGTTAACTGCTAATTTTAAATTGTAGAGTGGTAGGTTGCACAAGGTCCTCGAATTTGTAAGCAGTGTGCATGATCTCTGTGCTGTTCTCGGGATGGACTTCTTCAGTACTGTAACTGATGTTCATCCAAGCTTAATTGACCCAACTGGTGTGCAATCAAAAAGTATTAGCAATGATACATTAGCAAGGCTGGCTAAGACAGTCTTAGCGTTAAAAGAAGATAAGAAGCAAAGGCTTCATAAGGTAAGTCTTTTGGCATTGTAGTTTTCTCTGCTAGGGAGAATATATTTTCCTTGGTACATTTTCACATGAACCTAAGGATTATAAGACTTTTGTACTAATTGAGAGCCTTAACCAAATGATGATCCTGTAGATCAATCCATAGCATAAAGATATTCTGTGATGAAGAAATGGGATATCAATTTTTACATTTTTAAACAGAAAAATTAGTTATGCTATATCAGGACCCTATTTCCTCGAGGCGTGTTTTTTGTTGTTAAATAAGTTTATCTTGTGAACTAAATGTGTCTGCTTGATGTTTTCTGAAAACTGCATTCTTAATGAATACTTATAATTCAGATATATTCTTTCAACAGTACGGAAAACGTTGTTTTGCATCATATTTCTGTTTGACATCTTCAAAACATATAAAACAAGTATTGTTTCCTCAAAATTTGTACTTTTTTTTTATAGCACCATTATAATTTGTATAACATCCAAAGGGAACAAAGTCTAAAGGTTCTTTTGTAAAATGAAGTGTCACAATGGATATATTTTTTGCTGCATGTGCTTGATTTGAACCACATCCTTCTGTTCTCCACTAAGATTCATAATATCTTTGATTTGTATCTTCCTACCACAGCTTCAAGAGCTGACAAATCAACTTACTGACCTGTGGAATCTGATGGATACTCCAATGGAAGAAAGGAAATTGTTTGACCATGTAACCTGTCACATGTTGGCTTCAGTTGATGAAGTGGCTGCCCCAGGAGCTCTGGCGCTGGATCTGATCGAGCAGGTATTTGAATTCTGCTAGTAAATATACCTGCAAGGTTGAATAACTGTGAAAGTTGTATACTTTTTTTTGGGTGAAAACTCTGAAAGTTGAATACTGATTTTACTATTACTTGCTTTTAAGGCTGAGGTTGAAGTTGAAAGGCTTGATCAATTGAAAGCCAGCAGGATGAAAGAAATTGCCTTCAGAAAGCAAGCAGAGCTTGAAGAGATATATGTCCATGCTCATATAGAGATAGATCCAGAGGCTGCTCGAGAAAAGATTATGACTCTCATTGATTCTGGAAATGTTGAGCCTACTGAGTTACTGGCTGACATGGACAATCAGATATCAAGAGCCAAAGAAGAAGCTCTAAGCAGAAAAGAAATTTTGGATAAGGTTGAGAAATGGATGTCAGCATGTGAGGAAGAGAGTTGGCTAGAAGACTACAATCGGGTATTTTGATCTCTCTCCTTCTATGTGACATACTGTCACTGCTGATTTGAGAATTTCAATGATCACTTCCTAGAGATCTCTCCACTGCTTTCCTGGTACAGTGGTAGGGCATGTCGTTGTTTTAGGGAGGGTTGTTGATGATACATATACTTTATAGATGTGCGGGGGCATTAATAGAAAAAAAATATTTCAAGTGATGAAGGGCCATGGCCTCTCAGGTCCCCCAAGAAATTCCTGCATTGGGAGCTGATCTTTAGATCCCCTTTTATGTGGGAAATATTTATTTCTCCGCTTACACTTGTTTTGTTTGGCAGATAATAGGTTTACGTGAGTGATCTTGCTTGCTGATGTTTTTATTTTATCTAATTGTGTAATCAGGTTTGCCTAGTAACAGGATATCTCTGTCCCCTGGTCTTCTTTAACAGATAATAGGTTAATGCGATTGATCTTGCTTGCTGATGTTTTTATCTTGTCTAATTGTGTATTCCACATTTGCCTAGTAGCAGGACAACTGTCTCATTTTGACATTATATGACTGGAAAAACTCGAGTCCTAATGGTAAATGATGAGGTTAAACATAGTGAAAAGGATCAACAGATCAAACTGGATTTTCTAGAAAGTAGGTGAAATTACTTGTACACTGCTGATTTGATGGTGTAACCTAAATGGCTTTGTCTTGTTGAAACAGGATGAAAACAGGTATAATGCAAGCAGAGGTGCACATTTGAATCTCAAACGTGCAGAAAAGGCCCGTATTCTGGTTAACAAAATTCCAGGTATCTGTTGAATCAGGGAAGCCAAAGAGTTGGCAAGATCAACATCTTTTTTCTCTTTGTAAATTGTTCTGTGTAGATCTGCATCCAGAGATTTAATTGGTTTTGTTGGCCCATGTAGCTTTGGTTGACACCTTGGTTGCCAAAACTCGGGCTTGGGAAGAAGATCGTGGCATACAGTTTGCATATGATGGTGTTCCTCTCCTTGCCATGCTAGATGAATATGCCATGCTCAGACAGGAAAGAGAAGAAGAGAAGCGGAGAATGAGGGTGAGTTCCTATTTAGTGACTATTACACTGTTCCAGCTCACGCATGCAGTTAAACTAGAATGTGAATTGATTTGGGTCTAGAATGAGATTTGTTCGATCGCTCTCTTGCTAAAAGGAGATAACCTTGGATATGACAGGATCAGAAGAAGTTCCATGAGCAGCAAAACACAGAACAAGACGCCATTTTCAGTGCAAGACCTAGTCCTGCTCGACCAGTTGGTACAAAGAAGGTGGTTGGTCCCCGTGCAAATGGCAGTGCTAATGGAACTCCAAGCAGGCGGCTATCTCTAAATTCTCATCAAAATGGGAGCAGTTCTGCAACTAAAGGTGGAAGGAGGGATAATAGGCTATCTGCCCCTGTTAACTATGTTTCCATATCGAAAGATGACGCTGCCTCTCATTTTTCCGGCACTGACACAGTTTCTGCTTCACCATGATAAATTAAGAGAGATCTGGAGGTTTACGCCTTGATATATTACTGTTATTACTTCTAGGAGCTGCTTGTAGTCATATAGTTGTGAAAACTGAGTAACTGGAGAGTGAACTGTTTTTAGTTGTGCATCTTATCCACATTTTCAAGCTGTTCTAATCCTCCCTGCTCTATATCTTCAGAACGAATTTTTTGTTGTCGTGCCTGGTTACTCGACGCTAAGCTTCTAATGTAGAACAGCTGGCTGCTGAATTTCGTCTGCTAAAATGGTCAAACCATGAGATTGTGAAATGTGACAAGGAAATGATCCCTGAGCAGAATTTTGTGGTGGCTCGAAGAAGGTCACTAACTCGAAAAATGTCCGTTAACTAAGGTCCGGCTGGACCGTTACTGGCTCGTTATACAGGCAGCACTGTCGAAGTCATTGACCAAGAATCTCATATTGACCGAGTCATTGTATGGAGTGCACTGCCATAGAAGCGGCACCTCCGTCGGTGATGTGATGAGGAGACCACCAGTCAATAAAAACTGATTGACATATTTTCCTTTATATTTAAGAATGTAATAAATAATTTAAAAATCAAATAAGAACTTTAAATTCTCGTTCTCTGAAAAACAAGATAAAGGAAACAAGTATAGAAACTAACAAAATTATTTAACTGAAGGTATAGATAATAGATTTGTAATTAAAACCCATTTATGTATGAGGGTTCTGAAGAACATGTTAAACGATTGATCGGTAGACCAGTCAAGATCCCAAGAGCTAGTGTTATGACTTGTAGAAGCAACAATATACTAATCGAGAAGAATGGATGCAAGTGGAAATATGCGTAGGAGGAAGACAAGCAATGCTAGAGAAGCATAAGTTAGTGGTCAAAGTCCAAACAGATGGAGCTCCAGAAGTCGTGTGGTATGAGAGTAGGAGAGCTTTGAGAGAGTTCTAGTTAGCAGAAGATCGAAGACAAAAGATGCCGTCGTGGTGTTATGATTCACACCAAATCACCCACGTGTTATATCTGAGCTAGACAAAAGAAAGTAAAGTTTAATGCTACTTCAACTTTCCGGGAAAGGTTAAATGTTTGTTTGAAATTGTGATAGTTGTTATAGTTATGATTTAAAAAAAGATTGGTTAAAATATATATTTGGTTAAAATTATGGTTGAAATTAAAGTTAAACAAAAAGTAGTTTAATATGCTTGGTTAATAATGCTTTTCAAATTGAGGTTATAAAATAACAAAAAAAGACATTAATATTGATGGTTTTTAATTAAAATATTATAGATTTAACTACTGCTATTACATCATGAAATAAACAGTACTTTATATAAAGTATTTTTTATTGTTCCATTAAACTATCTGCAATTCTATTACGTACGAAATCTATCCGACAAGGACTACAGTTTCCATGGCTTCCTGAGCGTGCAATAACATCATGTAAAATATCATTAGGAACAAAATTAGGATTACGATCAAATTATGCAAATGCTATGTCATCATGTGATCTCCTTCTAATATAATTATGTAGTGCCATTAAATAATGTTAAATATTAATTTTTTGAATAAAACACAATATATGAGAAATTTTTTTGGATTCCTTTTATTTTACTGGGTCGGACCCAGTCCAATGCATTTGTTTTGGTCGGACCAGATCCGACCCATGAACAGTGGAGATGCTCTCCAGTGTTCATTTTGCAGAAAAATAGAGACGGGAAAATACAGAAGAAGAAGAAGGAGAAGGAAAAGGAGAAGGATAAGGAAAAGGAGAAGGAGAAGGGGAAGAGCAGGTTACCCTGCGTGGCGGTGATGTCTGGCTGGCGGTCGAAACGGCGGAGGCCAGTGGTAAACTGAGGGAGCTGCTTGGCCGATGGACGACGTTCCTTCTTATTTTCCTTTGTTTATGCTCTTCCTCCTTCTCTCTTTCTCTTCTACTTTCTAGAGGAATTGTTGAGGTCTAGGAAGTTTGATATTCTTCTAAAGAGTTTTTTTTTTCTCTTTAGAAATATGTGTTTTGTGGCCAAATTGGTTTGTCAGTGGTTAATTGAAAAACTGAGGTGAGCTGTTGTTTGCAAAGCTCAACTTTTTTGCTTTTGTTAAACCTCAGGTGCAGCCTCAATTTATGGTGGGTCCCACCAAAACAAAACCAAGTTTTAACTTAACCAAACATTTATTTTTGTGGCTCACTCTCAACCTCATACGCAACCACATTACCAAACATCCACTAAATAAAGTAACATTGGACCTTCATTTAGGGGCTTCGAGCTCACGAGGCTAGTCTCTCTAATGTACCCCAAGGACAAGGGATGGTCAATAGTCTTGCCACATTATCCGCGTCCACCCTTGCACGACTCGAGCTTTATATTAAACAAAGCCATTGTCAATCTATTTGGTGTGTAGTTTAGTTCCATGTTAATTTTTTTTAAATAACATAAACTAAAATATAAAAAAGAATTAAATTATGAATTAATTTTAGTAACAAATCAAACATACACATACTACCAGAAATTTAACAAATACAATTGAAAACACCGATAAATTTTTTCGTCAGTAGATTACGGTAAATTTTACTGACAGACTTTTCCATTGCTATAACCGTTGGTAAACGCTAACCGAAACATTTTGTTGATGTATACCGAGAGAATTGCGGTGGAAAAAAATTTAAAAAGCCAGAAAAGTACGATGTCGTGTAACTTTTACCAGCGACTTTACCGATAGAATTAATCCAATGGTTAAATTAATCCTGAAATATACCAACAAAAATAATCTCTCGATATATACCAACGGAATTATGGATGATATTACAATGGGATTCAACAAGGCAAATCGTATGGTGATGTGATATTTTTTACCGACAGAATGACCAATGGAATGCCTAACAGAATAATTATGTTGGTAAATTCATCGGTAATATTTAATTTATGACTTGGTAATTGACCCTCCTCCTCTCCTCCCCTTCCTCTCCTCCATTTCTCCTTCTTTCTTATGAATTTTTTTCTAAAACAAATAGCCATCCCCTTCAATCTCACCATAATTCAACCTCTCACAATAAATCTGGCTACCATAACACTCGATTTGTTAGCATTCATGTTCTGATTTAAATTTTATTGAGAATTCTCCACCTTAAGTAAGTAGATTTACCTTTGTTATTTGAACACAATTTTTAATGTTAATTTTTTTTTGCATATTTTTGTATTATATGTATTTTGTTTTAGTGCTTACTTATTTTATAATTTTTTCTCGTACAATTTTGTTGTATGGATTTATGATTTGTACATGTTATGATTTGTTTTAGATTTTATAAAATTATATTTGTTTGTAAATTGATGAAACTTATGTTGAATGTTTTACTTCAGTGTTTTGAGATGAAATAAATAGTGGCTTATTTAATGAGTTTGTTTTTATATTTATTAATTTTTTTGTCGAGTTATAATTTTTGATAAATGTGTAAAAATCTGAATTTATATAGATATATAATTGATAATGAATTAAGAGAACTATTAAAATAGATTGAATAAGATTGAGCTAAACCAATATTTTTGCAAATTTATATAGTTAACGTAGTTAATTAATGCATGTTGTCATCATTATTTAAATAGGTTTGATATAAATAATTGATGATCGTTCATGGATGTATCGAGATTTACCCCAAGGGTTGTGAATGATGGATTATTGTAATGGGGTTCAGGGTTTAATTAATTACGCACTATCTAATCCAAGAAATATTAGTGGTGGCGGTATTAGATATTTATGCAAGAGGTGTAAGAATAAATATTTATCGATCTGGATGTTATAACGATACATTTTATACAAAAAGAGTTCATGGAGAAATACTTGTATTAGTATGCACATAAAGAACCATATGTTCCTCGTGATACCATGGTAGAGAGGATGGTTGGGTTAACTTCTAGTACTAGCAACGTGCATGAAGTTGTAGATGATAATAATAATTTTTATAGGAATATGATTATGGATTCAATGACAATGAATCAGGGTCATGCTGGTCAATTTTCAATCATATATGAAGAATCTAATGTAAATGTGGTTAGGTTTTTTAATCTTTTGAAAGATTCTGACAAACCATTATGAGATGGTTGCACAAATCATAGTAAATTATCGGTCGTTGCATAGGTGTTCACCATCGAGTTAGATCATGGGTTGAATGAGGCCAATTATGACAAAATTGTTGAATAGGCAAGAAGCATTTTACTTGAAGGGAGCAGATTGATAGAGAACTTCTATGCTGCTAATTCTATGATGAAACCCCTAGTCTAAAATACCAGAAAATTAACATGTGTCCAAACTTCTGTATTTTGTACTATATTGAAAATGCAAAGTTGACCGAGTGCGTAATATATGGGCATTCTTGTTATAAACCCATAACTAGCAGGGGAAGGTCTCTTATTGCACATAGAAAACTTAGATACTTTCCAATTATACATAGACTAAAAAGGTTATTCATGTCACCAAAGACTGCTGAGCACATGACGTGGCATCAATCATATGATGTGGTGGATGAAGTGATTATGCATCATTTCAATAGTGAAGCCTGAAAACAATTTAACAATGTGCATACTCAATTTTTAGTGGAGACATGAAATGTGTATCTTGGGTTACGTACAAATAGATTTAATCCATTTATGTCATTTGTTGCTCTTTATTCTTGTTGGCCAATGATACTCACGGTTTACAACTTGTCACTGAGGATGTGTATGAGGTCGAAGTTCATATTTTTATCTATGATCATACCCGGTCCTAATAGTCCAAGTCAGAATGAGTTTGTCTTTGAACGATAATTGATGAGTTGAAGTAGTTGTGGTCATTAAAGGCTTTGAATTATGATGTATCAAGGGAAAAAAAAATCATGATGAAGATAGCTTTGATATGGATTATCGATGGTTTTTTAGCTTATGGATCGGTTTTTCGTTAGAGCACACATGAAAAACTAGCATATCCATAATATATAGAAAATAACAAGGCATTCACGCTAACAAACGACGGTATAACATATTTTTTTTTATAGTCATTGCCGATTTTTGCCAACGAATCATAGGTTAAGAAAGAATAGAAAGGACTTTTTTATTGGAAAAGTTGAAAGGGATGTTGCACCGTCGCTTTTTTCAGGGTAAAAATTGTATAACATGGTGTCGGGCTACAATGATATTGTGTTTGATTTTCAATTCGGTAAGTAAAAGTTTTCTATTTTTGGTTTGACCCATAATTGGGTAAAACAAAGTATTTTCTAAGAGCTTTTTTATTGGAAGAGCAATATCCTCCACCATAACATTGATGCCATGCACATAGAAAAGAACATGTTTGAGAACATTTTCAACACGCTTATAAATGTGAGGGGGAAGACAAAGGACAACATCAAGGTTATAATAGATATAGTTTTATTTTGTCACCGTAAAAATATGGAGTTGGTTTATGTTGGGTCACAAATCACAAAGCTCTAAGCTAGCATCGCCTTAGATAAGAATACACAATTTCTTGTCTACCAATGATTTAAAAGTTTGTATTTGCCTGATGAACATGCTTCAAACATATCAAGGTTGGTGAGTTTGGAGGATTGTAGATTGTATAGAATAAAGAGCCATGACTACTACGTGTTTATAAAAACACTCATTCCATTAGGTTACAATGATTTATTGTCAAAAGAGATATGAGATATACTCACAAAGATCAGTCACTTCATTAGAGATATATGCTCCAACAAGTTGTAGACACAACACATGAAAAGGCTTGAAAATAATATCATCCAGACAATATGCAAACTTGAGATGATATTTCCTTTATCCTTTTTTTACTCGATAAAGCATCTACCTATACATTTACTATTTGAGGTAAAAGTTGGGCGCCCTGTCTATTCAAGAGGTTAGGGTTTACATATGCATTGTAATTAAAATTTTGTTGTCTTTCTTTGCATATTTCAAAACATTCATTTAATTCCATGAAGGTACTTGTTCAACTTTAAGAGAAAGGTAAAAACAAGGCACATGTTGAGACTTTGATATACGAGGCCTATATTGTTGAAGAGATCTCAACATTTATCTCGTACTATTTTAAGCCTCAGTTAAGAATAAGAATCAACCATGTTCCAATGCATGATGATGGTGGGGAAGTGCCTTTGAGTGAGAACTTGTCAATATTCTCCCATCTTGAACTACCTATACTAAAAAATATTATGAGGGGAAGATATTTATCATAAATAGAATTTAGACAATCACATAATTATATGTTATTTAATTGCGATGAACTAAGACCTTTTATTCAGTAAGTATACTACTTAACATGTCATTATTTTCGAATAATTTATCTTTTATAATATCTTAAAATGATACATTGTTGAATTCTTGACAAGCAACATCATTAATATTTACCATCGCAAAACTTACAATTGACTGAATCTCAAATCTTTTGATTATAAGATGAACAATTTTCATCCATTTTTTTCCTTGGATGGTAAGATTTTTTTTTATTACATCCATTTTTTATTAGTTTTTTTTATAAATATATTTAACTAATAATATTTTTTTTATTGCGGGTTACGATTCTTTGACTTGAGCCAAGCTCGATGGAGTTTTTTGTTGAAACGCATATGCGGAGTGATGACCACCAAAAAGAGGTGCATCCGTTCTTTGATAGCCAAGCTCAACACTTTGTGGTATGTTGGCTTTTAATTTTTTTTCTTAAATTATTATTTCTTTCAATTTGATGAATTTATTTTTTCTTTCGAAGATAAATATAATAATCGATTGAAGGAGAGATACGAGAACGATCCTTTAACCCAACAAAATATCGATCCGAATTTGTGGTTGGAAGCAAGATCATCCGGTGGGCCCAATAGAAATTAAGTATAAAATCGAATAACATTATGGCCGAGAACTTGCAGACGACTCATAGTACTTTGATAATTGGATGCTCACAATCGACTCCAAGTGTTCAAACTCTAAAGTTCATGATGATGTTAGCCAACGAGTACAAAATCAGATGACTAATCTTAATGATAAATATGAACGACTCATGTTGATTATGAAGAACTCTGCCGATTGGTAATGGAGATGAGATCACAAATAAGTGGTTCATGTACACCCCCTAATTGGCCCCACGGTCCCAGCGACGACCAACCTCATCCTCCTTCAGCGCCGCCTCTATTTTAGATTTATTGTATTTGAACGTACAAATGTTTAAATTTGTAATAAATATTTGATTTTTATACTAACTTATTTTAATTATTTTTCTACTTTTGGTCAATATTTTTTTAAAAAATATATATTTAAAATATTACAGACGAGGTTACCGACCGAACTAGATTGTCTGTATATTTCAGAGAATTAAAAAAGAATTACTGCAAATGCTACTTTTACTGGCAGGGTTACCATCGAAACTAGATCATCGGTATATTCCATAGAGTTGGAAATGTATTATTGTAAATGACACTGCTACTGTTAATTCACCAACAAAATTATAGATAATATTCTATTGGTGATATGTTATATAAACTAATTGATATACCAACATAATGAAACGGGTAAATTTTTTTTTACGCGCTTTGTCCACCTGTAAATCCATTGATATATTTATCACCGAATAACTCATCGATAGTCCATAAATTACCGACGAGAGTTTTTTTGATGTATTGTTTCTGTCTGTGATGTCATCGATAATATACATACCAAAAGACTACTAATGTAAATACCGATAAAAATTTATGTTGGTAAAACTGTTAAATCTGATAGTGTGATTTACCATGAAGAACGTCATATCTTTCCACCACAACTTCCAACAGCAATGATGAAACCTCTATTCTTATCAGACTTTAATGCAGTGACTTCTTGCACAAATTGAGCAAACAATAATAATTCATTTTTGTGAAAAAGTAAGGAGATGTGAATCAAATCCATCAAGAAGGACGAGATAAACAAAACAAATTAGTATCTTTAAGAAAACAACAAATAAACAATC
>Ga0325402_1000817_pt1 | contig 23569 bp, 24 predicted proteins | sample PopdelMetagenome_22_FD_207212 | JGI IMG/M metagenome (GOLD analysis project Ga0325402, IMG submission 207212) | Populus deltoides microbial communities from Bellville, Georgia, United States - Xylem-PdKOR-R3 | ecosystem: Host-associated > Plants > Phyllosphere > Stem > Wood/Secondary xylem...
GGTTTAATTTGTAGCTCATTAAAGGCTTTGTAAACTTTCTAGATGATAATTATTAGAGATAAAATAAAACTTATGAATTTAAAGTTTATATCTTCGGTTGTTTTTCGTCGTTAAAATTATTATGTTTTTTTATTATTTATTGTTATCTTTAATTTCTGCCTAAATGAGCATATCCTATGCTTTATATTTTGTATTTTGGACGTCGTGTTTTGGAAGTAAATCATAGAATCGGTAATCGTTACAGCCATTATCTAAAAATCCAATCTGGAAAAGAAACTCACAGATGTAGCTTTAAATGGTCAAAAAACAACTTTTAGCAAACTCTTCAATTGAAGGATGAAAGCAGCATTTAAGATTTACTTTTTCCTCAAATTTCTATGGTATTTACTTTTCTTATATGTTTTAAAAGATTTACCCTAATTATATAAAAAACATAACTTTAAAAGATAATTCAGGCGATTATGGAGATTTATTTAATTATTTATTTTTTTAAATACGTCATACTAGTGCAAAAGAATATCCAAGTAGAGAATTCTGTGTTGATTAAGATGTATGAGATACTGTTTGGGAATGTAAAAAATTTAATTTTTTTTGGGTAAAAATTAAATTTTTATATGTTTTGTATTGTTTTGATGGGTTGGTGATAAAATAATTTTTTAAAAATAAAAAATATTATTTTAATATAAATAGTATGAAACACATTTTAAAATGACAGTAGATGAGTCAAATTCAATTAATGCCATAATCAAAGACTGATTCACGCACCATGGTGTATGGGACCACTAAGCACGTAAAAGAAGCTAAGCCTCTTAAGATATTCCACGTGGAGCAATCTTTGGACTAGACAGTGAAGTGATTTTTGGTCGGGGACGTCTTCTTGGCTTCTAGTTTTAGTTCTGTTTCAATATTGGCTGGCCAGTATACCTACGGTCTAGTACTAAAACAAGAAAAGATAGAGTGTGAGGGACGCAAGAAAACAATTAATAAAAAGGTTGGGACAATATTTGATGAAACCAAAGCTTCAAGGCAATTTCTCCTTTCACTATTTCTCGTTATCAATCATTCTCTCTTGACAAAGATGGACAGCCGACAAGCCAAGCGGAATAGTGGTTTGTGGACTTTGGTTGTTCGGTGGAGAAAGAGATGACTTGACCCGACAGGTTGACACACAACGCAATGCCGATACGAGGAAGTTTCTCTATTCAATTTCCATGCTGTCTGTTTTTTCATTGCCTTCTCTTTTAAACAACCAATCTTTTGTGAGAAACGAAGAATTTGAAACAAACCCAGCTCATCTGTTCAGCTTTGGAGGATATGAAACGAGCCCTTTTTAGTCCTGGTGAATCCGAGGCAAGGGTAGTTCATTTCAGGAGAATCTGAGACAAACCCAGTTTTGCCTTTTTGTTCCTCTTGAAGCTATGCATGTTTATTACAGGCATGAGCTGGAGAGTCCGTGGCAGACCCGTCTCACTTTCCAGGTTTGCATCTGCTTACTTTGATTGAATCGATTCGAGAAAGATGGGTTCTTTTGGGATTTCCAGGGTGAGGCAATGTTCTTTTCAGCTTCTGTTGTTAAATCAGCTTGTAGTTGATTTGTTTGGTCCTAATTATGTTTATAGAATATCTAGTGTTCAGTGATTGTGCTGTTTAGGTTAATATAGGCATAATACAATTTTGAATTGCTTGATAAAGCCATAAATAGTCAGGTGAAGCGGTATGATGCCTGAATTAAGTGATTCATGCTTGCTTCTCGCTCTTCCTGATGATGTATTTACCATTATATGTCGGTTCCTTTCGACAAGGGACATCTGTACTCTAAGTCTTTGCTGCCGGAGCTTATATGTTCTTGTGGCATCTGAGAAAGTCTGGCTCACCCAATGTGACATGGTAGGAATTGTCCCTCACCGGGATCTGCTGGAGTGGCGGAAGGGTGTGTCATCTTATAGGGCATTATGTCGCTTCCTTGTTAGTGTTAAGCCGTTAATTGGAATCTGGGTTCACCAAAATCCCGAGCTTGGTAATGTAGTTTATGTCATGCCAGGTTTTGTATCTGTTGTTGGATGCCGGATTTTACCTCAGGAGTTAGGCCCTTTAGGTATCGAGGAGGGTCCTATTTTATGGGCGCCGGTGTTTGAAATAATAGGTGACCTTGATGGTTCCACAGCATTTTTCCTACATGGAAGAGAGAAAGGGAATGACTATGTTTATCCTGGTTCAGTCAAGTCTGTTGAGAGGAATTGCAATGTTCTGCTGCTTGAGGTTGACCCTAGGCAACAGAAGAGTAAATTATTCCCTAATAAGAGCTTTGCCTATAACTCAGATAGGGAGCTAGCAAGAAATGTTTCTAGGTCACATAGTGAATTGCCAGGGTCACAGAGGATGATCATACAATGTGAGGCTCAGGTGCCTTTTAGCCGCTTGGCTTTCAGTGACAGAAGAAAGTTGATTGAGGTTGTCACAACCCAAGTTGGTCAAAAGGTATCCGATTTGGCAAATAGTCTGCTATTTCCTCGGTTGAGGAATGATGAAGAGAATTTTCAGAAAGATTTGGCACTCTTGTTTGAACGGAGATCAGTTCTTTTGAAAATGTATAATCTTGGTCAAGGCTTCAATTGGAAGGAAGCTCCTGAAGTGCCTTTTGATCCTATGCAACTGCAATTGAGTGAGGTTAGGAAGATTCTTGATCAGTCGAGTGGGTCTCTGAACGAGGATGATAATCAGATGCAGTCCAACACTAAGAGAACCCTTGGTGGGTATTTCAGAGCAAGCATCAGACAGATTTTGGGGAAGCCCCCCTCCATAAATGGTAGCCACACACATTCCAAGCACAGTTGTTCAAGGAGTGAGAGAAAACATGCACCGCTGCATGATTTTTTAAGGTCAGGTGATACAATAGGGTTGACATTACACGCCACTGTGTTGAGGTTATCTTCTTATCGTGCATGGCCGAATATGCATGACAACCGGTTTGCCCTATACAAATTACCCATGCGGGGTCCAAGAGCTGATGAAGAATATGCTGGTTTATGGGGAGGGACTTTTGGTTGGCCTCCCGGGAAGCCCACTGAAGACAAGCCTGGAAAGGCTCTGTTCTTTCTTTTGGTCTCTTATGAGGAGTCTGAAGGAAAAAGAAATCTCATTGCTACTAAGATATTAGAAGGCACCCATTATGTTCTGCATCCAAATGGCTCCGCAATGTTCATAGTTAATATTGATGAGCCTTTATACGATCCATTTCCTTGGGATGTTGATGAAAATTCCTTTCCTTTGATCATTAAGCATGCATTTGCAGGGGAGGGTATAGCAAATGGGTATGGTTTCAGATATCCAGGCTCAAAGCCTGGTTCCCTCTTTGTAATTGAAAATGGTCTCCTTGTCTTTGTTTGGAAGGAGTCGAGAACTGTCTTGACCATGCAGAGACTGAACTTACAAGAGCTTTTGAAGAAAGGTGAACGGGTGCCTGCTTTACCTCCCATTAGCAACTTTTCATACTTGACCAAGTCCTATTCAAATGTCTTTACTGGCTTCTCAACTGCCTCAGCTTGTTTGTCTTCACCAAGGTCGGCCTTCTCTATTCAATGCTTATTTTCATTTTTTTTGGTAAATAAATATCAAATTGTTTTTTCTTGGTGATTTACATTATCTAAACTGGTTGGTTCCATCATGTCATTATGTTTTACTGTTCCATTTGTTTATGAGCAATCCAACCTTTTATTTTTAGTTCTCCTTCTCCTTAAGTCTTGTGTTTATCTGTAAAAAAGGCGAAGGATACCGTGTTAAAGTCACAAAAAAATGTGAAAGGGCATGGACAACTGAGGTGGCTAAAAGAATTAGCTTTGAGTTGTAACATGGTAATGGAAACCATGTTCTGAACTTCTGATTTCTGGATTGATGAGAAACTTACTGTTTGATGGCTGATTAACCAAAATCAGCTTTTATGATTTACATTAGAGCATTGTGTATGTTTCTAACTTTTTCAATGAGGCATGGTTTCTAGCATTATCTTGCATCCTATCGTCAGTCTTCACTTCCATGATTCTTGTATGGATATGATGCGTTGATGAAGCTCTCCTGGTGGTTTGACCAATTGTTCAGCGCTATTAATCGTTCAGTACTATTAATTGCTCAGCACTATTGTAATCATTCAACTTTCTATGGATTTCCAAAATCATCACGACGCCAGTTATCTTAGGGTAAGTCTGAAAAAAATTGAGCCAAGCCTTCTCTATGGGGCCTTAGTTTGGGTTTTAAAAGATATTTCTTTTTATAATTTAGCTGAATTTTAAAACTGTAGTGCAATTATGCATGACTACGTGGGTAGCCTACTGGGTGAAAGGAGATTTTACGTCTTTTCTTGTTTATTTGTTACTGCCATTGTATCATTGTGCTTTTGAAGACCGGACAAGATGAAACATACAGTCTTTGACATACTATACTCAGTTTCCACTTTCCACCATTGATTTATTTCGTAATTTAGTATGGTGCCCATTCAGTTTGAATCTGGTCATTTTCTTTTATGCTCAAGCTTGGACTGTACATCTTTAAGTTCAGAAGTAAGCACATATTTGATATTATTCTGTTTCTTTTGTTTCTTTGCATATGCTGCATCAGTCTTTCTGTGTAAGGCAAGGGATAAGAAATGATTGTAGAAAACTCTCAGCCGGCTTTACCTTCAAGGCAAGGGATAAGAAATGAGTTCGCGTTGAGTTTAAGTGGTTAAACTCTTGTACTTTACTTTCCCTGCACACTGGGTTGATTTCATAACATTGGTTACGGGAAAAGAATCTAGAATGCTGGTTTTGGTAAAAATGTTACTTGGTAAAGTTGGAGAATGATGTGCTTTTAAATAATAGTTCATTTAGTCAAAGCTTCTCAGCTGTGTTCCCTTGTTTCTCGTTGACAGGCAAAGAAACTTATAGGCATTGAAAGCAGAGTCCAAAAACCAAAGGGTTATTACAAATCCATAAAAGCTGAGGTGTCCTCGGTTGCTGAGTTGATGGTTCAACACATTTTCGCTGGTGCCTTGCTGTTGCTCATTGATGGTCAAAGTGATAGTCAATGTTGCCTCGTTCCACCATACCCCTTCTCTTGGATTATAAGGGTTAAGGTGGTTCTTATGAATCCTATATTGAGACAAGCATCGAGTAGGATTATATTATTTTTATGACAATAAACGTAAGGTATAAGCCTCTAATATTGCAAGTAAATAATTTGGTGTGTTAATTAATGATTGGTAGAAGGATGAGAGATTGAATAAACTGGCTTGGCAAATGCATTTGGATTGTATAATTAAAAATGGAAATGCTCCATATCTTATATTTTCTGGTTTATCTATTTGTTTGTGAGTGCGTTGTGCTTGTTTCCATCTCATCCAAGCTTTCTGATTCCAAGGCCCCATTATTGTGTTTTTCTTGCATAAATGGCTTGCAATATAGTTTTGAATATCAGATACTAGATGTTCAAGTTGCAGTTATCCTTGTGATTTCGCCAGTGCCATCGGTTCCAAAGTCTATTTGACATGGACAAAACTTTTGGATTCAAATCCCAGTAAAAAAAAAAAAAAAAGAGGGGGAAAAACCTCTTGTGATAGGTAAACTTCGGACTTTCCACTGTAATCCTTGAAAGAACGAGTCTCAGCTTTCAACATGCAAGGTTTATTACACGTTAAACTTTAGGATTTTGGAGTAAGGTTGCTGATTCTAGTGCATGGTTTACTATTGTGGAATATGAACTGGTTTTTGTCATTTGATTCAGAAATTTTACTTTTGTTTCCCGTTATGTCAATAAAATTGATCCAAATTTACCGTTTAATATTATTTACATCTAGTAAATGGTTAAAGTATGTTCAAATATAAACCACCATGTATTGGGGTTGGGCTATTTGCATATTCCAAATGGTCTGGGAATGTTCCATCCTAATTATAAAATCCGAATTGGTTTCGTGGGCTAACTTGAAACTTGAAACTTGAGATTTAGATTAATTTGAATAGAAAAAAAAAATAGTTAAGATATTTACACAGTTTGATATAGTCAAATCCAAGTTAACTTATAATTTGGTTGGCTCGAGATAAAACTTGATACTTGAGTTGTTTTTTTTTTATTAACATAATATTATTTTGATCATTTAAAAAAAAAAATTGGAGTCAACCTGGATTTACTCTCTTTCAATTTATGATATGAACTTGTCCCGAGTCGAATCTCAAGTTATGGGAGAAATATTGTTTCTTATTCATATATTTACATTTCACTTTAGTCATATACATTTTTTCTTTTCGATTAAATCTTTTTATGGTCAAATTGAAGGTTAATTGACTCTGATTTGTTGAGCAATGATATAATTGAAAGATGAGGGACTGAAGTGGAAAAAATGACAAAACTTGGTGGCACCTTTAAAGTTTGCATTGAAAGTTGATTTTGGTCTTTATACTTCTTAATTTGTTTCTTTTTGACCCCTTTGGTTTTCGAGATTTTAATTTTGGTATATAACTTCATTTTCCCCATCTCTTTAGCCTTCGATTTGAGAAAGAATAGAGAGAGTCACAGGATTATGGTGATAGAGAAAAAAAATATCAGTTGACATCGATTTAGACCATAATAAAGATCAGTCTTGGTGAGGGGAGTCTCACCTAGATATTATTTGTCGTTTCCATCGCTTGAAAAGGTAAACCTGAGCTTAAAAAGTTTTATTTATTTGTTTTAGGTTGATTTTAGGGTTTTTGGGTCATTATTTGGGTTTTCTAGGTATATGTATTTTCTAGATGTTTTGAGTCAAAACGATTTAAAAATTGAGTTTTTTGAGAAAAAAACATTGGCCTGATTTCAGTCTAAAATTAGGCTATTAGGTGACATATTGTCCATCATAGTATGCATCATGTCGCAGGCTAAATTTTGTTTAAAAAAAATCGGCGATAGATGATCCGCCATTTGAAAAAAAAATTAACTTAGCCTAAGCATGTGGACTTGGGCTTTTTTAAGCTCAAGTGAACTAGGCCACTTAGACTAGTGCGTGGTGCCTAGGCCTTTTTTTGGGTTTGGTTTTTTTTTTGCCTTTTCGATTTTGCCTTTTAATTTTGAGTTTTTATTGAATTTTTTTATTGGCTATTTTTTTTGATTTTTTACAAAATCTTATGATGTTCTTTAATAAAAAAATATTTAATTTTTATTTGGTTAATAAAAAGACTTTCGAATTTTGTTATGATCTTAAGAGGTATTCATTATGTGCAACCCTACTAAAAAATATTCTCTCTTTAATTTTATTGAAATGTTTTCCTATGCATAATTTTTTTATTAACTAAAATATTGGTTTCAATAAATAATGTTATTAAATACAATCGATTTCATGCCTTCGTGTTTTGATATCATATATCTATATCTACATTTATCTTTCAACTTTTCAATTTATTATTGGGTTTAATATCATATGTTTTTTTACTTGATTTTCACATAAAATGATAGATTTGTTTTTTAATAATATGTGTAACATTACATAATATTTTTTTTCACTTGATTTTTTTCAATCGATTTCATATGTGTATCTATTTTTATAATCATTTAATTAAATAAAAAAAATTAATTCTAATAAACAAAGTCATTAAACATAATAGGATAAATAACTTACGTTGTGATATTAATTTTCCAATTTAATCTTTAGTTATTGTTATCAATTTATTTTTTTTCATTTGATGATACAAATGATTTTTAATGTTTTTTTAATTAAATACATGCATACACTTCTCAATTTATAATTATGGTTATTTTATGTCAAACAACGTATTAAAGTAGGAGTACTCAAATAGAACTTACAATAAGTTTAAGGACTAATTTGAAGGTTTCTCACAAAAAGAAATATCCAATAGAAAAGAATATTCGGATTCTTCCAGTTGGTTCACGAAAGAAAAAAACAAATACAAACCAATTGTATTTTGTGAATCTCGTTTTCTCCTTCTTCGCAATTCCAAGCAAGACACAAACCTCCAATAACTCCGCCATGAGCACCACCGCGACAACCACCACCGTAATGAGACCACCACCTTCTTCCTCCGCAACCACCACCATCCTGGATAATCTCACCCGGCAACAGCAACAGACCCTAACTTTGCGCTTAAATCGGCCGAAAAAGAAGGTTTCGTGGAAAGAAGGCACTGTCGATAACGAGTATATGCAGAAGAAAAGTTCTAAAATATGTTGTATTTTCCACAAGGAGAAGCCCTTCGATGAGGATGATAGCGATGATGATTGCAATCATGATCATAAATCGGACGGTGCTTGTTCTTCTTCTCAAAACAACGGGGGTGATTGATCGATTTCGTTTTTTTTTTTTTTATAAGTTTAGAAAAAGAAATTCTCTTCTTTTAAGGGTATTGTTGTATGTGCTTAAGAAGGAATTGAGAAATTTTAATTTTAATTTCTTTTTTTGATTGGTGAATTGCTGTGTTATTAACTTATTATAGTGTATCTGTGATAGATTTGCTCCGGGTTGTTCTTGTGATGCTCTATTTGATAAATAGAAATATGTTTTGTGATGAAATAACACTGCATGAAAATAGTGGAGCAACTGAGATTCTGTTGGCGGATAATATATAAATTTTGTTTGAGAGAACCAGTAGCTTAATTTTGTATGGATGTTGGGCTAAACTGCCGTATTGCCTCTGAAAAGAAAGCTAGGGGGTTGTTAATGATTGATTTGACTCAGTTTTATGTGGGTTTGGTGAAACTCTGTGGCAACTGGTGAGGTATCTTGTTTTGGTTTCGAACCCTATTTGTTAATGTTCTACCATCCATGAGAGTTGAAATATTCCTGTTGTTTGCTTGTTTAAAAATTGCTTTTTCTGTAGACAAAGATGAAGGTATTGTCTTTAGACCCCAGAAAGCTTGTTGCTTGCTTGCTTGCTTTTGATGTTAGCACCATTTATTAGCAGGATATTGATGTATCCATTATTTCTGTAAAACTATAGGAAAGAGTTAATGTTGTTTTGGTTATTGAAGTTGAGAGCGAGCAACAAATTGTGTGGATGGGACCAGCCTGAAGGCATTTGAGTAACAAGTCTGTCATTTATGGGAATTCTGAATCCAGGTCAGTTGTAGCTTCAATGTAGCTAAGGTACAAGGTACAGATTTATTACCGTGAAGAGATTGTCAAGGAACTTGAGAGTTCATGGGATGGTCTGGAGGAATCGGTTAGACTGTTATCTAGAGCAAATATATGATTTGCAGGAAAAGTCAGGTTCTAAGACAAAATCTGTAAGAACCCCTTTACTCAAGGATGTTATACCTGTTCTTTTGGACTCAAATCACACCCCTAACCGAGTCTGCAACCTCTTTCTATAGAAAGCAAAATGAGGACAAATTAGGTGTCTGATAGGCGAGTTGTTGAGAAATTAGAGGAAGCGAGGCTGAAGTTTCCCGTCAGAGAAGTTTTCCTTTATGAAGTTGACGACTTGGATCTCGTCTTAATGCACCAACAGTAGCGAAGTCTGTGGAAAGAAACTAGACATTTAGCAGATCGCGACCATTCTTGGTAGAGATCAACTTGCACTTTTCTCATCTCACAAGTTCTTTTTTTTTATTTGAAACTTGATATTTATCATTGGTAATTCTTCATGGAGACCAACTTTACACTTTCCTCATCTCACAAGTTGTTTCCCTTTTTTGAAACTTGATATTTACCATCGGCAATTCTTCGTAGGGACCAACCTTGCACTTTCCTCATCTCACAAGTTCTTTCCTTTTTTTGAAACTTGATCTTTATAAGCCATCGACAATTCTTGGTATGGGTCAACCTGCACTTTCCTCAACTCACAATTCTTTCCTTTGTTTGAAACTTGATGCAATTCCTCATCTCACAAGTTCTTTGTTTGAAACTTGATGCAATTCTTCTATAGGAACCAACCTTGCAGTTTCCTCATCTCACAAGTTGTTTCCTTTATTTGAAACTTGATCTTTATAAACCAATGACAATTCTTGGTATGGGTCAACCTGCACTTTCCTCAACTCACAAGTTATTTACCTTTCTTATTTTCCTTTCCTTTTCTTTGCGGCTGGTTAGAGGGTCACTTTTCTGTCACCATTTATTTTCCCTGAAATATGATTAATCCTGCTTAATACTCGAAGCAAAGCTATTAGCGAATACCATTTGTTTTAGGGTAAAACAAGAAGTAGACATACCAATCCTCCAAATTGCAGGCCGCTCTCCTGAATAGGTTTATTTGACCTCCTTGTAAACTCAGACTGCCATAATATATTATACAGTAGTCCTTCGTTGGGTCATCAAAACTTTCACACGCACATAATATACTATCAGAATTCACAAGATTTTACATGGCAGGTTTGTTTGACAAGCAGGCATCTATATATGTGGATGCAAGGCCAAGATATCCAAGCGAATGGTTCTCAATGTTGGCTGCTCTCACCCCTCACCACTGTTTAGCTTGGGATGTTGGTACTGGCAATGGTCAAGCGGCTGTTGGTGTTAGTTCTCTCTGTCTCTTACATTCTTAAACCACAGCTCAAGAAATTGAGACGTGAACAATCTTAGCTCTCTCTTTTAAGTATCTTATACTAATATTTGATCAGACTTAATAAGTCAGCAGTTATCCAAAAAACCCAAGTGACATACATACTCCTTAAAATTGAAACAAGACCAAACATTAGATATGTCCTAAGGCGCTCAAATTCTCTACTCTTGACAGGTCTATTAGTATGATGATTTGGCTTGAATCAGAACTTTTGTTTGACCTTACTTTGTCGTGTTTGTATTTTGATTAGTTCTGAAAGATGGTTGTCATTTTCAGGTGTCGGAGCACTACAAGCAAGTGATAGCAACTGACATAAGTGAAGAACAGCTAAAGCATGCCATACCACACCCCCAAATTCATTACTTGCATACCCCATTAACAATGTCCGATGATGAACTAGTGACATTACTTGGGGGTGAAAATTCAGTTGATCTCATTACTGTGGCCTCAGCTGTGTATGGGTTTGATCTGGAAAAGTTCTATCCAATCGTCAGGCGTGTTCTGAGAAATCCTGGAGGCATACTTGCAGTTTGGTGCTACTCAGGAATCCAGCCTAGCCCGGAAATTTCTCTTAAGGACCCACTTTGAGAGGACCTTTCCTTTTCGAAACCCAAACGTCAAGTATGCAGTAGAGTGTTACAAGACACTTCCATTTCCTTTTGAAAGTGTAGGTGTTGGGAGCGAGGGGCAGCCACTGGAATTGGAGATGCAAAAGGAGATGTCTTTTGAGGGACTTTTGAAGCTTTTAAAGTCACTTTCATCATTTAATACAGCCAAGGGACAAGGTGTGGATTTACTGTCAGAAAAGGTTGTTAGAGAATTTGAGAGTGCATGGGGCGGGCCTGAATTGGTTAGAACTATTATCTATAAGACATATATGCTTGCAGGGAAAGTTAAGCTCTGAATGAAAGTGCTTAATACAATAGTGTTTCTTTCTTTAGAGGTTTGAGCAGGATCCATTATACTGCAATGCTTGTTTAACATTCAAGAATAAATCAGTAATATTGATGTATCAGTACGTTGCCTATTTCAGTGTGGTACTTGGATGTATAAATATGATGTTGAATTGTTCAACTCCTTTACTCATAAAATAATCAAATTGGGTTCTTCTGGGATAAAATGAATCCAGTTTGTTTGTTTCACAAGCAGGAAGCAATATACCTGGATTCTAGCTATGCCAGATTTTCCTGACGAATGCCTGGTAGGCTATGCTATGCTTGCTGCTCTCAGCTCGGGATGTTTGTACTGGCAATGGACAGGCAGCTGTTGGTGTTAGCTCTCTTGTCTCCCTCTCTGAATTTCTGTTTCTTGTTTTCGCTTTAGATGGCAAGGACACACTCAAGCTCGAGAAATGTCTCTATTCGTGCTATATAAATCACCACATTACGCCTCCATTGTTAAAACTTATGCTCTCCTGCATTGTTTGCATCTCAATGTATGCAAAAAATTTGTCACCGGCAGATCGATTGGCATTATGAACAAGTGATCGGCAACGATCTAAGTGAACACTATGAGATGATGAGCTAGCTTAATAGGCGGTGAAATTCTGTTGATTTGATAGCAGTATCTGAAGCTGTTGATTACAAATAGAAGTGATGCATAGGGCAATGTAGGTGGAAGATTTCTATTATTCCTTGGTTACGATCACTGAATCTCCGGGCAACTATTCTTGGTTTCCCTAAAGAAAGGCATTTATCTCCATTGTCAGTCTGTATCAATTCCCTAGTATTAGCTCAGACAAGCTCGAAGCCTTGCGGAAAAGGACTCGTCTGCCCAGGAGGACTCTAGTCTACTAATTTTCCATCCTAAACCAAATTCCAAATAGCTTCAAGCTGAGATCGATCGATCGATTCTTGAACAATCAGAGGGATTTTACTAACGTCAGACGTTAAGAGCAAGTTAAAGCCCTCTCCCCCAATTCATTCAATCTTTGTTTTCTATGATATTGCACAGATGCTACAATCTCCTTTGCTAAACCCCACACAATCAAGATTTGATAAGTAAAAAGAACAAGAGTATTTCAACTCCGAAGCTCTAGAGTTTGGAAGGTGCTTCTTTCTCGGTAATTATGGATTGTGTAATCTCGAATTAATTAAATTCTGCAGGTGAATTGTAAGTTATGTTTTTTAGTTGATTATTGGAGGTCTTAACATTCTTCCTCACAAGAGATGGAATGTCTACATTTACGAGAACAGAGAGAAAGTTGGGAAAGATAAAGAAGGAAATCTTTTATTTACAAAATTGCCATTCATTTAACATTTTTTGGAGTAGTTTCCTAAAAAGCACCATTTGTCTATATTTAAATGAATTTATGATACATACCTACATATATTTGCATGGGTTGGGTAGTTAAATGAATTTATGATATATTTTAATTTTAAAAATATATATTTTTAAACCGTAAAACAATTTATTGTTAGTCCCACCTGCATCAAATTAATTAATTAAACAACTCTACTTGTTGTGTGTTAAGAAATGCCGCGTCTTATCCTCGGACACTCTCTCTTGCCTTAGGGTTTGAACAGAATCAATCAGCGACTCTAGTGACTGATAGACATCTCCATTGGTCATCTGCTACAGCTCCCGCGACTCCATCTCTCCACTCACCACCCCTCCTTTTTCAATGAAGATGTACGTTTCTAATTCTTGAATAATTCTTTTTTTTTTCTTTTTTACTCTGATGGAGTTAATAATAAAGAATTGAAGCAAAAAATATGCAGAAAAAACCCAAATGCAGGTGCCCTAACTAATTTTGAAGTGCTTGATTTTCTAAGATCAAGAGGTGCCTCAAGGGATGTTTCGCGGGTTCTTGCTCCTGTAGCAGCATCAGAATACAAGGTTGTTTTTTCTTATTTAATTTTATTTGTTTACTTTATTTGGAATATGATTGCAAGGAATGGCACAGATGGATCTGTATTGCTAACCGCAACTAGTTTGAATTGTGTTTGTTTGATTTTGTTGCGTTGTTTTGTTTGTAGGTTTATGATTATTTGGTTGAAACTCCTGCGTGCAATCTAACAAGAGAGAAGATCAATGAATTCTTAGAGAGATGTAAGAAGTACGACCTTGCCAAAGCTGAGCTTCTTAATATTATCAATATTAGGCCTTCTCAAACTGTCGAAATTTACACGGTAATAAATTTGTTATTCTTGCTTGCTCTTCCCTCTCCTTTCCTAGCATACAAATTAGCTATCAGGTCTTGTAAACTAAGATTTTGGTGCCATTTTCTCAAGCTGCTTGCTAATTTGCCTTGTGCTATTAAAGTGGCTCATAGAGCTGTAAGTTTGTATATGTTGGCCTGAGGGAGGTTTGAATGTTTGAATATGTAGATAGTAGAGTCTTGTGCCATCTGCTATGCCTTGGTGATTGCTTTGCTCTCGTAAAGTTGGAAAAATTGTCAAGTCTATGAATTGGTGGTTGTGCAATTTCCATAACACTTAGATAACAGGTTTAAAGCGGGAAATTACTGACAAGGCAGGATAGTATTGAATTCGGCAGATTTATTTACTAAGCAGAAGTGCTGGATATGGTTTTCTTATATTTAACTGCAAATTCTGTTGATGAAATTGTGATGTATATCGGAGCGGAGCTGAAGAGTATTTGAGTTATGAATGGGAGAGGAAAATGGAATGGAATCAGGAATGATAGATCAGTTTGAAGAGTGTAGAACTCTTACTCAGAAATGTGAGTACTTTCGCTAGAGTAAAAATTGAACTTGGCTTTTAGCCTCTTTGCAAATTTTTCACAGCTTAAAAATTCTTATTTTTGTGTTTGTATTTAGTTGGTAGCTTCCAGACTTGAGCTGTAGAATATCATGGGCAAATACTGGCTACATGATGTCCTTGGTTTTGTGGTTTTGATAGTCCTTAAAATGGTCCTTGATGATGCAGCAAATATGACAGTGTTGTTAAATAAATATTCAACCTCTTAATGATCATAGCCTGGGTGAAGGAATTATGCTATGTCGATACTGTCTAATCACCGAAAGATCATAATCTGAAAAAAAAAAAAAACAGTGCTGTTTGCTTTCCTGACAACAGCCAATCTCTCTCCCCTTTCTTTGCTTGCATCTGGTTTAAGGAATTGTGGTATCATGGTCAATGATGTGTATTTGACCAAAGTTCACTAGGAAGACAGTTTTGCTTGCTCGCTTGGACAATATTTCTTCTCTCTTCTCTTCTTTTGCCCTTTCTTTTTCTTCTTGTCTAGAACAGGGGTTTCCTTTGCAAGTTCATTAATTATTTACTTCTCTTATACTTGGCAGATCATAGAGGAAATGGATTCACGTTTTGAAATGCCAATCATTGAAGAACTTGTTGAATTGGTTGAAGAGGTGCTGCCACCTCCTCCAGGCCAACCAAAAGCCGAAGGAGGGACTGATGAGAATGAAGAAGAAACTGGAGAAGGGGAAGAGGACACCGATGAAAACGAAGCTGCAGATGAGGAAGAACCGGAAACAAGTTGAGGCCATGTATGCTCGATTGCCCAAGTAGAAACCGATCAAATCTAATTTTGTTCTTGATATTACAGAGAGTAGAGTGATTTAGAATGCGTAGCAAATGAAGTTAATGAAACTTAAGGAGGTTTTTCTTTCAATTTTCGGTTACTGTATTGAATGGACTGGCTACTGTGGATAGTACATTCAGCCATTTCTTCTTGGTATATACAGATGGAAGCTATGTCATACGTGCAATGTTTGCCAGGACACAGTAATTTTTAGTAAGTTTTTCACTTACCAGTTATCTTAGTAAAAACGTTTTCGGTGTGATTGTACTAAATTAATCTTTCAAAATTATTGCAAGCTCAAAATATATGATTTAATTTGTTATACTTTCCAATTAGAAATATTGTAATCTATTTTTCAGTTTTAACATCTTGTTTGTATCTTCATGCAGTCGCTATTTTATTTTTCACAAGATCATTTTTAAACGGAAACAAAAGGGAAGAAAGAAACGCAATTCAATCTGTTTTTTAGTTGGAAAAAAAAAAGGTGGCGTTGGTTCTAATTGTGAAAGAGTCAAAACCCAGGTCCTGAAAAGTTACCAGAAAAAGTTTAAATTGCTTCGTTTGTATTCTCTCCACTCCATGTTTACGCTTCAAGAATCGAGCCTCTAGCTGTTGAAAAATTAACAAAAAAAAAAAAAAAAAAAAATTTCCCTTTTCATTAAAAATCCCTTTTCTAGTTGTTTATGCCATTCCATGTACAGTGCATGAATAAGCATATTATGGGGCTGAAAGCAATTTACAGCAGATGAGAACATCAAGGACAGGAATTTTCATTATGTAGGAGACTGGATTTATCCGAATACCAAATATATAAGCCACATGGTAAATTTACAGCTATGAATAAATCTAATGTGCACGATTGCAATTGCAAAAACAAACCAACATGCGTGCCATTGCAAAGTTTATATCAAGATGAAAAGAATTTGTGAAGTGCATGCTTAGATTCTAGGATGGCCAGCAGCTCCGCAGGCCTGCAGCATTGCTAAAAAATGTTTTCCCTCATCATGCTGGCAATGGTTCTTCCAAAACTGCAGAGAGATGATGAAAATCGTCAGGTTATTGAATTGCTAGCGCCCACGCACTTATATGTAAGGGGGGGACAGAGAGACAATGACCTTTTCTCCTGGTGGAGACCTCAGCTGAAGCAATTTCAGCATCATCCACTAGAACAGGTGGTTTGGTTGGTACATCAGGAAGGTCCAACTTCTGCTCCTGTTCCTCAGACAGCACTTTAGTGGGCACTTCTGGCAACTCTTGAACAGCCATCTAAACAAAAAAAAGTTTATTTTTCAAATAAGAAAAATAAAAGGGAAACACAGGCAATTCTCAAGGTTGACAGAGTCAAGACCAAGTAAGAGCATATAGTCTGTTGACAGAAAGCTGCAATAAAATTTACCAGTGCATATACAACCATAAAATTAAAACAAAAAAATGATAATAAGGAAAATTATGATTCCATTTTAATTGTTCAACTATAAACCTTCCCCTCAAGCAACAAACATACGAATCAACATGTGAAATGTGCACCCATAGCTCCAGGTGCACTATGAGTTTAGATTACTTAAGGGGAGGGCTGGGCTGTGGTCATGGAGAAAGGCAGGAAAAACAACTGAAGAAAAGCTCATTTACATCTTGGAATGGTTAGATAGGTAAACAAAAAAGACTAAGGCAAAAAAAATTATTTGATGATAGGAGCACAACCTATATATTCAAGTAAATTTCAATTATTCCCAGTATAAAATGTTTTTGTGGGATTGTCCAACAGTCACCATATACCCAACAGCTTAGTCCTAGCGAAACCATGCACCACCAGTTAACATATACCCAACAGCTTAGCCCTAGCAAAACCATGCTTGGGACGAAGGTACTCATCTAAATCCATCTCATCTCATTTTTAGCATTCCCAATATTTGTTGTGAAGCGGCCAGAGGATATCATAGTACACAGTTACACACCATATCATGGACCTAGCTAAACAAGAACTGGCCACTCAACTGAGTATATTATAAGAATTTACCATTAATGTTGTGTTTGGTATACGGTGAAGAATTTTGAAGGAAAATGTTAAAGGCGTGAAAAAGGTTTAAGGGGTAAAGTATTAAAGACATTTGGAGGGAGATTGAAAAATTATGAATAATAGTGGATCCAAACAAATATAAATCAAGTATAAAAAATAAAAAAAACATATATTCATGGTCTAGAATGAAAGGAAATGAACTCCTTAAAAACTTCTCCTTCCTCGAAACTTGTACCAAACATTAGTAAAGGGGATGAAAAATTACAAGGGTAAATTTTCTCCCCTTCTAACTCCTACCAAACATGTCCTAAACTTAACAAAACCTCAAATCAAGCCTTGAATTGGAGCTAAATGGTTTCATAGCATGAAGAAATTGAGTGATTTAAACATACATAAAATGTAGAAGGCAGTATAACAAGCATACAATAAATCTCATGAGACAGTAGTGATGTACAAAATTAATCATACCTGAGCTTCTAAGTTCTCAAATTCAGCTAAAATCTCCTCTTCATCTTCTGCTGATAGTTTCTCCCCCAAGATAGCATTAATTTCCTTCAAAACCATTATAATTTTAATACAAATGGAGGGGGAAAAAGAGGTGCAGGGAGAAGGAAAACTTGAAAAGTACAAAGGGCAAACGTTCAAATTCTTTCCCATTAAAAAAGTACAAAATAAACACTATTAAAGTCACAGTAGAAGCACATACAAGCATCGAGTTCTGATCATTATAAATGCAGTAAACACATCCAAAGTTCTGCACACATAAAAGAGCATCTCTAATTTCTATATGCCAGAAAGGTTATATAAGATTGCAAAGAGTTGATCTTAAAGAAATGTTTTTCGAGATACAACTCAATATTGAATTCCATTCCAGTGGCTCTGAACTACTGTCAACAACTCCTACATGTTTTTAGGTGTGTGCATGCATGTGCAGACACCCATGCATACACATACAAAAGAGTTTTATACATTTATATTCCTTGGGGATAGATAATCCAACAAAATACAATGTCTAAACAACATGTCAAAGACAGTCTAGAGATAAGTAAATTTCAGTATGAAACTTACATCTTGATAAGCTTTAGCTTCAGCAGTATCATCCATTAGCTTCTGAACATCATCCAGGTTGACCTCACTTTGTATTGCTTTGATTGCATCGGTACCTGACTTTAAACTCTCAAATACAGCTTTCTGCTTGCTGGCCAGCTCAATATCTGCCAACTGAACCAGAACACATATTGTAGAACATCATATAACATTTGAAACCAAACTACATTCTCGCTATTTTTACGCACTTGTTGTTCAACATTAATGAGCCACGTGTCCACTTGCTTCAACAATTCTTCTTGTGTTTTCTTCTTCTTCAACGCTAACAACGCCCTGTCCTTTCTCTTTTCACGAATCAAATCTTTAGCAGCTTGCTTTTCCGCTTCAATTACAGCTTCAAGCTGGAAAATTTTCAATTCAAAAACAAAGTGATAACCACAAATAAGCGATCGTTACTTCGAATTCAGCAGAAGCCACAACGCACATTTCCATCACAGGACAACATTACAATCTTCCAAAAGACACCAAAAAAACACTTAAGCCATTTCAAGATTTCAAAACTAACCCGTTTCTATAAACCTAAAAATACACTTTATTTGTAGCTCATGGCAAAAAAGCTTGACTTTTTTTTAGTTAAGAGAAGCAAACCAACCAAAAAATGGGTTTTTGAAAAAACCAAAATGAAATCCAAACTTTCCCTTATCCTTTTGTTGTTACATAATTTGATAAATAATATCACATCTCAGGCACTAAAAAAGGGTCGTTTTTTTTTTTTTTAATTTCAGGGTAATCAAAATTTTGAATATAACTAAGCAGAAAACAATCAAACTCGAAAACCCATTAAATTTCAAGGCCTAAAAAGTCATAAAATGAATTGAATTAGAAAAATGAGAGGGACCAACCTGTTGTTGATATTGGGCAAGCTTCCGTCTTTGAGTCTTGAGCGAGAGAATGGCTCGATCAACATCAGTTATCTTCGGTTTCTTCACAAATATATTTCCCATTTATCAATCTGATTGAAGATTTAATCAGAAAAAAAAATGTTTCGAAGAACCCTCTATAGGGATAATCAATTGAAGGTTTACGATATTATTGCAGAGCAGCAAAGCTTCCTCTCCGATTTTCTAGTTTGTTTTTTGATGCCCAAAATAAAGCCTGTTAGATTCGAAGTCTTGAAGAGTCCAACGATTTTTTAAAATTATAATTTCACCTTTTCATTTAAGAAAAAACATCTGTTGGAATGTTTGTTTTCCCGGAAAATAATTTTTCGAAAATTAGTAGAAAAATTAGTCAATGAAAATATAGTCGAGTATATATATATACACGCGTGTATTTTTAAATGTTTTAGTTTTTAAATAATTATGAAAACTAATCCTTCAAAGCTATCAATACATAATATTTTTTTTCAAAAGAACGATATGGAATAAACCCTATTGTTTCTTTCTTTCTTTTGAAATTATATAATTATTATCATGAAAATATGACAAACGTTTGACTTGATTTTTTTTAATTTAAAATTTTTATTTTTTTATAAAAAAATCCACATTTCTTCCATCTCAAAAAAAGAAAAAACCAAAAATTTGCAGCGCCAACTTACCAAATAAAATAAAAAATATAAAACGGGGGGCAAATTAGGAGACTTTGAACACACGTCCCTCGCATAAAAGGAAGGGAACTGAATCGAAGAGCCAGGTGTCTCCCTCTCTTACAATTCCCCAACAGAAACAGCAAAAAAAACCAAAACCCAGCAACAATGCCTTCAATGGTTTACCAAATTTTGCATTTACACCTCTTAATCTTTCACTACATTTTTCACTACCCAACCCACATCTTTGCTGGGCTTCTCTTTTTCTCTCCTCTTTTCCAATAACCAGAGTCCCCCACCTCCAAAGATCACTACTTTGTTGTCTACACAATTCCCATGACATAAAAAAGTTTCAAACTTTGGAGTTCTCGAACACGAATTCATTCATGGAGGCCGGTCATGCCAAAGAGGGTGATACTAGCAGTCCTCCAAGGCAAAGGTTCTACATTGAACTCAAGCCTGGTGAGACAACAATAGTGTCATGGAAGAAGCTTTTGAAAGATGCAGCAGCAAACAAGGCAAATCCATCTCATTCTAATAATCAAACTGCCGCTGCCGGTGCTTCTACTTCTGCTTTTGTAATGGAGCCTGCTTCCGTGGGGACTGCCCAACAAGAGGCTCAGTTTGCTCTGGTGAGAAATTGTTGAGAACCCATTTTTGTAAATTGTTTGTTTTGTTGTAATTCTATCAGGGTTTATGTTTTTATCTGTTTTTTTGAATTGAATATGATGTTTTTTATTAAGTGTTTGTTGTAATATTTTTGCTGTTGTATTTGACATAATCAAATGCAACTTCTGCATGTGGTGATTTCAACTTCTTCTTGCTTGTTACTGCATTGATCTTAATTTTGGGAACAAGAATTTTTTATCTGTCACAGAATGTTTGATGGATGGAAAGTAATTTACTGATTCTCTATTTTAATGATTATTTCGTATGTTTATTTCCACGTCGCTGATTTACTTGTATCTGCATTGGATTTAAAAGCCTTTGGTTGCCTTTAAATTATATTTAGTTGGCTGTTTTTTATGCATTTTTGATTCAATGGAGATCCATTATACTTTGTTTCTTAATAAATCCACGAATAACTAAATTTAGGTGCTGGTTTTTTCTTCTCAGCTTGATTTAATGTATATATTTACGGTATGATATGAGCTGTCTCCATTTGTTGATATCCATCCATGGTAACCATGGTTGGGGTTGTAAACTTCGATTTTCTAATGGTTGATCATTGTTTGAATTCCTTATCCATTACACACCTTTGTCATGAATCGTGTGAATCCTGATATGCGCTGGCTTCTAAGTACTTTATCATATTCCCATATTTGAACTCTATCATTTGCTGTAACCTTCCTTTCCTGAATAGTCCAAAATATTCTCAAGTGTTTGTCATTAAAGAAAAAGGGTAGCTTCAGTTTCAGGTTTGTGGTGTGGCTTATTTTTCCAACAGTATTACGAGAGGAAAGCTTGATTCCAAGACCTTGTATGATGTCATTATGTGACTAACTGAGCTATTTAATGCTTCAGGCATGATCTTTAATCATTATTTTCCATGAAGTACTAAGTTTAATGTAATTTGTTTTCATTCCTCACTGGCTATTGTCGATCATCTGATTTTGTTTTTGTAACTTTGACATGATTTCATTTTGGCTCTGTTTGGGCTTAACCAAAACAAAAGAAGATTCGGTCAAACAACTGTCATTTTGACGAATTACATAATCTATAGAATAAATTATAATTACATCAGCAATAGAGATAGTTATTCACCAATTATTTCACTTTTTAATCAGCTATTTTGTAATTAAGTTTAGATGACAGAAAACACGTACTTCCTAAAATTTCTAGACTTTGTTCCTCTATCTGCCTTTTTTTCTTCCTGAAACACCCTTTTCTGGTTCCTTTTCTCTTATGTTTGTTTTTAAAACAGCATGATAATCCAGTATAAGAGAAGCTAAAAAGTTTTATGCTTGTGAACTTCAATTAGAAATCCATCCAAAAACAAAGAGGTAAAAGAAACTAAAGCAAGAGAGCTCTCGAGTCCTTTGTATATCTGCTAAAGATGCCCCTCTACAAAAGTCTATTCCATAGCACCAGAAGAAGATGTTAAAATGTTCTTATCTCAACTAAGATTAAAAGGAAATTTCTTGTCCAGCAAGTTTCTTAACAATGACACTAGTTGTACTGAATTGTTTTATCATCAACTTAGATGAAAAGGTAGCTGCTAGTCCCTTTGCCGAATTGTTGTAAACAATATCTAATTCTAATGAAATTTTGCTGTTTTTTCCTCCAAGACCTTCAAACCACATCAACTGCAACTCCAAAATTAGTCATGTTCTTCGGTATTTTGCTTCTGTCCCTTAAGTTGTTGAATCATCTAAATCTTTGTCGCCTCGCAAGTAGTAATTGATAAATAATATTTTTTAGTGAATGTGATATAGTCCCACATCAGTCCTTGACTTACAAACAAATTTACGATCAACCTCTCTGTTTGCTAACCTTCTCAAAGAGCTTATCCTTTGTTGTTAGTGCATGGACTTGTGCATCAGAAATTGCACTAACCATATTAGTGTGGCCTTAAGGTATGATGCTTATCACATGCCTTTACTAGAAAGGGTTGTTTTCAGCACAAACTCGTCATTTGATTTAAAAAATGCATATAATCTCATATAGAGATGTTAACAAATCTTGAAAAATTTGTTTCCTCTAGAGCCTCGAAAGTTAATTTTAGGATTAATCTATCTTCTTTGGAAAAGAATCGATAAATGAGATAGGACGGAGTTTATGTTGGGTGTCAACCTACTGCAACCATCCTCTTTTTGCCAGGCTCGGGACCATCCAAGCCAAGCCAAGATAAAACAAGAGAAGGGCCACTAAAATTGGTCTGTCCATCCAGCATCATTCACCAAGAGGCCTCAGTTCGGAGAAGTGATAAGTTGACATTGAAAGGATGGAGGAGGGAAGGGATAGACCTAGAATAACTTGGAGAGATGTGGTACTGGAGGATATGAATCTCTTGATATTAAGTTGAATTTTGTTTATGATCGAGCTGAATAGCAGAAAAGGATCCATGTACCTGACCCAAAGTAGTTTGAGATTGATACTTAGTTGTTCTAGCATTAGCATGAAGAATGCAGATCTTTTAGTAGCTAGCTCAAATTGAAGATTAAAATTTAAAATTCCAAAGTAAAAGGTTTATGAGATAAGAGACTTGTATACGTTGATTATCCTAAATTTTTAAAGTTGTGATTCACGGAGAGGGAAATGGGATTTGTGCTTAACAAAAATACAAAGTGTTTGATACACACGCACATGAAGAAAAAACTATACGTGCTTATGCTTAAACTTATAATGTTAAGCATATAAATTTCTTTGCAGTTGAACAATAAAATTATCCATTAATGGATAAGCAATTATGCAAGCAATAACCTTTCAATTTATGAAGAGCACAACTATATATAGTAAATCCGTAACTAAACTATAAAAACATAGACAACATGTACTGTAGGTGTTAGCAACGTGTCTATGCGAGCACGCTTGTCGATCTTGATGTTAGCATATTGCTCGCATTTTGCTGATGTGTTGATCATCACATCAGCAATATTCTCGATGTGGATGATGATTGGTGTGTTGACACCCACAAGCCACCAAGTTCAGCAGTTGATTCATTGCCAAAATGGTATCGGCAGGTCCTAGGCCTTGACATATATAGTTCATTTCTTAATTTGCACACTTTTAATGTGGATGATCAAGAATTACTGTATACCTTTCCATGTTAGTGACACGCTTGAATGGACATGAATGTGGTGTTCGTAGGTGCTATACATGTTAAGCTTGAAGTTCCATAAGTAATCTCTATTTAACCATACCCACCTTAGTTGCAAGTTGAAGGTGAATATTTTTACT
>Ga0325402_1000818_pt1 | contig 23566 bp, 12 predicted proteins | sample PopdelMetagenome_22_FD_207212 | JGI IMG/M metagenome (GOLD analysis project Ga0325402, IMG submission 207212) | Populus deltoides microbial communities from Bellville, Georgia, United States - Xylem-PdKOR-R3 | ecosystem: Host-associated > Plants > Phyllosphere > Stem > Wood/Secondary xylem...
AACCAATATACAATATATATATATATATATATATATATATATATATATATATATATATATATATATATATATATATATGCAAATTGTATTGGTACATAAATATAGTGAAATAATTTGATTAATGAACTATATATTGAGGGGGTATAAACCAAATACGATTTTGGATTGTGGTTATGCTATGCATGTATTTAATAGTAGGATAAATTTTTTGGTAGCGTCTCATGCAGAGAAGACTTTGCATAAATCTTGTTAAAATTGTATAAATCCTTTTAATTCTAGTAAAATAAACATTTTCATATTTGAAGTGTATGGGTAAAATAAGTCTTATGTTTGAGATGCTTGTTGTGAGGGCTTTTATTTAAGAGAGACTTTGTCCCTTTAAAAAACAATTACCCATTTCATTTATACATTACTACTTTTAAAAGTAGAAATTGTATAAAAATGATCAAGTGTTACTATTACTGCATCATATTCTTATTGCCAAACTCTTGTGTAAAGTTCTAGTTCAAATAAAATGCCTTAGCATTAGCTTAGGCAAATATTTTTCAATTTTTATCTTTATTTTATCCTTTATAACATGAAAATTACCCTTTGTTACCATGGAAAACTAACCTATGTTGTGGAAATAAACCTTTTAGGCTTTTGAGTCCTTGTTGCTAGCATGCTTAAACTGCTCTTTTTGTATAGGAATATCATGATTGGAATATGGAAATGGACTTCCATCGCCCTTATGAGTGCATGATTTTTGTCCAATAAAGAAAATAAAGTCTTGCCAATTTATCTTTAGCTCTTTGTGTTATTAATATGAAACCATTTTAGTGAAGCATCCATTAATATAAACATACACAACAACACTTATCTCTTAGTGTGTTTTTTAGTGTGAGAAGTTTAGCAAAAAGGCAACTTGAAAATCTTAGTTATTGGCCCCAAAATTGCATTAATTATGTTCGGCTATATTTATGATGTTTTGATTTAGAAGCACAATCTAATGAGATTTGAAGGATTTTGAGAATATATTTTGTTATTAAAAATAAATACGCATTAAAAACAATGTGAAACATGGTAAATGAAAGGTGTTAGAGGCTTAAGGCTTGCTTCTCTAGGGTCCTTATATTTTTATCCCACTCTTTGTTTTGTTTTCCCTTACATTTGATATAGTTACCCTCATCTTCATGTTCGATTCTCTTATTCCTTGTAAACCCAGTAATCTTTGCATTTAGGTTGGCAATTCTAGTAAAATAAATGCAATATATTTGAATAAAAGAAGTTTGTAATGTCATTTTATAGCAAACAGAAGTTTACATCCATGAGTTTAATTCAAGCATATATAATAAAAGCCCAAAAAGCATGTGTGTTCCTTTTTTTGTGTTGAAATATGTATGACTCTTTTAGGAAAGCTTAAGTTATATAACATTAAAAACAAAATAAACAAAGACGTTTTCTAATTTATGACTTGTCTTTCTTTGCTTTTGTGTTCCAAGACAATTTTGGTTAAGACTTTTTTTTTTAATATTCTTTGCTATACATGCTTATAAGGTGTGGTGACATCTAAATTCTCAAGCTCTTGGGAATTAGAATTGTTGGTAAAAAAACAAGGCATAACTGTAATTGAGGTATGAAGGCTTAGGCTTGTTGTTCCTTTTTACCCATGAAACCTATAACGAGCAAGTAGTCTAGGATGATCAATAATTGTGTGCTTAGTAAACATGGATGAATTATCAATTCATGTATTTTGAAAATAAATTAATGAAATCTCTTATTTTTAAGGATTAACGTCAAATTGATTTTCATTAAAAAGTCAAAATCAACAAAAGCTCTTATGTTTAGGATTAACATCAAAGTTTTTCTAAAGAGGAAGAATATTGATGAATACTCATATTTTTAGGGATTAATGTTATGTTTATTGATGGGTCTCCCATTCTTAGTGACTAATGTTATTTTTTAATGAATTCAAATAAAATCATGAATAAGCTTGGAAATAAATTAAGCAATTAATAGCATGCATATAATAAGTTTAGGAGAAAACACATAGTAAAGATAATATTTTATTCAGAAGGATACAATAAAAGTGATATATATCTTACTTTAAATATAACTAACGTTTTATATGAATCTCTAAGACCAACACTTATTTTAGAATTCATAGTTTTTTTTTAATTACTAGGTGGCAACTTTATTTCTTCAATTCTCTCTTTTAGTTTCGGAGAGTCCGATATTTATTATGATGTGATATATTTCTTCAATGATAATTGTGGTTTAATGGATAAAAAACTAAGCACAAGAAATGAGCAAAGATGGTAATAATCTCATTAGTAGGTCATATGGTGATCTTAATATTTTGTCTTTATTTCTATTATACTAATAATCAAATTGAATATAAAGTCTTGATATAGGTCTAGAAATACTCTTGGAGTTAGGTGCGTATTTTTTAAAAAGTAACAAGAGATTCCTTATTATAAACCAATTAGCTAATGACTATAAGTGTGAACATCCCACACTATCTATATACCATCAGGTGGCCAAAAACCTTATTAAAAAGTTATTTGATTTTTTTTCCAATGAAAGAAAATAATACAGAAGACAATTATTTAACTAAACATGAGTTATAATGTAAAACCCCAAGAATAAACTTATACAAATTTTTTTTAATTAGAATTTAAAACTTTAATAATAAATATAGTAATAATACAAATACAAAAAAAATAATAATTATGAAAGACAAAATAGGGTGGCTCAAATTGTGAAAAAGAATAGAAATGAGGTCAAAGTGTAATTAAGAAGAAATGAGACTATAAATATCCTATTTTTTCTCATTTGAAAACCGGCAGCACACATACAAAGGAGAGGAGATTTTCAAATTTTTCTATCAAATTTGGGAGAAAAAACACCAAGATTTGGCAAATTTTACAAGTTTTAGACAAGTTTGTAGGAGGGAAACATCATTTGATAAGAGAAATTGCAAGAAACAAATGCTGGAATTGCGAGGAGAAGAGTGGTGAGTGGCTGACTACATGCAAGGGGAAAAGAGCTAAGATTTTTCAATCAATTGAGAAGTAAAGCTCAAATTTTCCTCAATTAAGGAGTTCTAAACTCAATTTTATAAATTAAGCTTTAATTTGGTTGAAATTACACAATTTTCTTGAATTTGGAATTAAGGTTCTTGAAAATAAATTAGGGAAAATGTGAAATTACCTAGAATTAGATCAATTAGAGTGATTTAAATTACCTTGGATGTGAAATTATGTAAGGACAATAAAGAAAAAAAAAGTCCATGAAAAAGGGTCCAAGGTAGCCGGCCATTAGGAGGGTGAATGAGAGGAGCAAAAATTGTGATTTTCTTTGTTAGATTGCTTTTAATGTACTGTTGTAATGTGAATGATGATTATAAAAGAAAATTTTCATCTATGAAGGAGAAGGAACTTTTAGTTCCTTTGCGGCCAAGTTCGACTAAGATGAAAATTAGTAAGGGGAGAGGGTTTTGAGATTTCATATGAAAAATATGAGTGAATTAGGTGCAACAAAAAGTTTACTAATAATAAAAACAAGATAACCTGATGATAAGAGAATTGCGTAAATCAGTTTTGTAGGCCATGAGGGGTGAAAATGAGTTTATGGGCCACATGTGTGGCATATGACGTGTTTTAGGGTTGGTTGTGAAAGGTAGGAAATCATAGACGTAAAAGATATGCATATTTCGGCAAAATTAGTGTAAATGGCCTTGGGAGGTCACATTTATGAAGGTTGTCATACATATAGTGTGGGATTAGCTATCTTGAGAGAGAGAATGGAAAAAAATAGTTGGAGATTCAATTAATTCTTTGATGTAAAACTGGGCAAATTCATTGCCTTGATTCCCGAGAGGATTCGGGCTTAAAGAAGATAAAATTCGGGGAGGGTTCCTCATATAAATTATCTAGGATGTTAGCTTTCTGAAAAGTCCAACCTCGCTTAATTTGGATCTCTAGAACTCTAGATATAGACAAATATATGAGGAGAGGTCGAGTTGTCACCTCTATGGACAAATTCAGCCAAATTGACAAAACGAGAAAACTTAACCATATTGAGGGTGGAATTAGGTTTTCCTTTTTTTGTAAAATGTGTAGTGTAATGTCTTGATTTGCGAAGGGAAATAAACCATAATTGAATTTGAATTTGTGATATTCGTCATAACTTGATAATAAACCATAATCCTAAGGAGATAATGGGAATGTAAATGTAAGGGAAAGAAAATTGTAAAAGAGGAATGAATGTTGTCATCATTACTATTATTATTTGTAAAATGAATGTTGAGTATGGAATAATGTGGTATACTTGTGGATTCAGGAGGAATCGCAAGAGGAGTACAACAACAACAAGGTAGTGTGAGATGAGCTTCTGCGACAGGTAGGTACTCCACACTTATACCTTTCTTAAATAACAGTGATTTTAGTAATCTATTCTAGTTCAGATTTCGCACTTACGGATGAAGCCAAATGGGAAAAAATATGATGAAATGAATAAGGAATGAATCTGATTTTTTTATGGGTTTATAGATTTCGATTATAAATAATGAACTATAGTAATGAATTCAAAGATAACCACTTCTAGATTTGATTAGCCGATCCCGAATATGAAAGGTTAATAATGTTAGCAAGAATTTATAACATTGGTCCCGGCTGTAGTGAAAGAAGCTCCCATTTGCGCGAGTCTGTTCCCTCTCATTGTGCAACGTCATCTCTTCTTGCTCTCTGCGTTTGGTAGTCTCTTCTTCCTCTATTTGAGTTATATATCTATGGCCAAATCCAAGAAAAAGTCTTCGCTTTTACAGTTTGCTCAGCAAAATTACAGACTTCACTCTTCCCGCCCTTCGTCCACTTCGCGTGCACCAAGGTCTTTATCTTGTAGTAGATCACCTGTCCTGCAGGATCCCCTAGCTCTTTCTAGAGCCTCCACCCCTTCTAGAACTAAGGTGATCTTCGCATATGTTGCTGGTTCCTCTCATGGGGTCAAGGTTTGCTCGAAGGGTAAAAAAAGGGACATGTGGAGTAAACCATTTATTGCACCATCACCCTTCTCTCCTGCCTCTCGTGGATGAGATGATGGCTCTTCTAGCAGTGCCAAGCTTTAACATCCTCCAGATGACCATTCTGTTGGATCTAGTTTTCTCGGTGTCGACCCGGGTACTAGAAACCCTAACCCAATATTGAGCGCAGACTCTTTTATCCCACCAGTTTCTGGGCACGACTACCCCCATATTTTTCCTACTATGGTTACTTCTTCGGTAGGAGCTACCTCTTTCCCCTCTCTGACGAAAGGAAATGCTCTTTCTAGAAGCCACTAGCAAGTCTCCCCTAATAATCCAACATCTTCTTGTCATTTATAAGAAATAGATATTGGAGAACACAAAGAAATGTGGAAGTTATGTTTAATCGGTTATATTGCTGGGAAATTCCCAGGGTTTTCAACCTTGATTAAATTTATTAATAGCTCCTGGAAAAACAAAGCAAATTTTACTATGCACGACTCTGGTTGGATAATTTTTGCTTTCTCCTTAGAACTGGAAATGCTTGATGTTCTTGGTGGAGGCCGTTGCTTTGTCAATGGCCGACCACTTATTCTAAAAGTTGTGCCAGAGTTTTTTTCCTTTAAAACCTCCGATATGGTGCACATGCCAATCTGGGTAAGATTTCCCAGCTTGCCTCTCAAATTTTGGTCTTCTATATGCCTTTCAAAACTTGCCAGTATGCTTGGAAAGCCCATTCAATGTGATGCTCCTACTGCTTCCATGACTCGACTTTCGTACGCTAGAGTTCTCATAGAGGTTGACCTACTTACTGCTCTATCTACCTCTATCAATCTAGTCTTGCCCAATGGTTCATCCTTAACTCAGCAGGTAATGTATGAATCCCTACCTCGCTTCTGCAAACTATACAGAGTTCTTGGGTATACAGTTTCCACCTGCAACAAATGGACTGGTCACAAGCGTAAACAACAATATCATGAAGCTCATGTTCGCACTTCCAGCCTTTCTGCAGAAACTGTTACTGTTGAGAAACAGCAACCATACAGTGAAGGCCTTCATGATGAACCATCAATTAATTCAATGTCTGCTGAAGTTACCACAACCATGGAAAAGAGGCCTGTATCTCCTTGGTGCAAAAGGACCAAGCTAGCTAATGCAGGACATTCTGGTGCTAAACACTCCACTTCCCCAAATGTTGTACATATCTCTGATGATCGTAATGTTATTGCGGATATGAGGCCTCCTAAGAGAGCAATATCTAACTCAGAGTAGAGTCGCTACGACCACCAGCTTTGACCAGTAGGGGAGACATAATAGAGTATCCAAGACCTTTGTTGCGGCTGCTTCAAGGCATCGGAGCAGCTCTGATGATTCTGCTGCCTCATCTTCTATCGATTTTCTTTTTTGGTTTCATTATATTTGTGGATCTTTATTTTTAAGGGATCATGTTTGGTTGTTCCCTCTGCTATCTTATTGTGTATTTTGTAATGGATTTGTTGTGCTGTTCTTGATCCTGAGCTGATCAAGTCCCTGCTGCCCTTTGTTATGGTTCTAGTTTTTCTCTTGCTGCTTGTTAGGCATGTTCTGTCTTTTGCTGGCTTGTTGATGTCTTCATGCGACCCTGTTCTCTATGTTGGTTCTTTTTGTTTGCTTTCCCTTCTACTTTGTGCTGAGGTTAGAGCCTATTGTTATGTTGCTAGTTTTGCCTTTTATGCAGGTTCTCTGCCTGTTTGCTCTCTTGTTCTTCTTATTTGCTTTCCTTTAGGCCTTGTGCTGGGGTTAGCCTCTTGCTGTGTTGTTAGGTTTGCCATTTGTACAGGGTTCCTACTTGTTTTCTCTTGGCTTTTAAAGTTAAGATTTGATTGTTGTTGCTAACTATGTTGATGCCTTTGCCTCCTTATTACTAGGTGGTTGTGTTGGTGCATTGTTATCTCCTGTTTAATCTTGTTGTGTTCTTTCCTGGCTTTTATAGTCGTTGTTAGCTTGTTACTGGTGCATTGCCTGCTTCCTCATTAGATGTAGTTATAGGTTGGTTCAGTTATGCTGCTAGATATGTTGTTGCTTTGCCTACTTGCTTCATATATAAATGTTGATGGTTGGCTATGCCGGTTCTGATGCTCAGTCTAGCTGTGTTCGTGCCTGCTTCTAGCTTTTGAAGTTGACGCTAGCTTGCCATAGTGTTGTTGGTTGTTATTTGTGCGGGTACATTGCTTGCTTGCCTCTTCTGTTTTTTAGGTTATATTCTCTTGCTTCAGCTGTATCAACTGTTTAGTTTAAACAGAAATTTGCTGCCAATTTAGTTTCTAGTCCTTATATTTATATTAGTTTTAGCCTATGTGGAAGTTTATTCCCCTAGCCTCCTTTATGTCTAAGGGAACTTGTACCTTTCTTCTTGTTCATAACTGTATATATTTTGACTTGCCGGTTCTCCAGCTCTGTTTCATTTAATCTTTATATTACTTACATTTGAAAAAAAAAATTATAGCATCGGCATGACTATGATGGAAAGTTGAGGAATATTGAACTTGATTAACTATTTGGGTTAAGAATAGTTAATGATATCGATGGATGACATCGGTATTGGCAAACCCATGAAAACTTGATTAACTTTTAAAAGGAGAAAGCTAATGATGTCAAGAATCCTTGACATCGGCATTACCAAAAATATTTCTAAGGTATTATGGATAACTGATTGACTACTTCGGGTTGGAAATAGTTAATGGCATTAACCGGTTAAGTTGATGTTGGCATTACCATAGATTTGATTAGTGGGTCCCTGTAAGAGCGACTAACAACACTGATGGGAATCATTAGTGTCGGTAATGGCCTCCCTAGAATTAGGATGAAGTAGCATGATTGGTGTTCTTGATGAAAAATAATTGATAATATTTGTGAAATCGAAATGATAAACAATTTCAAGAATGATAAATTCTAGACGTAGTAAAGGAAGATTAAGTATGGATTACAAGAAACTACGATTGTGTACCATTGAGTGTGAATGTGTGTGTATATATATACATGTATTGTGTGATTCTCTCTTGTCTGCTATATTTTACCGTTGTTTTACTAACACACTTTTGTATCAACACAAGTATATTTAAGAGTTATTCACCTTAGTTGGTCTTCAATTTAGTAACTTAGTCCTTATACCAATGGAGATCAACTTGAAGCTACAACAAGATGACGGTAAGTTATTATCTAATCCCTTATTGTATCGGCAACTAGTAAAAAGTTTGATATTTCTTTTGTTGTATAACAAGTTAGTTAGTTTATACAAGTGTCTTATTATTCTCGTTTGATTGTTGTATGAATTATCCTTTATTATCTTAAAGATATTTATGGTTGTGGGTTATTCTTTTCTATAAGGACTTCTTTATAGTTGATGAGTTTTAGTGATGTGGATTGGGTAGGTTATCATTATACTCGTCAATTATTTACTAGTTGATGTATATTTCTTGGTGATGCTTTTATTTCTTCAAAGAGTAAAAAGTAAGATTGAGTTTTTAAATTCTCAACTGATTTTGAAACTATAATATGCCATCATTGTTTGGTTTGCGGGTCTACTGGGTGAACTTGATATTTCTCAATTTACTCTTACTCCTCTTTATATTAATAACACCAATGTTATTCAAATTACTGCTAATATGGTCTTTTGTAAGCGAATCAAGAACATTGAAGTAGATTGTCATTCTATTTATAAAGTATTTGACCAATATATGATATAGACGACTGAGATGTTAATTAAAGCTCTATCTTGTCATTAATATTAATTTATGGTTGATAAATTTATACTTCATGATCCACCAGCATTAAATTAAAAGAGGATATTAGTTGCAATATCTTGTTTTAGAAAGACTTATTGATATGCAATTACTTGATTTAAGAAGTTTCATCTAAAAAGATTGACTGATATACAATTACTTGATTTAAGGAGCTTGATCTAAAAAGATTGACTAATATGCAATTACTTGATTCAGAAAGCTTGATCTATGGAGATTGATTGATAGACAATTAATTATGCATAACTACCTTTTTAGAGAGATTATAATTATGATCCAAGAGTGATTGTACAATGTAAATATGTTAGTAATTGACAATTTAAAGAGAAGAGATCCTCTATTAAGAGGTATTCAAACCTTTTTAACATCAACTATAGATTTCTTAATGCATGTGAGAGGCTCAATATTTTTAGAAAATTATACCAAGGCCTCTTATTATTTTGATCTACCATACTATAAGAATTCTAAAGGTGACCAATTATAACTTGATTTCCCAAAACATTATCTTGTTAGGCAAAATGGTTAAGATCTATCTAATATTACTTGACAACATTTTTTTTAATTGAATATCTTTACCAAGTTTCATCTTAAAACAAGAAATTACAAATGATGTATAGAATTTGGTAAATAACTTGTCTAAATTTCCCTAGTTAAAATAAGGATAGAGGAAAAGTTTTTGTTAGGACTATATTAAAGAAAACCTGAAACCAAATTAATGACAAAGCTTATTTTTTGGCTTGAAGATGGAATAATAATAATTGGTCGATCTAGAGGCATAACTTATTCATCATCCATGGCTATAAAAGAGGTATAATTCTTAGTCCATTTATCTTAATAGTATTATAAAAAGAAAGGAGCGTTTACCTTTTTCAGATTTCTCAAGAATAACAACTGTTGTTATGATCATATATTGATCATTAAGAGGTAGATAAACAATTGATTGATATAAAGCCTTCTTTTATAGCACTTATTATAGGGTTGTCTTCCATGTTTATTTTATGTTACGATAATAGTAAGAGAGGTCAAATCATGTCTTTATGCAATAAAAAGATTGTTTCAACATCATATAAATTTGTTCTAATTTCTTCATCTCTTATACTCTCATCTATATTGTCCTTCTCTAAGGAAAAACTATCTTTCATGATTACATCTATCATTGTAGAGATGAATTGTATACTATTATAATTATCTTTAACTCATAAGAGATGTATCATAAGAGACTCTATTCTTGAGGAAATAGAAGTTGTAACCTTAGTCTCATGAGAGTTTACTTATTTTATCTGCAATAAAAGTGAATCATTAATAGGAACATTAATTATAGGTAAAGTATCTTCAGAAAGGACAACAACAATCTTTAGAGCTTTGACAATTAAAGTGATTTTCATAACAAAAGTAGTAATAAGGGTATTTAAGTAACATCTAGGGATAGTACAAGTTAATAAATAGATGACTTCAATATTTTCTATATGATAAGGACTGATAGATGATGAGTGGTTTTTAAAGATAGTAACTAAGAGTTATAAGAAAAATAGAGTAAAGTAGAGATTAAAAATTAATTCAAAATATAATTTTCATTGAATAAGATGCTTACCTTAGGCTTACTTCTTAGCCTAATGATTGAAGTTTCATCTTCTTCATATTCTTTAATTTTAGAAAGATGTTGGGTAAATTAGGATTGATTGCCATCGATGGTAGGGAAGTATTGAAAGGATGAGAAACTACATAAGAAAAACACATTAAAAATACAAAATAGAATAAAAGAAAGATTATCGAGTAAAATGAAACCAAGGTGTTCATACTTGCATCTTTATGTATAGGTCTTTTACTTGATCTTTTAGCTAGGCTTCTAGATATTTTTCTTTTATTTCCTTTATTGAGTGACTTTTCATTAGAGAATAATTTTTCTGACATTTCTTCTAGAAAAAGCTTTGAAAATGATATTCAAGGTCTTCTTATATAAAAGAAAAAAACCTTACTGTTTGCCCTATAATCTGGGTAAAATCCCTTACTTGAAAGTATCTGAAGTGATTCTTTTTTATTTCAATCATTTCTTCCACTCGTTTCAAGTTATTAAAAGTCATCTTATCTAGATAAACTTTTTTCATAACATAACATATTAAGAATAAAATGCACTAAATAAAACCATATTATGTAGATACAAAATAAGGGATATTATGTAGATACAAAATAAGGGTTGTATGACACTTAAGAATAATAATTGTTCTTTGAAATTAGGTAGGATTTTAGCAGGATTTCTCCTTTATATAAGGAGTCTTGGGTAATATTTAATTTTAGTAGGATTTCACTTATGCCTCAACCCATCATAACATTCCATATATATTACCCTTCATCATAAAAGGCCTTTACATAAAGACTCTAGATAATTGAATGATGTTAAGTATCTTTTAATATTTTTATTTTTCATTAAATCTTTGTTGCATCTTATCTAACCAATTAATACAATCTACAAAAGTAATGTCAGACCACATTTGGATAAACTTTTTACATATATTCAGGTTTATATGATTATCTTGAAAATGAGATATTACTTTATATATATAAACTATGAGGATCAAATTTTTTAAAAAAGAAAAAAAATGAAAAAAAAGGAGTATATTCATTGTTCATATGAATAGTAAAGAAGTCGGGAAAAAAATCTCATTTCTTTAATATATATATATATATATATATTTTATAGTTTTTAGCTCATATTTTTAAATATTAGTTTGTTTTTAATTGTTTTTTTATAATGTTTCAAAACAATTATTATAATTTATCTTTATTTTTTAAATATATTCACATCATTAATACATTTTCTACTATATTCCAAATTAACTGGAAATTCTCAAGTAATAAAACAGGAAATACCATTAGAAAAAGAGAGAAGGAAACCTTTTTATTTATTTATTTATTTATTTATTATTATTATTATAATAGTTATAGAAAATACTAAAAGGTGCCGTCATTTTGTTGTATATTAGTATTGTCCACCATTTCATATCTTGTTATAGTTTTTTAATTTTTAATTTTAGTTCTTAATTTTTTTTATTATATATATACATATATTTTTTAATTTATTCTTAATATTTTTATGTAACTAAAATAACAATTATTGCTAAATAAAAAAAATTAAAACACAAATTAGCAATATAAGTATCTAATTGGGACTGTGGCTCAAATAAAAATAGTTAATTTATTTTTGTTTAAAATTAATTTTTTAATATTTTGATATAATAATATCAAAAATAAATTTTAAAAAATTAAAAAAATATTATTTTAAGGAAAAAAAGCAATTCTTATAACTATATATTTATTAAAATTTTGTTCTTTTTTTATATATATTTTTAATTATTTTAATATATTTATATTAAAAATAAATTTTAAAAAATAAAAAATATTATTTTAATAAACTCTACACGCTTTGAAAAACAAACACGATGAAATTGTGAAATAGGCACTACAAAACAGAAACCTCCATTGAAACAAATTAAAGACTGGTCTGTCATTTTTCTCGATCCCTCCATCTCTCTGCATCTCTTCTCAAAAGCCTCCCTTCAATGAGGCCCATAGGAGAGACATTGAGAGACACTTCAGCACTCATAAGACAGAGGCCGGCCCCAAGAAATTGAGTTTTTTTGCTTGAAATCGCGAAGAGAGTCACGTTAGAGAGAGAAAGATCTATAATTGCCACCAAGTCCAGTTCTTGTGTCGATTGATTAACAAAAAGGTAACAAATTTATTATTTTTTATTAAAACCCAATTTGGAGGCTACCTGTTTGTTGTTGTTATTTCTCTATCACTGCTAGAATTTATGTTGGGCTGTCACTTTAGAAAAATATCCCACACAGTTGTCCACTCTCTTATACCTAACGGAAAAGAAAGGAAGAGAAGAAAATCATGTTTTACTTTGAGTGTAAATTTATCTTTATTGCCTTGTTGAAAGAGATTTGCCATTTGGGTTTTTTTTTAGATCTTAAATTGTGATGGGTTTATAGTGAATTGTGTTGCAGAGTTGGTTTTTGAGGCTGAGATATGCATTTATAGAGACCCTTTTGAGGGGATTTGATTTTGCCATGGAGAACCGAAAGTGGGCTTTTTGTTGTTTGGGAGAATGTGGATAATGTGGAGGCATCTGGCTTGACTCCGTGTGCTTAAAGTTGGTGTAGAGAAAGAGGTTTTTTGTTTTTGCATAGAAATGGCTGATGCAGCTGGGTTAATGGAGGCTGCTGGGGCTAGATTTAGTTCACTGGAGTTGATCGGTAGAGGATCATTCGGTGATGTTTATAAAGCGTAAGTGTTCATTTCTTGTTTAGTGTCACGTGGTTTAAAAAAATTGTATCTAGTGTCGGTTACCTCTGTATTGGGGGAATACTTGCAAGTAAGATTATCCTTTGTTCTGTACTTCTGGAAATAGCGTGTTTCAATATGATAAAAGGTTTACGATAATTACATAGTGGCTTTATAAAGTGGATCATTTTTATGCTTGCAGCAACTAGATAGCAATTATCATGATTATAATAGTTTGAAACTCAATGCATTTCGAAGGGCATGACTCGTTAGAAATTTGTACAATGCAACTGTAGATTGTGTGGGAACACAAGTTGGCAATTCTGCAGTTGTTTAACCACATTGGAGCATTAAGGTGGTGGGAACCTATTACACCAGGGAAATTCTAGCTCATACTCTGGCATTGTCAAAATCACCTATGGAAATGAACCAAAAAAGTGTATTGAACACAAAACTCTCTAAAGGATTAAGTTATTTTCATAAATGGTTTCTCACAACAAGACACACTAAGTTATCATTAGGTATAATGGAAACTACAGAAATTAAGATGATAAATTAAATTCTCAAGTCCTTGCTGACAACAGGAACAATGGATTCTTACATCAAGGTGTTATGGAACATGATCTGTAGAAGAAATAAAATTCCATTTCGTTTGATCCTGTTATTCAGATTTAGCTGAATTATTAAAGAATTTTGCAATGAATCTGTTCTCTGTTTGGGTCATTTTACATCTTCTTAAGTATGCTTAGTTATGGCATAGAAATTCCTTTACATGATCAAAGTATTGCGCTATCATAAACTAAAACACATTGTTGTTCCTGAAATACATCCATACTTGTGTTATGTCAGAGTTGTATGAATCTTTATCCTTTAGTGGCCATTATTGCATGCTATTTTTATATCCAAAATGAAGCTTTGCCAATTGAATAACCATCTAAAGAGTGTACATGATGTAATCATGGCTGCTGATGCCTTTCTAATTTGCAGGTTTGATAAGGAGCTTAACAAAGAAGTTGCCATCAAAGTTATTGATTTGGAAGAATCGTAAGTACACAGCGATGATTATTTTTCCTTTTAAATTCTGCTCTCTGCTATCAAAATAAAAAATTAATCATATTTGATTTCCAGTCTTTGCCCCAGAGGTTTCTCTCTGTGTGCATGTAAAAAAAATATTTTCCTGGCCTGAGAGAAACTGAAGGGCGCATCAGTTTCCCATTATTCTCTAATTCATGATTGTTCTGTAACTATACTGAAGAGATGTACTTCAATGAACTTGACCAATTCCTCCCAAGTAAGTTCTGGGTTTTAAACCATTTGAACCTCGATTCACTGTGTTATAAGCAACCATAGACTATGGGTTTGTTTTTGCAAGTAGATCCAAGGTGGTTGTTAACCATGTGCTGATATTAGTGCCACTATTGCTGATATCAATGGTTGGGGAAACTAACACATCTATGATATCAATTGAAATTGAAGGGTTTTTTCAATTTCCCATGTACCATGAAAGGAGACTAGTATTAGCAATAATATTTACAGATAAAAAAAAAGAGAAGATATTTGTGAATCAACAATGAAACATGCTCTGGTATCTGGCTATCTGCAGTTTTTTTACTACATCTATGACATGCCTTGAGTTAGAAGCTTTTTGTATTGCAAACAGACTGTTATTTTATATATATTTTTCCTCCAAAAATAATTTTAGCATGCAAGCTTTGTAAACAGTATGACACAGCTCTCTATTTTCTAAATCTTGCTTTATTTTGTCTTCTGCAGTGAGGATGAAATTGAAGACATTCAAAAGGTATTACCTTTTATTCAGGGTAATCCATTTCTTATATGTAATGATTTTCTTCCTCATGCATCAACTTTTCTTGCTAGGAAATTTCTGTTTTGCAACAGTGCCGATCTCCATATATCACTGAGTACTATGGATCCTATCTTCACCAGACAAAACTATGGATAATTATGGAGTACATGGCTGGTGGATCTGTTGCTGACCTAGTAGGTTACTTCATTGTTTATTTCCGTGCTGCATGAAACTAGTAATTTTTTCTTTGAAAGATTCCCAATAATGCTTGTTTGCAATGTTGAAGCAGTAATAGTCCAATATTATTCATTTATAACTAACCACATAATTTCCTAGATAATGATTATTCTTGAAATGCTAATGCAATTTTTTATTCTTGCAGCTGCAATCAGGTCCTCCACTGGATGAAATGTCAATTGCTTGCATTTTACGAGACTTGCTTCATGCTATTGAATATTTACACAACGAACAAAAAATTCACAGAGATATTAAAGGTTTTGCAAAATATTTATTCTTGCTTTTAAGTTGTTTCCTTCATGTTAATTTCATTTACTTCAATGCTTGCTTGAAATTGCTTGTCTACTGACATCCTTTGCACTAAATTTTGGCAGCTGCAAACATTTTGTTGAGCGAGAATGGTGATGTTAAGGTATGTCCTTTTTGCTTGAATAGGCTTATAAAGTCCCCTTGATTATCTGTGAAGTGCGGTGAATTAGAAGAAGATATGTATAAATATTGGTAGATTTACAGAATTTGCTTTTTACCTTTTAGTATTCCAAGTTACCATGGTGGCCTTGTGACAGGTTGCAGATTTTGGTGTTTCTGCTCAATTAACAAGTACTATATCTAGGAGAAAGGTACTACACCTTATTCACTAAGCTTTGTTTTTCAACTAGCAAAGAGTGTGTTGCTTACTGGAATATGCCTTGTGGATTTTCTGTTTACCATTTATTGCCAGGTCTCCATTTTAGGACCCATTCCTTGCTAAAGTAGTATGCACATAATTGCCACTGCAAAATAGTGATACAGAGGAAACTATTTTTGGCTTTCATAGAAAATGATAATAGATAATAATTCATTTGTCAAATTAAAACAATTGGAATCTATGTTCAAACTCATAGAAAATGAAAAAAGACGAAGAAATAATTGAATGAAATCCTTTTTTTGTTAAAAAAATAAAGTGACGTTTCTATTGCCTTCTTTGGTGGCCTTCTATTTTAGAACGAGGTAGTAACAATTTAGAAGATGGAGACATCATCATTGTTTCCTGTTTGAATGAGTGGTGTGGTTTCCCTTCTGGTTGTTATTCCAAGTTTTATCTGCAATGGGCATTTTGGGCCACAGACCTGTTGACTGTCTTTTTGATTTTCAAATTTTGTAATTCAAGATGCTATCAGTTTTTGGATGACAGGAATTCATCTTCTGCAGATATTTTATCATTAACCATTTCTTTTCCCATTATTCAATTCAAGTTAGCAGCACTCTTTGGATGACTGGAACTGACTATCTTCTTTCTCATTTAATAATTTTTTGCTTTGTGTTGGCATTCAATTATGAGTGAAAAATTTGTTAAGCAGTGTGCTAATTTGGTTAACAAATACAGACTTTTGTAGGAACACCATTCTGGATGGCTCCGGAGGTGATTCAGAATTCAGAAGGATATGATGCGAAGGTGTTTTTAAAGCAGTTTTAGCCCTTTTTTTGTGATTTGTTTTGCTGGTGTTGTACATGAATCCTGTTTCTCACTGTCTCTCTCTCAACATTTGAGTTTGGCCATGCTGAAGCCCTTGCTTGATGCAGGCAGACATTTGGTCTCTGGGGATAACTGCTATTGAGATGGCAAAAGGGGAACCTCCACTTGCCGATCTTCACCCTATGAGGGTTCTCTTTATCATACCTCGAGATAATCCACCACAGGTTTTGCCGCATTTTTTAATGTCAAACTGGTCATTTTGAGATCCTATAAAGATCAAATGTATATTTAACAGATGGTAGTATTATTCTCAACATTTTGTGTTTCTTGTGCAGCTTGATGAGCACTTTTCCCGTCCTATGAAAGATTTTGTCTCGTCTTGTTTAAAGAAAGTTCCTGACGAGGCAAGTATTTATTCCCTCTGCATTTTTTTTCCCTTTTTTTTTTGGGAGTATTGGAGATATGATGGTTTTTCTATGATCAGTGTACTTAGCTATTTAGGGCTAGGTTGAACTCAAGTCCAACTTGTCAATGAAATTTCATGACATGCTTGTTGCTTCAAGTTCCCTTATTTTGACACACATGCAATCAATGCACGCATGCTTGCATGAGCAAACAAACATACATTTAGAGAGTGAATCTTGTTCTCTTTGAGTTGTGTAGTGACCCGTGAGGCACAAATATGAAAATGAAAGCCATTTAGTTTTTCCCTGTTTATGCATTTCTTTGAAAGTGGGGTCCATTTATTAAATGAAGAAGCTCTATCAATGTAGCACGCTAGATGGTATAAACAAATCTAGTAACCATACAGTAATTTTAAATAAATGTATCCATGTGGCCTAGTAGAACCTCTGATACTAGTCCCCATAACTGTAACCTTGGAAAGATGAAATTTGGAGTTTGGATTTGTACTTGATTTGGATTTTTGTACTTCATTTATAGCATTGTTCTTAAGAATGAGGTCAGTTTTATTCTATTTTTGGATGTTGAATGATCGAGAAAGAAAATTTGGCTGTGTTCTAAATTAACTAATAAGAGCCGCAAAATTTACAACTAAATTTCATAGCTTATGGTCCACTTATTTCATGAGACAGGGAAGTTAAAACAAGGGGAGGAGACAGTGGGGCTCTTTTGTGAATGCAGCATGTTTCCTCAAATTCATTTATCAGAAAAAAATGAATATTGCAGATATAGTGCTTGCAGTTCAGTTGTTTATTGAGTTTTTGAATCTAATTCGTTGATGTGATCCTGTAAATTGCTTTGTTGGGTTTGTGCTCATATTTTGAGTGGAGATCCTTTGTTCCACTCAGTGATTTGTTTGAGTGAAGATTTTCTCACCTGCCATCAGAATTTATGCTCCTTGAGGACTGAAAAAGCGAGTTTGTGAGAACACTGAACCAAATTGACTCATCATTGCATCTCTATCATCTCTAATTGCAGCATTCCTTTCAAAATTATGCTTAATTAGGGGGGTCACAATTTATTTTTTTCTTTGTTTTCATGGCTCTTGCTGCCTGTTTAGCTGCTCCTTGTTTTTTTGGTGATTACAATGTACCAGTCAACTGTTCTCCTACCTGTTTCATTCCATATGATTAGGAGAAGAATTTTGACCATTGTAAATGTTGTTGAAAAGGATCATGTTTTCACAGCTTTATGCAACCAAAGCCTTGTAGGGGTAGAATTTCATCCATCAATCAGATAGTCAGCTGAATTATGCTGAATATGAATCATTTCAAAAGTGATTGGGACAGTTTAATTTCCATGTGGCTTTATTCAACACAATTTTTCTCTGATATAATATTCAACATGCTGTAGACAGATTTGTTAGTGTGGACTACCTGGGGTGCCAGGAACTATTTGACTGAAATGGTTATAAGAATTCTTTTGGCCAATTTGATTAAATACCCAGCATAAGCGCTCCGATCAAAACTCTGGTTGTCTGGGAAGTTTTTCTTTATCATGCCATACAGGATTTTTGGATGAAAAATTATGGGTTTGTGCAGTCATACCATTTAGAATTTAGCTAAATTTTGGTGGTTGATGTGCATGGTATGTTTTTGGATGAATCATAGTCCATTCTGTCCTATGACAAGATTTTCTTAGAATCATAATCCACCTGGATGGGTATGAGGATCTGCAAATAAGAATCCTTCCATGATGTCAGATTTTCCAAAGGAATGTTAACTGACTAGAAAGTAGAAATTTATGCCACCTACATGCTGCTCTTCTGTTCTGAGACCTTTTTTTATTTTGACACATCGGTGAAGTATCTATTAGCACTAGTAGATGCTTTTTGTTTGGTGTCCGTGCACTAAATTACCTTGAGATATATAAGGATTGGTTTGCTTGCTTTGTACCCCAACCCATTGAGATGAGTTTTGCTTTTGTTTCTTAATTTTATTAGCATAAAAAGCCTTACTCAATACTCTAATAAATTTGAGAGTTTTGGAAGCAATTTGATGCTATGTTGTGATTAAGATTCTTGTCTTTCATTTTTCCTTTGAAGCTGATGCTTGGCTTTCTTGATGTAGCATGAATTTTATCTTGTCTCACTGTTTCTTTTTTCCTTTTTTAATCCATGTTTCTGATACACTTTAGTTGATATGGTAATGTGAATTTAATATTTCTGTTGTTGGCTGAACCTTTATTTGCTTTCTTGTATTTTGAATTTCCTTTTATTAAATTTCAGAGGCCAAATGCTAAGGATCTTCTTAAGCACCGGTTTATTAGAAATGCTAGAAAGAGCCCAAGGCTTCTGGAAAGAATAAGGTGTGATATTTTGCTTTTGTCCATTACACTCCCACTAAAACTAATTTGGTTTCCAAAGTTTTTCCTTTTTCCTTCTTCTCTCTCCCTGTTTTTTTTTTTTTTATATATTTTTTTTCCGTTTACATCGCTATTATAGATATTGAGATGGTGTCCCATTGGTTATATGAGGTTTCACAAGGGATCTTGAAACGTTATTAATCTTTTCTCGGGCATTGTTTCTTGTAACAGTTCGTGATGTGTTTTTTTTTTTTTAATACTGAAAAATGCTAAACAGGATACAACTTTGTTACATGAGTTAGCATAATAATTACATTCTTGTTTTCATCCTGATAGAGAGCGTCCGAAGTACCAAATAAAGGATTCAGAAACCCCCAGCAATGGCCGTAAAGGAATAGGGGAGGGTTCTGATACCGTGAAGGTGGCAAGAGACATAAAGGCTGATGGAACTGTTCGAATCAGGTTGATTTCATTTGTTTATTATTTGTTGTCTTCATAGTGCGTGTTTTTATTCTAATGGACTGGTTTAATTTGCAGTGGTCAGGGAAAACCCTTCAAAAATGCTGGATGGGACTTCAGCATTGGTGGATCACAGACTACAGGAACTGTTAGAAGTGCTGCAAGGCCACCTCAGGTTAGAGAAAAGAAAACAGATATTTCATACAATAAGGATACCCAAAGAAGAGCTTCAGAGAGTGGTAACCATTTGTTATCTGCATCTGGAAATGCACTTCAGGAATCACTAGATTTATCCTTTGGTAAAGATGCTAGGGATCCATATCACGATGATCGTCAAAATAACTCACTTGATGATGTAAGTTTCTCTCTCTTATCATAAATTATATCAAGAGTGAAATTTTCACCTGTGTTTTGTGGGCTGAGAATGAAGATATGGTTTTCTAAATCTTTTTTTTTGTAAAAAAAAGTCAATGAAGAAATCAGTAATATTCAAATACTAGCGGCTAACATCAACATGATTGGGAAATTGATATGCCTAAGCACAAGGCATGGCATTCTTCTGGAATGTTTCCACAAGCCACTCACGCTGTAATTTAATAGAAGTAATGCCTACATGTTTTTGTTCCAATCTACTGCTGACTGGGTAGGAATTTAACAGGGTGCTTAATTGCTTGGCAATTATAGCCACAGAAATTCAACTACCTGGAATTCTCTAAATCAAACTTCTAATGTTGGCTGAAGTGCTCACTTTCCAGGATGATTTGTCCGTGAGTGGATCAGGAACTGTTGTCATCCATACTCCTAAAGGATCTCAGTCTTCTGCCATATTTCGAGATCAAAGCAATGCGGTATGATTTCTGTCAATGTGTTTGGAAATTGAGTTGTATGATGTGTATTTGCTTTCCCTGTGCAACCCTTTTATTTTATCAGATTTTTATATTTTGTGCAGTCTAGTAGTTCATTTGCTTCTTTTGAAGATGCTTCTACCAGTGGAACAGTTGTTTTCTATGGCCAACATGATGAATCTGATTCTCCTCGGACTCCTAAATCCAGATTAGGAATGCAAGAGAGAACTTCACATGCCTCACTAGAAGACAGTGCTCTAAATCTCGCTGAGGTTATCGCAGTTGTTTTATTTTGAATTGCTAATTTCATTAGGCAGCTTTTAATTATCGCCCATTAATCATCAGATCCTTCTGAACTGGTCTTGAATTGTTATTTAGTGTTTTTCTACTGTACTCACTGTCATGCCTGAATCAATCTTAGAACTTCCCATGTTGCTTGCTTTTGTTTTGTTTTGTTTTATTTTCTCATATAAAATTGGATTGTCTGCCCCAACCTGTCTCGAAGATTTTGTCGCTGGATCTTTCCTCAAGCTTTTGCTCAAATCATGTTTTTGTTTTTCATTTTTGACAGATTCTTGACCTTTCCTATTTTTGACCGTCAGAATCTCCACATGAACATGAAACTGTCAGAAGAAGGAAAGGTCAAGAATCGGAAAAAAAAATGAAGGAAAGGTCAAGAATCGGAAAAAAAAATGATTTGACCAGAATCATGTTCATGTGGAGATTCTGATATGGAATCTGAGTTTGCTTGTGTTGAGAAGCTTCTTTGATTGACATGTCTATGCAGGCAAGGGCTGCATTTCAAGGAGGGTTGAGGAAAGGAAATGCTAGAGAAAGGTTTGTTCCAAACAAGAATAACAGCGATGGGCTGGAGAGCAGAAGAAGAGAGACATTGACTAACAGCTCTGATTCGTCCAGGTACATTATACTTTAACATGTGGTAATCGTTCTGCCTGCATAAAAAGAAAAAAAGTTTTTTGTAAATTTCTGAAGGTCAACACTTCTACCTCAGAAGTTCTCGTGAATACTCTGCCGTGCCAAAAGCTTTTTCAAGATCACGCCAAGCAAGCGATGATGGAGAAAGTGCTAGAATAGCATCATCGTCAGCACCTTTGTCAGTTTTGCTTATCCCATCCTTAAAAGAGGTGAGCAACCAATTGATTCTATGTATCAGTTTACAGATTTGCATGACATAGGTGATGTAATGTAGTCATTTCGTGAATTACAATTTGGTTCCCAAGGTGTATAAGTTGATTACAAAGTTCCTTTCTCACAACAAAATGAATTGCAAAGAATGTGGCACTGGCTATGTGGTCAGTATGGGTCTTCATACTGTATGAAACATGGAAGAATCTGGTTTGCTTTTCCTCAATTAATTCCGTACAACAAAATTGATCAGCTTGCTTTTCTAGTTCATAAAAGGATTTTGTGCTACGATAATCTGTAGATCGCTCTGGTCTTTTGCATTTGGTAAAAAAATATTTATGTTGTGATTTCCCATGCTTACTAGACTTGTGCTATCGTTTTCTCTTTCCTTTCTCTCTTGTTCATTCATGTGCCTTTTAGAAATTGTGGGTTTTTCTTATCTTTTTGGTGTATTGGCATGCTATTGCATACAAGTCTTGTACTTTCTAGTGATAAAAGTTTTGAGCGTGCTAGGTGCCTGCTGCAATTCAGAAATCTTTGATTCAATCTGCACGAACAATCCACATGTTCATTTTTAAGTTTCATTGCTGATTTCAGCTTCATCTGTTTAATTTCTAATAGTGTGAACTGCATGATATAGGCTGTTGCTGATGACTCAGAAGGATCAGTTGTGCATGCAGTAACAAAATCACTTGTAACTATGGAGCGCTTAAAGCCTGGATCTTGTGATGTCTTGGTCAGAAGTTTGCTTCAGCGATTGGCAAGGTTCAAAATTCTCTCCTGAACCCCCAGAGAATATCACTCTTAATGTGTTGGTATTAGTTAACATAGTGGCAATTCTTAGTTCAAATTTGCTGAAGTAAAAGTGATTTCTGCAGCTCGAAAGAATCTTCACTGAAAGATCTGCAGGAGCTTGCAGCTCGCCTCTTAAGCAAGGGGAAGCCAGCCTCAGAAGAAACCCAAAATGCAAATACAGAAGCTGACAACAGGAAAAAGCAACCGACCAAGGAATTTAATTCAAATGCCAATTTAAGCCCGCTTGCGAGGTTTCTGCTCTCAAGGTTGGTTTATTTTATTTTTCCGGTACATGTTTAATGGTTTTTCTGGACATGCAGAGTGGTGGATGAACCTTTTTTCATATGCAGATGGCAGGGACAAAGTTCTTGAAAATTTGAAAAGGAAGAGCTTGGAGGGTGGCTGAGTGCATCATCTTTCTTTTTGTAGTGTGTTGCCTGTTTACGCATTCTTTCAGATTTGATGTACATATCATTGTAAGAAATTGTGCGTTTATAATAATTTTTTATTATGATTACTGTCCCTTTTCATAGTCTATCAGTTGTAGCAGCATAATTGCTGTCTAATTAGGGGTGGGGTTTGCTTTTGTTAGCAGTGTAATTTAAGAACATTTATTGTATTTATTATTACATTCTGGTATAAATTGTCCCAAATCTTGAGTCAACGGTTTAGTTTTCTATCCATTTCTCTCTTGCTTGCTTTGGATGCTTAGAGCTTGCACATCTGTCTTTCCTTCAAATCATTCTTTCAAGGGATTGATGCTGGATTGTTCAAACATAAATATTCTTTCGAACTGCAGAAATCACTTTTACTTCAGAAAAAGACCAGAGCGATCTACAGATTCTACAATGAAAATAGAATTTTCACCTTGGATTGCTGCAATGAAAATATCACTCGCTTGAACTTTATAGCTTTATAGCTTATAGTTAATAACTTAATATGCTATAGTTTTTGAAGCTTGCAGTTCTAGCAAGTTTAAATTATTTT
>Ga0325402_1000821_pt1 | contig 23531 bp, 17 predicted proteins | sample PopdelMetagenome_22_FD_207212 | JGI IMG/M metagenome (GOLD analysis project Ga0325402, IMG submission 207212) | Populus deltoides microbial communities from Bellville, Georgia, United States - Xylem-PdKOR-R3 | ecosystem: Host-associated > Plants > Phyllosphere > Stem > Wood/Secondary xylem...
AACTCTCTACTCTTTTTTTTTTTTTCTTTCTCCCCCCCCCCCCCCGGGGGGGGGGGGGGGGGGCCCCCCCCCCCCCGCTCAAACAAACCTGGTTAGGAAGATCCATCAACCTCTGCAGGTATTCATCTCTCTTCTGTGGATCAGATTCTGCTTGAATCATATGGCCAACCTGGTGAAAAAAGAACAAAAGCAAAGGTCACAAACTTCACACATTTGTAGTGTCAATATGTTAGTCCTCAAAACATATAGATGCATACAGATTCATAAAATGTATGAATCTGATGTGGCTCAAGATCAGCAACAGTCGTTGGTAGGCCTGCTAGAAGTTCAGATACAAACGGCTCACTTTCTCCAACCTGAAAACCAGAGAAGCAGCTTATCAATGAATTTTTGATGCATTGCAATTACAACCCAAAGGCAAAGTGCCAGTGGAAAAATAGAAGTCACCTGTACAATAACAAATTTCCGCTTGCATTTCTGTACAATTTTCAAGAATGTGTCACAGGCCATGTCCTGGAAAATTTCGAGATGCAAGTTACAGTGAAGCTATACAAGAAAATATAACAAATGCAACACCACACTATAACACATAATTGCTAGTCCTCCAATCACTCAAAGGGGTTTATGTAAAACTGATACATGTGACACAAAAATGATAAGATAGTCTACAGTATATGTAGCCTGTCTAGACAATAGTATATAGATTATAGAGAAAACAAAATCACCTGCACTCCAGGATGAGTTTCATGCATAAATTCAAACAATTTATTGACAACAGTTTTCAAGAACTTCCAGTGAGCTCTGAGAAATCTTGGGTACTGACCAACAACATACCTGCAATCAGAGCCAGTAAGTTTGAAACAAACAGATATGAAATTTGTGTACTTATACAACCACATCCCTGACAAATTTACTTTATGCTTCTACAGCTACCAATCTCAGTGGGTACAACCCTTGTCAAGGAACAAGCGTGTAGTCAAATTGAAATACAGTCCGTAGAAAAGTTCTACCTGTCTCTCTCCCTATTTTTTTCTTTTTTAAAAAAAATTGTGTGCTGGAGAAACATCAGAAAGTGGTGATAACTATGAGGTACAAAAAGAATTGAAGACGTATAACTCCATGAAAGAAGCTCTCGAACACCTTCTGCAATCATAAATTCTTACATGATGTTACTTGCAATAACAGCTTTGTTATCTTTCCCTTTCGTGATTTCACATAAATTCAGTAGATCACGAATGACCATCACTAGAAATCTGTTTTCCTGCAACAGAACAAAGATGGTCAAAAGTGTTAATGCATTATTGAAGAACATACGATCATTGCAACAAACAAGTAAGCATTAGCCAATTAAGAAATCTTCAAAATCTGAAATGTATGGGTTATATAACAATACATCATTAAAGGATTGTGCTCGACCAATTGTCATTGAATTGTTAGGAAGTAAACCAAAAATAATATCAAACAGGAAGTGGCAACAGGGAGAAAAGGTATGAAACAGTTGCAAAAAACAAAGCAGAGATTAAAAAGATTTGACAACCAGGATGAAACTACAATCTTAGAAAAGCAAAAAGACAATCACCAGCAAGCTTACTAGTACTAAACTAAAATTAGAACAGGTGATGTGACATGCTAACAAGTGTTGTCATAAATTGCAACTGTTTAATATATGGGCATGGAACACACTCTTTCATATATATGAGATCCCAAAACATTAGGCAATGAACAACAAACAATTCGTATCCATGGAAGAAATTAAGAGGTCATGAAATGATTTATAATGAAGGATCCTACAATATGGCAAGACAATGAGAACACAATTTTTTCTTTTGAATCATGAGAACAAAATTCACGGACATTTCACTGGTATATCATCATCAAGGAGTTATAAGCAAATAAGAAACTAGAATTCCATCACTTCTATATTAGGTCCAGGTTAAAAACAATGTGTCATGCTACAAAAAATTTCCATTTGTACACGCTACAAAATTTCATACAAAAACTTAAGTGTCTTGAAGGCATTATGCAACTACAAAAGGATCCAAGTGTAAATTGATAAACTTTCCTATTTCCAGTAAGGATATTTCAACAAGTTAAGCCTCCATTGATCCAGAAAAGGCAGTTACCTGTTCTTCCATCATGGAACCAGATATGGATCCAATTGCCCAGCATAAAGTGTTCAAATTGTTCCAATTCCAATCTTCACCACTCAGTTGTTTACTTAATTTCTTCAGCATCTGTGTGGCACCAAAAAGGGAAGACAGCAACATCTATATTAAGATACCACACTTCATCGTATAGAAGAGAAGCAAATAAAAAACCAATATACATTCACTAAAGATATGCTTGTTCTTTCATCTGATACCTTAATGTACTATATTCACTATACTCGTTTTTTCATCTGAATATCTTGATGTACTTCACAAAAGAGAGGTTAAGAAGTAAACAATTCATTTATTAATCACACATTATGAATCTAAAGCTTTAAACTAAAAAGAAAATAGCTGAAAGATGCATGGACAGTATTCCTAAAATAAATTCCACAGTCAATGAGTTCAGTGACAAGCTCTTACCTGCTTTTCAGTATCCTCGTGATCAAGATGTGACAAATAGATTAGTGTTTCCCTCATAATCTGCATAATTGCATTTTGATTAACCTTAGAAACTGGTGTCGTAAAATAGTCGAAAACAGAGAATTAAGGCCAATGCATATATACTAAAACATAAGATCTCCACAACAAAAACATACTGATACTGAAAAGCAGTTTGAAATTTGACATCCTGCCCATTAACAGAATAGGCCTAGCCTTGGACATTGTTAAAGCAAGCATTACGACTAACAACCAAATGTTAAATGTTTTGAAATCTTGTACCACGGCAAATTATGCACATTATATATAAACCGATCTTTTTCAGCATGTAAAATGAATCTGCACCCACAAATCATGCCCTATGCACCTCAAGTCTATATCTTGATTATCCACAGTTCAATCACGGACATAAAAGTTTCATTTTTCAAAATTTCAAAATAATCACCAGTACACACTTTAATCAACACTCTATTTGAGCTAGCACAAGGCCATAAATACACTAATTGATTTCAAAAAAATGCTCCATGTCCATATTCAAAGGCCAATAAGAAATGATTACATAAATGCACCAGCCAAGTAACGATATATCACCTTATATTGAACAAGAACATCATTATCCTTCATGGTTTCACGAACAATATTACCATTTTCATCTTCAACTATCAAAACCTCCTCAGGTTTAGCCATACGACAGATCATAAGCATTCGCAACTTGGACATTGGAGTAGCATAAAGCTGCCTCCTCTGCAGAATTTGTGACCCTAAACCATCAACCATGCCATGTAGCAAAGGCATCTGCAGATTCCGAGAATTGATAGTCTAGAATCAGTAATCTCCATGGAAGAATGGAAGTGTTAAACAAGAAACTTGTAACCGATTCATAATGATGAAAATGCAAGAATTTCTAATATCTGCACATTATATATGTAAAATGAGAAAACAATGAACTACATGAAGCAGATAAGATTGTCTACAAATATGAGCAGAGTGCAAGACATCAAACAAAATACACGAAAATTTTCAAACATCTAAAATATTGTCACACTTCTTATTGGATATTTACCCACATTTATTTACTGAAAAATATGTGGGATAAGATGGTATCCCACATGGGAAAAGGCATTTTGAAAATGGATATCCTCCACAACAAACAAGAAAAAAAAAAAACATCAATAAAACATGACAATAGTATCTATATAAAAATCGATCCATTAAAGAGACTTCTAGAAAATTTACAGCTACTTCAGGGTTGTCTGAAATATGGTGTATTTCACAAGAGATGCAAAGGGATAATGGTATGTGTTATTGTAAGGCAACGAAAAACAGAAGTCAGAATTAGTAAAAGGAGAACCACAATGCAGCAGAATGACACAATAGCTGAACACCACATTACACCACTTGCCAACCACCATCTGGTAATAAATACATTCTACCTGCAGTCCCATCATGTTTACAGCCACTGCAGGGTTGTCCAAATTATGGCGTGCCTCGAAAAGCTCCAAAACCAAGGAGTTCCAATAGTCCAAGCAAACCTATAAAGCGTGCAAGGCAGCAAGACTAGTCATATTATCAGACTTGGAATTATATAATAATTCACATATACAGACATGCATACTACAACACCAGTACACGTGTGCACCCACACATACACATCGAGAAAGATGAAGGAGAGCAAGAGAAGGAAAATAACTTCACCTTAAAAACCTCTGTGTCATCAACATAACAGATGTTAATTAGATACTCGAGACCCATTAGCAGAGCAGTTATGTTCTCCTGCGTAGACTCCAGCACTTGAATATGAGACTGCAAAGAGATGAAGGCATCTGTAATTTCATCTCTTTAACAGGGTAAACATTTTTTTTTAACAGGATATACATGGAATCTTGAGACAATGCCTAGAGGCCTTGATGCAAAATACAGAGAAAGCAAAAATATCTCAAGCTAAGCACACAAATTCTACCATATGGATCTACTTTGCAAACTCATCATGACCCAAAATTGCAGTCATCAACAGTCAAGTTCAAAATATTCCATCAACAAGCAATGAGCTCACATATGAGATTAAGCTGTTTTTTTTTCTGAATGATAGCACATTTAAGTCATCTTTTTGTCTTGTTCTATGAAACATAACAGAGATTCCTCAATTCAACAGTACAGCAGTTGGAAACAAATTGGAATCATTTTGATGGGGACAACAAAAGCAGAAATTGTCTTTTTCTGGACAAGGTTATTTCAGTAAATTTCCAGATTTACTGGAAAATTGTCTAGGTCTGGTATTTTAGTTCTCTTAAAATTATTAGGTTTTCCTTTTCTAAATAGGACTAGTTAGTGTTGTCAAAGGCAAAAGGCGCTAGGCGCATGCCCGAATGAACGAAGGCGATATGCTATAAATTAAAAAAATATATATTATATTATATTATATAAATCTAAAATATGTATCTTCCCAATTAAGATTAGATCATTAGAAAATCAAAAGAAAATATAAATTACCATTACAGTCATATAAAGTTATATTTTTCACCCTTGAAACAAAATAAGATAATTTAAAGTAGAAAGTACCAAATAGATTAAAAGCAAAATTAAATATCATCATCATTATTCATTAATCTTCGAAAACATCTTCATCCATGCTTTCCTCTCCTTCACTTGAATCCTCCATATTCTCCATTTCATGATTACAGTCAAACTCCTCATCTCTCAAACTATATAGCACTTGTTTAGAAAAAATTTAAGTATTAACTGTACAGATGTGTTGTTCTTTGACTCCCACTGTTGAAAAAAGAAAGTGTGGTTGGTGTTTCTCTTCTAAGTGTCCTTCATTGTCTGTTTGTCTCCCACTTTAATGATTTTTTTACCATAATCTTTGTTTTTTACAAAAACAAAAAAAAAAACCCTAAGTTGTTTCTTGTGGTAAATTTAAAAAAAAAATGGAGAATTAGGTCAAAACATAAATCATTTTAAAAAAATCCAACAAAAAAGAAAGAGCTTCAAGCAGGCACTAGCCTTAGTGCCTTGCACCCACTCACAAGGCGCCCGCCTAGGCGACGCCTCATTGAAATCCAACACCTAAGGCTAATAGAGGCATCGGGGCCTTGCCTCGCCTAGGCGAGCGCCTCGGCACCTCTTGACAACACCGGGACTAGTTATGTTGGAGGTTTAGGATCCCAAGTCCTTATTAGATTAGGAATGCTAAAACTCTATAAATAAGCATGTAATCTTCCAATATTTTGACCACAGTTGATGAATAAAATTCCAGCAATTTGCTTTTGATTGTGTTACTCAATCTCCCTTAGGTGTGACTCCTAAAAACCCTAGGTTTGAAGCTTAGGTTTTTTACCATAATCTTTGTTTTTTACAAAAAAAAAAACCCTAAGTTGTTTCTTGTGGTAAATTTAAAAAAAGGAGAAATAGGTCCAAACATAAATCATTTTTAAAAAATCCAACAAAAAAGGAAGAGCTTCAAGCAGGCACTAGCCTTAGTGCCTTGCACCCACTCACAAGGCGCCCGCCTAGGCGACGCCTCATTGAAATCCAACACCTAAGGCTAATAGAGGCATCGGGGCCTTGCCTCGCCTAGGCGAGCGCCTCGGCACCTCTTGACAACACCGGGACTAGTTATGTTGGAGGTTTAGGATCCCAAGTCCTTATTAGATTAGGAATGCTAAAACTCTATAAATAAGCATGTAATCTTCCAATATTTTGACCACAGTTGATGAATAAAATTCCAGCAATTTGCTTTTGATTGTGTTACTCAATCTCCCTTAGGTGTGACTCCTAAAAACCCTAGGTTTGAAGCTTAGGTTTTTTACCATAATCTTTGTTTTTTACAAAAAAAAAAACCCTAAGTTGTTTCTTGTGGTAAATTTAAAAAAAGGAGAAATAGGTCCAAACATAAATCATTTTTAAAAAATCCAACAAAAAAGGAAGAGCTTCAAGCAGGCACTAGCCTTAGTGCCTTGCACCCACTCACAAGGCGCCCGCCTAGGCGACGCCTCATTGAAATCCAACGCCTAAGGCTAATAAAGGCATTGGGGCCTTGCCTAGGCAAGCGCCTCGGCTCCTCTTGACAACACCAGGACTAGTTATGTTGGAGGTTTAGGATCCCAAGTCCTTATTAGATTAGGAATGCTAAAACTCTATAAATAAGCATGTAATCTTTCAATATTTTGACTACAGTTGATGAATAAAATTCCAGCAATTTGCTTTTGATTGTGTTACTCAATCTCCCTTAGGTGTGACTCCTAAAAACCCTAGGTCTGAAGCTTAGGTTTTTCTGTCCTCTAGTTGTGACTCCTACTCCTAGAAACCCTATTAGTGTGACTAATAGTTTATACAATTCCCAGCATACAAAACCCTTAATCTAACCTTAAAACACTTACCAATAATCCCTAAACAACCTCTCACACACACCTAATCAACCCTACAACAATTACCCATCAAAGATTCAGCCTAAATTCTCCTAAAATTACTTTCCACGCCACTGTTGATAGCCCTAAACAGCCATGAAATGCAGATCCAGAACAGCCCTCAAAGCTATCCTGCATCACATTTCTATGTCAAACATGTCCTTATCTTGGGCCACATTTTGTGAGAGGTTCAGAAACCATATCATCTCTTACAATTTTAACCCACCCCAACAGAGGTCCCTCCTCTGCTCTCATTGTCCATTGATTCCATTCTAATCAAAACAACCACATTGCTAACCATTACTGACATCTAAGAGTCTAATTATATCTAACATATGTGTGTTAAAACTACTTAGAACAAAAGGTGATTATTGTCAAGAAGCAATCAAAACAAAAACTACAAAACCATAATTTTTCTTTGTTCTAATATTCACATTAGCATTTCTTAGGCTAAGCCCTTAAGAATTTACAAGAGGAATTATTAACTTGGTGAGAAATGAATACTACCTTATAAAATGAGGTGAAAAACAGCGCCAGATTCTGAATGAATGCCTAAGCATGCAACAAAAAAGAGAAAATTAGCATCGAACATTAATCCTTGAGAGAACAAATTGCATTTTATTAGCAACACAGACTTGTTCTTCACTAGATCCATTTGCATAAGCCTCTGGGATATTAGTGGTTAGTGGAAGAATGGCCTACAAAAAAAATTTAAAAAAAAAAAGAATAGGAAACAGAAGCAGCTTAGAAACAAATATCACAATTATATAAATTGATACGCATATCCCAATTGGGTTGGAGTTCCCGTATCTGAACTAATATGCCCCATTGTACCTGCAACTGGACCATGAAAAAATTATACATCTTAACATACTGTATGTTATAGAAATCCCCAAAATTAAGAGCCGCAACCTGAAAATTTCAGACAATAAACCAATCAACACTTAACAGTCCAAGAGAAAACATCCTTCTTTTGAAATGTTAACAGCATACCTCTGTCAAACACTGAAGGGTAAGGTTCCGATAAGATGGCATTGGAAAAAATTTCAGAAGTGTTTCAAGCTGTAAAGCATAGCAGGAAGACAACATGTGATGTGAGTACATACCATGAGAACAAGAATAACTAATGCAAGTTGACACCTATAAATCCAATTGTTTCTGTAACAACTATTCTTTTCATGAAATTTTCTGTCTGAAAGCTATTGATGAAGATTTTACATACAATATTACATACCAAGGGAGATTCAAAAATATAACCCAAAGGAATCCAAGAAAGAAAAGCATGCAAGGTGGACAACGTTGCTCGAATAAGCTCGGTTCTTTGGGAAGCTGACAAGACATACAAGCATAGCTCATGGATGAGTTGAAACTCGCTGTAAACAACCAAACACAACTCTTAGTGAAATAAATTGCACAAATACATAACAAAAAAAGGGACAGTATGATAACAGAGAAGAGGTCAAGAAGAATTGCTGCAGTTGCATATAACATAAGTTGTCAGTGAAGTCCAAGCAATACACACACCAAGACTAGGGAAGCAGCACACTTTAAACAATCATTACAAAGTTATATTGGCACACCATTTACCAATAAGCTAACTGTCAAGAATCAAGCAAGAAAACAAAGCATTTCAAGAAATACTCGAATGAAAGACAAGTGATATTTGTCTCAGTGTTTATCACTAGGTCAAGATGACTCCCACCATTTCCAACTTAAGTTAGAAACTAAACTCAAAAAAATCAAACTAGAATTCCTGTAGATTTCAGCAGCTCCTGCTGCCAATATTAACTGCCTTCGTGTGCACAGACACAAAAACACCATAACCACATATAGAGTAGCTTTGGGGGAGCTTTATGTTAGGGCTGACATGTGAACAAGTACGAGCTCCATTTGGATAGACATATAGAATATTAAAGTGTTCATTGTATTTTATTTTCTTGGAATTATGATCAAGAAACATAAGAAAGGTGCTTAGTTGGAGTTGTTTTAGTAGAAAATTTCAATTATACGGTCTTTGGCATTATATCACACAAATCATATGCATGGTTAATTAAAGTGTTTTTCACATAAAAGAAATAATGTCTCATAGAATGATCGACATTGTTATTTATAATTTTTTTTTACAATGGTTTCCATTTTGAAACACCATGGATTTTGGTTCTGTGAAGTGAGGGATTTCAGAAACTTATAAATGATGATCTGAATTGAAAAACAAGCCATGCAAAAAGAACTAGTTTTTATGTGTGACTATCCTGTAACTTCAAACCTCCACCAGGGAAATAGATGGCACTACAGCACCTAGAGAAGTGAAAGCCCAAAGCAATTACCTGTTTAATGATTGTTTAAGCTCTTTGATCTTCTGTTGAGTCATCTCTCCTCGTGAGAAATCAAAAACTTCTTCACTAAGAAGCTGCAATAGCTTATATTAGCTACATATTGCAAAACAAAGTATCATCCAAATATGTGTTTATGTACACAGAGAGAGAGAGAGAGAGAGAGAGACTTACTTTCAATATAACCATGCAATTCTCACAAATAGTTTCACTAGTTTTTGCTGCAGCAACAAGATCAGGGATAAAGCTTCGCCATCTAGCTGGCCACTCATGCTTGAGTATCTATATATGATCAGTTACAGAAATTATTCATGTTATAATAAGGTAATAACATGTGTTTGAATAAAACAAACCAAAACTAGCATTAACTATCAGTACAGAAATTATTCATGTTATAATAAGGTAATAAAATGTGTTCAAATAAACCAAACCAAAACTTACATTAATTAACGCTAAAAATATAAATAGAAAACTTAAAATTTTAATCTGAATAATAACTGAGAATTAAAGATTTCTTGAATTAAATGAAAACTTGAAAAACCACACTAGAGTGACTAGTTATAAATAAAAAGCAATCCCAAAATAAGTGTCTCCAATTGCTATAATATAGTGCATGGCACGAGATAGGATATCCAAAAAATCACCAAAACTAACCATCAATGGATTCTTAGTTTTAATCATACCTGAACCAAAGTAACATTGAGCTTGTTTACATATAGCCTTTCCATCCGAAAAGAGGCCTCATTACTTGAAAGCTATTTAAGAGAAAAAAAAATGGTAAAATTATCAATAACAGGTAACAAGAAGTTCAAGTTATGAAAGAACATAGTGAAGCTCAATCATTCCCAAAACTACAGCTTTGAGAAGTAAATACCTGTACAATGACTTCAGAAATGTAATTTTTCATTCCATCTCGTTGTTCAACAGGCAATGCATTCCATCTATACTTTATAACGCCCTCTAGAACCTACATAAAAATGTAAAACATCCAAAAACAGCTGCTCAGTCACTTGGTTCTCCAAAGCACTAAATCATCATCTAGTTAATTGCCAATACCACAAAAGTAAATGCATCAATCCACATCTTGGACAAGACTTACAGAAAAAACACAGAATAATCTCTTGTAAAATCATCACCACAAAGATATGAGAAAACAAAAATAAATGAATAAATAAATACTCCATAATGTATGCATTACATTGCATAAATTACAGAACTCCCCTTTCATGTGAAAAGGGTAGCTATGGACTTATTTTAGAAAAAATACAGAAGAAGAGTCAAAGCAAAAGGACATATTCTCCCTAATTTCTATTGCAGATGAAGAAAAAACATTATTTAATATCAGTCTTGAGCCTTTTAAACATCATCAATTTGTGCCTTTTCCCTTGAGAGTAATGGGCTTCCTATACATATGCCAGATATCACCTTTGAGGTCTATAAGCTTCCTGTATGTTTTGTAGACATCAGTCATTAGGTTGTTCCTTTTATTAACACAACCAAGAAAATAATCCCCTAGGCTAAAGCCAAAAGAAAAGGGTATTCTTATGTTTATTTCCATTGCTTCTAGCCGTACCTCAAACAATATCTATTTTAGTAGATCATTAGATGTGTAAGCAATGGATGAGCATCCATAATTCCGACCCTGAGAAGGCATACAGACTCATCCACAAACATTTTATCGTGTCTACACTCGGCATAGTCCATCCAACCACTGATAGGGTATGTGAGGCTGCCCTCCTATGTCCTTGCAGGATCTTGGTGCATCTATAGTACTAGCACCTGGGCATATATCTAGAAGTATCATGCCAGTGACAAGAGAGAGACCATCTTGAAAGTTCTTGAGGAGGTAATTTGACCATAGCAGATGTCTTTATGCCCCATGATGTTTCTGAAAGATCTTTTTCAGCATCATCCAAATGGCTAAATTAACCTTCTATTCAATTCCTATAAGCATGTATAACAATCAAGCAATGCGCAATTTCTTTGCAGGAATGGTAGAAATGAAAACAGGATTCAGGTCAAAAGCTCAAGGTGGCACATGACTCTCTTCTACACATTGAAACACACATGCCTCTTTCATACAAATTGGAAACATCATTTTCTATCACTACAATGGTAGATAAAAGATTGGTTGTACTGCACAAGTGAGAATTAGAGCTAAGTTCTGTTAGGCTCTTTACTACAACATCTCAAAAACTGATAAAAAGAAAACAAGTCATCAAGCACCAACTACCATAATACTAGCTTAGTCACAACAGATGAATGCAACAGTCTCAGCTAGATTTAAACAAATATATATAAAAGTTTTCTAGAGCTTTCACAAGTAATGCCTACAGCTAGATGCCAAATTATGACTAAAATATCTGTAACAACAGACAACAAAGTTGAACCCATGATGACTTGCTTCATAATTTACAAAAAGAATATCCTCCTAAGCAATAAATAAAAAAACAAAATTTCAATGCATCATATAACAACTAACCTGCAAGGCAAAGAACTTGGTGTTGAGGTTCTTTGTATTTTGTAGAATGTGCACCACTTGGAGCCACATATCTGGATTGTTTTGCAAGTCCTGCAAAATACGGTCAGCAGCTACCCTCTGTAGACAATAAAGAGGGGAGAAATTTAGCTCTGCAAGCAAAACCAAAACAACCAAAAACAGGAAGCAAATTCGAAGACGTCTAGTAAAAAATGAGAAACACCAACCCCCGATGCAATAGACAATTTGAGCAACAATAATAATCATTATTACCGCATTTCAAATTCAAAATGGAAATAAACCCATCTTTGAAACAAAATATAATACACTTCCATTCAATAATAATTAAGCAGGTCGCTCGCCCGTTCCTTCGTCCGTTTATTTTCACACTTTGCAGTACCAAATACAACATAAATAGCAAAATCCCTCTTAAGAGAGCTTTAAACCCTAAAAAAATAAAGTCCATTGCTGACTAGCTAAGTAGAAACACTCTTACTAAACCCTAAAACTAGGATTAAAGAAGAGTTTAATTGTTATATAGGCCTTCGCATTTGAAATGGAATAAAGAAAACCTGACCTCTTCTTTGGATCCAGTGCCATAGAAGGCAGCTACAGTAGCATCCAGTAAAGGAACATCAATCGCCTGACTTAAATCCCTAAATTTCTCTGCCGCCATAACCAAAGAAGCCATTATTACTGGATTTCAAACCCGCACAAAAACCCTCGCTGCTTCCACCACTGCTACTTCGACCAGCAAACCCTAAGAGAGAGACTAAACGGGAAGGCGGTGTTTCTAGAGAGGGAAAAAAGAGAGAGAAAGTGGAAGGGTTTTATGTTCGTTGTAGTGAGCGAACAGTTTAGAGAGAGAGAGAGAGAGAGAGAGAGAGAGGATAATTTATATTTATATATGCGCGAAAGACTGCTTGAATTTTAAGCAGAGAGGGGGAGAGATATAGACTTTGAATTTCTAGCTTTTTTATTTCACTTTCCTTTTCTCAATTTTTCATTTAATTCATTAATAAAAAAGTTTGTCAATCCCTAAAATTTTAAATTTTGATTCAATAGAACCCTCTTACAGTAGTTTGATAAGATCAAACTTCTACTTTTAGTTAATATTTAAATGATATCGCATACATATTTAAAAATATAAAATATAAAATTTGTTATTTTTTAATATTGTTTATATTGAAAATGAAGAAAAATCATGAAATAATTTGAAAAGTTATGAAAACCACTAAAGATTAGAACTGTAATAAAAGAAACCCTAAAGCTCAAAGGAAGACTATTTTTACGTCTTTGTAATGTTACAAGGAAATAATCATCAACTAATAAATCAACAATATGGTGACAAAACCAATAATCACTAACAAACATAAAACCAATAATCATTAATTAAGAAATCAATAATATATTTGATAAAAACAATTGATATTACTATCAATTAATTTGAAATTAAAATTTTAAATATGCATTACAAACTATTTATAATTATACTATTTCCTAATCATATTTTAAAGGAAAAAATTGAATGAACATGTATTTGATAATGAGTTCTTTAAATACATTCTTTCATTTTATTTTTTTATGTTTAATTTTTAATTTGTGATTGTTATTAAGATTTAACTTGTTATAGTGGAAATTTAGGCGGGTAAAAAATTAATAAAAGAGTTGTTAATATAATCATGACATTTAAATTGGTCTAATAGAGATTCTAGATAAGAGTTTTGTTATTAAAAAAATATAAAAATCACCCTAAATTATTTTACTTATCGTAAGTTGTTAAGAGTTTGTTTTAATAACCATGTTGTAAGTTATGCTTTATATTATGTTGTATAAGTTAATATATGTGTTTATTATCATGGTAAAAACTAAATGAACCTAAAAGAAAATGATTTTGGATTTGGACTAGAAAAAGACTCAATCCTCATTTTTTACGATAAACAAGCTTTGGATATAAAAGGAAAGTAAATGATTAATTAAGCTTGAATTTGTTCCGAATTATTATAGTGAAAATGTGTTTAAAAGCCATTATTCACGTTTAATGAGCATGTGATGAGTTGAATTAACCTAGTATAAATTTGCTCACTTTGAGAAAAAGGAAATGTATTTTCAAAAACAAACATTTGTTTAAAAATACCAAAGCATAACAAACACAAAACAAAACACATATTGATAGATCCCGAAGACTTAGAAAGCCTAATCCAAGATATCTTGATGTGTTAACCACAAAACAAGGAAGATCAAGTTAGATTAATGTTAATGTTGGAGCTGGAGCTATTCAAAAGGAAGGAAGTCATGAACTAGATGCTTATTTTTAGGCGCAGGGTTGGGAAATATTGTTAAGTTTGTTTAAAGGTGAGTTAAGATTATTTGGGAGATAGTTGCTGGTTGATTTCTCTAAATAATTTAGGACAAGTAGTTTAGGTATAGAATTTGATTGTAATCATGGTGTTATCTCCAGATTAAATTAGAGAGTTATTTAGCAATTTACTATTTTAGTTTGGGTCAATTTTTGGTTTCTATCATATTTGGTAGCAGAGCAGATTATGGCCACTAACAAAAAGAGACTTGACAGGCTGGAGTTTGAATTCCCAGAGGTACATGATGGCTTGATGAGATCAACAACTAAGACGGGGGAGACACGAGCTCAAATGCAAGGGATGGAGGGCCAATTAAACGAGGTCCTTAACTCTTTATGTGGATTATGTCTTTCTTGGGAAAAATCATCCTAGAATTATGGTGAGAAAGGCACTACTTCTCGAGGAGGGCACACTAAAGAGGGAGGGTTCCACTAGCACAACCACTCATGATTCACCAACATGGATTTTCCAAAAAATTTTGGTGATGACCCAACTAAATGGCTTAATAAAGCTTCTCGGTACTTTAAATTTTAAGAGACTGTAGAGGAACGAAAGGTTACTCTAGCATCTTTTCACTTAGAGGGTGAAGCCAACCAGTGGTGGCAATAGCTCAAACGGGTTCAAAAAAATAAAGGACTAAAGATTACTTGGAACTTATTTGAATGGGAGATCATGACTCGTTTCGATCCTACTATAAGTGCTTTGATGAAGCCTTGTTCCGAGTTAAGCAAACTAGTACTTTTAGGGACTATCAATGTGAATTTAAGAGGTTGGCCAACAGGGTTGTTGAGTGGCCTCAATCAGCCCTTATCGGCACTTTCATTGAAGGCCTAAGGGATGAAATTGCAGATGAGGTGCACATGGCTAAACCATAGACCTTGCGAGAAGCTAATAGGATAGCCAATATGAAAGATGACCAGTTCATAAAAAGACGAAGACAAGGGCAAACAAAAGCAGTATGACCTACACTTCCATAGCGCCTTCTCATACCACCATTTTTAACAACCCCTGCAGCTCCAAAATAGGTGGTTAGCTTTCTAGTTAAGCGTCTATCATGGGAAGAAATGTAGTTAAGAAGAGATAGAGGCCTCTACTTCAACTGCAACAAACATTTCACCCCCAGCCATAAGTGTCGGACCCTACAATTTTTTTTATTGAAGAAGAAGAAGACAAGGAGGGTGAAACTAATGGCTATAGACTCAAATTTGGGAAAATAACTAAAGAGTTAGAGCAAGAAGCAGGAGGAGAGCAAGCATAAATCACTCTCTATGTTTTTCAAGTTGGAAGGGGCCTCATACCATAAAATTACAGGCATTCATTGGTAAACAATATGTTACTATGCTGGTTGACAGTGGCTCGAGCCATAACTTTGTAAGTTACAGAGTTGCTCGCCACCTTCATTTACCAATTACTTCTACCGAGAAATTCAATGTGAAAATTGTTGATGGGGGATAACTTTTTTGCCAAGAGAAATATGAAGTAGTATAGCTGGAGATCCAAGGTTTCTGTTTTGTGGTCACATTATTTTCTCTTTCATTACAAGGACTGGATGTAGTATTGGGGTATATAGTGGCTAGTGGAGTTGGGACCAGTCTTGTGTGATTGGTGCAACTTGACTATGAGATTTAACTAGCAAGGAGAGCCAATAGAATTGTATGGCCAGAAGGATTCTTTTTCTACAAAAATTATTGTACAGTCTCTTGAAAAAGAAATTGAAGGTGGAAAGGCCTTATTTGCAGTGGTGGTCAAGGAAATTATAGATAGTGAAGGAAGAGGTGCTGCGGTGCCGTTGGCACGGGTAGGCTTTTAGAAAATTTTGCTGTAATTTTTAAAGAATCACAATCCTAACCTCCTTACAAAGAAGTGGACTACTGAATCCCACTTAAAAAAGGAATCTCAGTTGTCAATATGCGCCCTTATAGGTACGCACACTTCTAGAAGAATGAGATTGAATGCTAAGTATCTAAGATGCTGGAAAGTGGGACCGTTTATCCTAGTCGTAGTCTTTTCCTTGTTAGTTTTACTAGTTAAAAAAATGGTTCATGCGTTTCTGTACAGATTGAGCATTAAATGAAGCTACGATCAAGGATCGCTTTCCCATATTGACAGTGGATGATATGATTGATGAGTTATATGGTGCCAAGTATTTTACAAAGTTGTATCTTCAAGCCGGATATCATCAAATTTGAGTTCAACCAGATGACGTGCACAAGATGGCTTTTCAAACTCATAATGAGCATTATGAGTATTTGGTAGGGGTGATCATTTTCGGTTCAGTTCGCTTCGTTTTTTATCTAAAAAATAATCAAACTGAAATTTAAAAAAAAAACAAACTGAAACCGGTTCAAACTGACTGGTTTCAGTTCGGTTATTTTAGAGCAAAAACCATAACCCAACCAATTGGCTCGGCTTTTTTTGTTTTGCTCGGTTTTGCCTGGTTTGGCTTGGTTTTTTCGGTTTGGCTCAGTTTTTTCTGGTTCGGCTCAGTTATTAATTTCAGTTTGATTTGGTTTTTTGATTTCAGGCTTATGAAACCGAAACCAAACCAAACCGGTTGGTTTTTTAAATATTCTAATCGGTTTAATTAATTTTTTTCACTTTTCGATTTTTTCGGTTAATTTTTTTTTGTTTTCTCGGTTTAATCAGTTTTTTGATTTTTTTGCTCACTCCTAGTTTTTGGCCATGCCTTTTGGATTGTGTAATACGCCATTGTCATTCCAAGCAACCATGATTGCCTTTTTTAAGTCACTACTGTGTAAATTTGTTCTTGTGTTCTGCGATGATATTTTGATATATAGTCATTTGTGGGAAGTGCATTTAAAAAACATTAGAGTTGTCTTTAAAATTTTGCAAAGCTAATAATTTTTTTAAACACTCCAAGTGTGCATTCAAGCAAGTTAAGGTGGAATTTTTGGGGCATTTTATTTCTAATGAAGGAGTGCAAGTAAATGAAAGCAAAATTGCAACCATGAAGAATTGGCCAAGGCCCGATAATGTCACCAAGTTACGAGGATTCTTAGGACTCACTACTATCGTAAGTTCGTGCGCAATTATGGTACTATTGTAAACCTATTAACACAATACTGAAGAAAGAAGAATTTTAGTGGGATGAGAAGCCAAAAAAGGCATTTGAAGAGCTAAAAGTCGCCATGACCACAACCTCGGTATTGACTATTCTGAATTTCAATTAAATCTTTGCAATTGAAATCGATGCTTTAAATGCAAGAATAATGGTTGTTTATCCTCAATAATGTTAGCCAATAGCATATTTAAGTGAGCCTTGGGTTCAAGAAAGAAAGCTTGGCATATTTATTCCAAAGAGATGTTGTCAATTATCGAAGCAATTCGTTGTTGGAGGCCTCACCTTTTGCAAAAAAATTTCAAGTTTTGACTGACCAATGTAACTTACTTTTCTTCCTTGAACAACGAGTTTCTACTCCAGAATAATAAAAATAGTGATTAGGTTGCTTGGTTATGAGTATGAAATAATATACAGGTCTGACAAGGAGAATAATGTTGCAGATTCATTGTTTAGAGAAAGTGGGTTACCAACCATTTGGGCTATTTGTAAGCCTTAATTTAATGTGTAGGCTGAAATGAGAAGGGCAACATTGGAAAGTCCATGGGTCTAAAAGGTAAAGAATTACATGGAAGAAAAACCTGACAAATTAGTTGTCTATATGTGGAAAGATAATTTGTTATGGTATAAAGGGCGTGTAGTGGTTCCACCAGAATTTACCATGAAGCCATGTTTACTCAAGAAGTTTCATGACACTAAGACAGGTGGTCATTTAGGAGTACTACGAACATGGAAGAGGATTGCTCAAGCTTTTAATTGGAATGATATTAAGAAAAATATGCAGAATTATGCGGCAACATGCAATGTGTGCCAAAGGAATAAAGTTGACTCTCGATCGCCTGCAGGCCTTTTGCAACCTCTCCTAATGCCATCATAAATGCGAGAGGATATCTCTATGGATTTTATAAAAGGCTTACATAACTCCAACAATAAGAATGTCATATTTATGGTGGTGGATTGATTAGCGAAGTATACCCATTTTATTGGTGTTAGCCACCCCTTTATAGCCAAGAAAATAACAAAATTATATGTGGAAAATGTAGCTCGTCTCCATGGTATTCCTTATATTATCATTAGTGATCGTGGTGCTTTATTTACTAGTAATTTCTAGCAAGATTTCTTTAAGTTGCTAAGAGTTTGTTTTAAAAACCATGTTATAAGTTATGCTTTATGCAATGTTGTATAAGTTAATATATATGTTTATTATCATCATAAAAACTAAATAAACCTAAAATAAAGTGATTTTGGATTTGGACCAAAAAAGACTCGATCCTCACTTTTGACGATAACAGTCTTTGGATATAAAAAGATGGTAAATGATTAATTGAGCTTGAATTTGTTTCTAATTATTACAGTGAAAAAGTGTTTAAAAGCTATTATTCATGTTTAATAAGCTTGTAATGAGTTGAATTAACCTAACCTATATTTGCTCGCTTTGAGAAAAAAGGAAATGTATTTTTAAAAGCAAACATTTGCTCAAAAAAACCAAAGCATATAAAAAACAAAACAAAACACCATAATTATTGATACATCATAAAGACTCAAGAAGCCTGATCCAAGATATCTTGATGTGTTGATTGTAGAACAGGGAAGATTAAGTCAGAAAGATGTTAATGTTAGAGCTAGAGTTATTCAAAAGGAAAGAAGTTGTTGCAAGGTGACGTCGAATAGCGGGCTAACCTTTTAAGAGTTATTGGGAAAGAAAAAGGTTTTGAGTCTAATCATTAAATTATGATTATAAGGTTCAGGAGTCGCCACCTTATTATGGTTACTAAGAAACCTAAGTTCTAGGAAATTGTCTCAGCTTTCAAAAAAAAAATTGATGCATTTGGACTTCTAGAACTCGAGATATGGGTTGAACACTGAACAATGTTTGGGCTGCAAGACAGATTCTGACTTCTCCATTGTTGCTAAGATTTGGACTTCCAAACAGTAGAATTGAGTCTTGGACTCTGCATGAATGTTTTAGGCTTATGTCTTAGCTTTTTAGCCATATAAACCAAATTGAAATCCAAGTTCTACAGCTCCAGTTATGATCCAATAACCGAATGGTGTTCTAGTTTGGACTGAACCAGCATCTATTTTCTAAGCTTAACCCTCTTTTTGTCTTTTTAATTTCAGTAGTTGAACTCATCAATTAATTCTTTGATTTATGTGATAGGCCTGCATTTAAAATGAGCATTTACCATAAATTAAAGCTATCTTATATTATCAGACTTGTTATTATAAAACATGCTTAAATTAGGGAATTTAATGATACTTTAAGTGCAATATGATGATATAAAGCCTTAGTGAGAATGCACTTTTAAGAACTAATCACACCCCCCAGCCAGTTTATTACTAGCCCCTAGTAATCAAAGCGTTAAAATAGAAAAATAATTTGCAAGTTCCACAAAGCAAGGCATTCATCATTCAACTTCCATTAATCTATCTAGATAAACAAACTCTCATTAAATTTATATATCTGCTCAGTACCTCTTAAACAAAATATTAATAAACCTTCCTTTTTATGTGCTAAATGTATGAAAACATAGATGATGGGGCTTTTATTGGAAGAAAATAATATTATGTTCTAATGTTTAAGGTTAACTTTCTTGGGTTGAGATTATTATCTTTTTTTTTTCTCCTTTTTTTAATGCATCTTTAACCCATGTAACGAGCTTTCGGCTAATGACTCCTAGACGAGTTGGTCTTAGGGCATTAGGTGTTGAGACACCCCTACGAGCTTAGTAACTCGGGTTGCAGATACTAATATGTAGATAGTGCAATGTTTGATTCCCTTATGCTTTTCTCCTTAACCCATGTAACAAGCTTTGGGCCAATAGCTCCTAGACTAGTTGGTCTTAGGGTATTAGGTGTTAAAATACCCCTTTGAGCTTAATTGCTTAGGTTAGGGAGGCTACGAAACCGAACTTATCTACGTTTTTATTATCATCAATATTATCAATTTGCTTTTTTTTTTTTGCAAATCATATATTATCCATTTCCCTTAGTTGTTACCTTTAACAAAAGAACATAAATAATGTAATAATCCAATGTGCAACCTACAATCATATGTTAAAGTGTGTGCGTGTGTTAAAATGAAGGTTTAAGAATACCTGTTAAATGAGTATATGAGCAGAATCAAGTGATAACAATGCGAGAGTTTATAAACCTGAATATTTCAAGAGAAGTATGTGATAAACCTTGTTATGAATATTGCAAATAACCATTGGAAAATGTTTACTAAGATGCATCTCAAGAGTCGATAAAATTCTCCCTTACTCTGCCATCTAGAAATAACAATTTTGTCAAATGGTTTTATTAAAAATAGTTAGTTAGTTATTTTTTTTATGTCAACTATTACCCTCTCCCCCAAATCAAAACGAGACATTGTCCTCAATGTCCTAAGGTAGAAAGATAGAGCATAGAAGACATCACCTGAAACAACGAACATTGACAAACCTGAAACATACTTAAACAAATATAAGAAGTAACAAAACACAAATATTATGCTCGTGATTATGTATGTACATGTAGTTGTGATTGTGGTTCACATATTTCCTTGGTTGTACGTCCAAGAATGGTTTAAACGCCCTATATGGGTTGGGGATAGGTTTCTCATCCAGTTTTCTTAAAAATTAGCAAACAGGGTCTTTTTTAGTCAGATTCTCAAGACTAAGTCAATCATGTTCTTTATGAAAATGAGGCTATAAATCATGAATTGCACGATACACATCTCTACTAGGATGCGTCTCAAGAGTCAATAGAAGATTATCTAAAGACTCCTTACTTAAGCCATCTTTAATGAATTGTATTTTATCTTCACGGTTTACAGATATCATTCCTAAATAACAACATGTTGCATTACAAGTCTATCTGGCATATCGATGACAGACTTTCAATCGTTTTGCACGATGTTTTTTTGCAAAAGTGTTTTTACCTGTTCCAGGCATGTATGAAATGAAAGACTTAGAGAACTCATCTGATAATTAGACCTTTACTTCAATTAACCAATGAATATCTTTAGAAATTCCATGATTCATTAACAACCTCAATCTTGCACACTTAGCATAGTAAATTTTTGTAATTGCATTTTGAGGCAAAGCGGGAAAATACTTTTTTAATTTTTTAAGAGTGGTGTCCATTTTTAGATGAGAAGTGGAAAAGAGATGCAAAGAAAGGAGAAAGAGCAAATAATTGCACAAATATTTACACAGATATCAGTTATTATGAGAAATTGAAAGAACTGACTTAAGAGTCACGGAGTATCGTTATCCGCCATTTGACCGGGGTGAAAGAGAGTAGCAAAACAAAAGTCACACAAAAAAGAAACACAAAAACAATGTGAGAAAAACAAAATAATCAACCTTTATATACAGGATCATTCAAACTAATGGATTCATTTTCACTAGGAAAATTATCAAAGTGAGCTTTCAAACGATGTCCATTTACCTTAAAAACATTGTCATTCTTTGAATTCTCAATATTAAAGGCCCCATAAGGATACACATGTTTCACAATAAATGGACTGCTCCATCTTGATTTTAGCTTTGTAGGAAATAAACGGAGTTGAGAATTATAAAGCAAAACTTTTTGACCAGTATCAACTTTTTGACAATTTTCACAAGTAATACAAAATGCATGTGTGTCCTTGAACATGATGGGCCAGTAGTTTCAAAGATTTCAGAGTTGTGATTGATTTTCCTTTGTTTGGTCATGGCATGAGGAAATGGAAGTACTGGCGAGGAATCAGTCTTTTCTTTGCAATGTTTAGATTCAACCCCTTCCTTACCCTTAGAGATTAACTCATCATCTTTCTCACAAGGTTCAAGAATGGGTTTTTCAATAATCTTACCACTGCGAAGAGTGATGATTGATTTGACTTGATCCATGTGTTGGCTTCTAGAACTACTTGCATTTACATTGTATTGCCCTTTGGATTTTGCTGTAGTTGAAATGGAAACTTACCTTTCTCTTGAAAACTAAGAGAACATGTGAATTTTGCAAGAGCATCTTTTAGATCTGCCATGGTTTGAGCATTTTGAATGTTGATTATCTCCTGCTTTTCAATGAATGCATGCAATGTTTCATCAAGATTTCTTTTAGGAGGTGGAGCATAAGGAGATGCATGTCCATGAGAATTTTGAAAATTATAGTGTGCTTGAAACGGTGGCTGTGAAGTTTGTGCATCACTCTTCCAACTGAAATTTGGGTGATTTCTCCAACCAGGGTTGTATGTTTGCGAGTATGGGTTATGATTGGGCCTTTAGAAACTGTTTAAAGCATGAGCTTGTTCATGGAGGCATTTCTTAAAGGAAGGCAAAGTTGGACAATTATTTGTTGAGTGTTCATTGGTTTTACAGATTTGACACACAATGTCTTGAATATATTTTAATTGACCACTCCTTTTCAATTCTAGTGACTCGACTTTTCTAGCTAAAGATGCAAATTTGGCTTGGAGGTCATGATCTTCTCTAAGTGATGTGCCGTGAATGATTCGAAATCCAGCAACAATGAATCTGACGAAAATGGATGAAGGATGGGTCTGGTTGTATTGTATTTTTTTTTGGTGTTTAGGCTGGATTATAGTGATTTTAAGGTAAATAAGATGGGGGATAGACTAGAATGATACTTTGATAAGTCGATCTGGACGTCACAAAGATCAATCAAGGATTTCGACGCCACACTCTTTGTGATTGAAGAGTGATAAGTCAAGTAGGGTTCTTCACAAAATTAATTTGGAAGAACAATTCGTAATTCTGTGAATTAAGTTTCAAATATTGGCCAAAAATGCCTTATTACATATTCTGATACTATATTTATAACTAGAACATCCCTCCAAAGTTGGGAAAAATTCAACATGGCAGAAGTCAAACCTAAAAAATAGACTTTGACAAACTAACCTAGATAAATTAACTAGCACATGTTTTTTGACCTTTCTAACATAAACAGACCAAATTTAAAACAACCATATCTTCTTACATAAAAGTCCAATGCAATCATGGTTAGACAATCTAGAAAGAACATGTTCTGAACTTGCAATCCACCTAGATTAGTCTTGTTTTTACATGCAATGGATGACTTCAAATTCAGATTCAAATTCATTTGTTGTTCTGACCATAAACAGCATCAATTCCTTCACTTATTTGCATATCAACCCAAATTCAAGTAGCCCAGCATCAAAAGAACCATTAAGGGCTTTTCCCATCTCCAAGTTCCAATTGTAGTCAAATAAACATCCTTGAACCAATTTCAAATTAATTGCTAATTTTTAACTCCGACGCAGCTTCAATCATTCCAATTT
>Ga0325402_1000823_pt1 | contig 23526 bp, 11 predicted proteins | sample PopdelMetagenome_22_FD_207212 | JGI IMG/M metagenome (GOLD analysis project Ga0325402, IMG submission 207212) | Populus deltoides microbial communities from Bellville, Georgia, United States - Xylem-PdKOR-R3 | ecosystem: Host-associated > Plants > Phyllosphere > Stem > Wood/Secondary xylem...
TAACTTATAATATTTATCTATAATTTATGCATCACGCTTGATAATTGTTTAATAATGATGGAAATCAAATTATGAGATAGGAGATAAAGTCCGGAGTGGTTGGATTATAATCATGATAAAAAACATCTACCTAAGATTCGGGTAGTAATATAGCCAAGTCCAGAAACTAGGTACTATTTTGAAGGTTAATAGCTGGACAGAAAGGGTATGGTTCTGGAAAAACTGGTCGGCCAACTGTATTTACAAATTAATTCAGTTGATTATTTAGTGAATTGAAAAATTATTTTCACTATTATTTTAATAAGTTGATGAAATTAATCGACAGATTAACCAACTGATGAAGAAAATATTAGACTATGGAATGATTTGGTCCAACAAAATTTTAGACAAATTTAACCGGCAGACTGTTACTATTGACAGCTGCCTATCACAAAAAAAATATTGTACTTTAAATCAAGATTCGATCGAATATGTATACATGAATATTGTGAATTTAATGTGGGGTCATTATATTTTTCCCCCAGAGATGTTTCGAATAAAGAAAATGTATATATAGAGAAGCAACCTTGGTTAATTAGGTTGCTAGTTAGCCCAACCGAGGCCAGCTAGAACAAGTAGCCTAGGTTAGATTGCCAGCCAGAGCCCAATCAGGCTCTTCCTCCTCTTAGCCTTTCTCGTTTTTTTCTCTCATCTCTCCATTTTCCTCGCATCTTTTTATACTCTGGCTATCCACATGTTTTTCAGCCTACCTAGTGCACACCACACAACCCTATCTCACCGATAAACAACTTCTCTGTAGGCTAACCTTTCCACCAAAAGCCATCCTTAAGCCAGACTTAGCTATGTTTACCGTCAATGAATTCCTCTCAAGCACCAACCTATCTTTCAATGGCAAGCATGGCATGCCAATTAATACTCAACTTTCTAGGAAAGTAGATATTCCCCATTATTTTTTCTCTTTTATCAGGCAAGCTTACATGACGGCAGACTCAAGAATGCCTAATTGTATGTGCCGGCGATAAAGCTTCCTGCATTGCTGATTATGTTTTACCACCAGACATCTGCATGCGGTAAAAAAAATAAAAAAATAAACAGGAAAGTAAGAAACTACAATGGGAGCTCTAGATGATTTTGATTTTCCCTCGTATTTCTTAGGACTATGTTCGACTTTTTCAACATTGGAGATCCAAGAAGGTGATGACGATGAGAGACCAAAGCAGCTGAAAATGGCTGAGAAACAAACCATTACGTGGCTTTCTCTTTGTTCTTCGATTCTGCAGAGTACTGTTTCTTTAGCTTCGTATCAATAAAAGGAAATTATTAAGAATAACATAATTAATTTCCTGATGAGTGTTAAGCATTGTAGACTTCTCTATTCATAATGATAATAACAAGTTAAATTTTTATTGTGTAGTTTAAAGGTTTGAGTTTAATTTTTAAAAATTATCAATTTAAATATTATAAATTTTAAAATTACTAGAAATTTATATAATTATTAATTTTAAAATTTTATAAAATTAATCTAGACACGTAAAAGTTAGTGTCAATATTTATTATTAAAAAAAAGAAAGTTGACAAGTTCTGTTTTTTTTATTAGACTCAACAGCAAGAACTACTACGTTTCCTGGTTTGACAAAAGACAAGACGTTAAATCACTCACATGTTTACGCGGTCTTCAAGGCCAAAGTAGGAGGATACAAAATTTCAACATTCAATCAATTAGAAAAACGTGAAGAAACACGTTTAATAGTTTATATGATTTGGACTTGGAGGGCAAGGAGATCAAGGAGTGCTATCAGATAAGTGTCCACGGTCTTGATTAATTTCATGGCTGACAAATTAAGGGCTGATTTCCACTTTGTTTGCTCTTGAAGGAAATCTGATAACTGTTGTTGGTTTTTTTTTAAAAAAATTAAGAATAAATAAAAAATAAGTTTAATATTTTATTTTTAAAAACAAGAAACAAAAATGCATCAAATTAACAACTCCAAAAGTTAAATTAATCATGAATCTATCTCTTTTATTTTGGGCTATTTTGGCTTGTAAGTAATTGGAGAGCCATCAGGTTTTTTTTCTACATTTTATTTATTTATTTAAGACATTAAAGAGTATTAAGATAGATAAATTATAAGGTATCCGTTATGCATTGCTCAGATAAATATAATAAATATACGTATTTTGCTTTGACCAAGACAAAATATATCACTCTATTAGAAAAATGTGAAAAAACATTATTTAGTTCTTGACTTGCAGAGGAAGGAGCACCAGAAAAGTGTTAGATACCTGTCCATGTCTGCATTAATTCCATGTATAATAATAAGTCTAAGATGGCGTGAACCAGGTCCTGTCGGCTACGGCTGAACCTGGCCGTGTAATCATGCTCGAAAAAGTTAAATTAATCTTGCATCCTCTTGACCTGGCCATGTAATCATGCTTGACGAAGCCTTAAGTCCGGGCTAACCTCGGTCTTATATGGCCAGGACAATTAACACATAAATATTTTAAAAATAAATGAAATAACATATAATTGTTTTTTTAGTGAAATAATATATTTTTATTTATCACGATTTAAAACACGATATATATTATGTTTTTAAACCTTAATAATTAATTAATATCATGATTTAAAATTATTACATTAAATAAAAATAAACCAAGCACTTAAAGGTTTAATTAAAAATCAATTGAGTATAATCCTAAAAATATAGCTTAACTAATTAGATTTTAAGTTTGTTTTTAAGTGATTATTAGTTTAAGTTCTACAAACTTTAAAGTTATTAAAAATTTATATAATTATTAAATACATTAAATTGATAAAAATAAATGCAAGCTGATATAAATCTCTATATTAAGAATAATAAAAAATAAAATAGGCTGAGCAATTCGTCTCAAGGCCGCCTTCTACTCCTCCTTGTATGAGCTCACCTCATCCATCTATTGCATTCTCACCAATAGTTGCTGCATGGTTTTCGAGGCATTCCCTATATCTCACCACTTTCTTGTACAGCCCTCTGGCCCTCCTGCTAGCTTGAAAGGGAACGTCCATTGGTAGGGACTTGAGCTTCTGCTGCCGAAGTGATTGTGTGTCTATGGCTAAATTTTTCTTTTTATTTTATTTCTCAAGAAAATGGACATTTTAATCCAATTTTTGACTTTTTTTTTAAAAATTTCAAAAAAAACACCAAAAATAAAAATAAATAAAACCTAAAAAATATATTCTTCATGTATTTACACCAACTAAAGAATTTAAAATAAAAAAATGCATTTATTATTTTAGTAATTTATTTGTAATTATAAAACAAAGAAGAACAATTCTAAAATTGAAAACCCTCTCATCAAGTAATTTAATTTTTAATCCGATGGTCCATAATTATTTTTTTTAATCTAAAGGTTAATTTTTTTTTGTTTTGCCTCCAAGTTATCATGTGATAGGAATTTATTTTTGAAATTTAATAGTTTTGATTTACTTTGCATTCAAGCCAAATAGATTTTTACATATAAATAGGAATTTGAGGAGAGAATTAGTTAGAAAAAAAACCTTCTCACATACACATCTAAACACTCTCCCTAACTCAGCACACACTACAGGCTCTCCAAAAAAAAAAAAAAAAACAAAAAAGGGCAACACTGAGAGCCTCCTTGTCTTCTCTCCTTCCATCGTCATAAGAGCACAAAAATAGCCCCCCTTTCCTCTCGAACCACAGGAGCTCCTCTCCACCATCCACCATTGTAAGTGGCACTATAACCACTGACAACCCTTTTCGCCAGCTTCACTCCTCTCCTTTTGTCTTCCTCCACAACGAGATCTCCTTTTTTTTCACTCACCACCGGCCCGTAAGCAACCACAACACCATCTATAAATATTTGACTTACAAATAAGTTGGTATTTAAATATTAAGAATTAATTAAAAAATTTTTATAATTATTTTAAAAATTCATTAATTTTAATTGGGAGTATTTTTTACTACAACACACGAGTTTTGAAAAAACCCTTTCCGCCTTTAAGGATAGGTGAACCCTGTCAAGACACTTATATGGATCATTTCCATAAAAATTATTTAGGTACACTAGCCCATAATAAATTCAAAATACCAAAATTATTCGCATGTGTGAATCTTTATCCCAAGCTATAGACTTTACTGGTTAGAAACCCATCAAAACCTTTAAACTACATTTAGACCACACAATGCAAGTTACCTCAGGTAAGGTGCGCTAGAGGTGCTAATATCTTCCCTAGCCATAACCAATCTCTTACTCTTGAAATTTTTGATAAAACTAGTACACCTGAGTTTTCTAACGACCCTGAACAAAACAACTAGGGAACGATCCCCTGACCCCCTAACACCACGCGTCCATGTACGACAATAACTAAAACAAGAGATTCATTTAGAAAAGCGAATTATAGTTATAGATAGAAGATAAGAGACAAAAGTGAGTAAATGCCTATGCCAAGCATGCAAAATTGACATAATAGAACTGTGTTTTTATTATGGAATGCGTTGTAAAATAAAAAAATATTATGTTTTTTTTTATATAGCTTTATCATTTGTAACAGATTACACCATACTATATGTATAATGCCCTACTTATATAAATAATAGAGAAGCTGCCTTGATTAAGGCATTCATCAAATTATTACAAATATTTGCTTTAACTGTTCTTTAGCTGAAGAGAGAAGAAGGGCATCGATCTGTGCATAAATTTAATTACATGTGGTGCTTGTGAAGAACGACATGTTAAGTTGCTCAAGCACGGCATGTTAAGTCTATGCACTTTTCAAGTATGATATTCACTAAATGTTGTTCTTTTTAAAGTGCGACCAAACTAAAAATATGCTATTAGTTGCTAATTTTTTTTAAATAGTATTATTCTGTCAATTGTTTTTTTTATTATTTTGCTATTTTTTTCATTAAAAAATCCGCCTTATATCCAGCTTTCAACCTTGCCCCTCTACTCTCCAGCCAGGACATTAACCCAACTATCTAATAAGAGCCACCACCCCTAACATGAACGTGTTGTTCCTATCACGCTAAAAAGAAATAATAAAAATTAATTTACATAATTATTAAATTATAAACAATAAATTAAGATGAAAAAGAAATATTTTCCTTACCCTGATTATTAGGAAAATTAAAATTAAAATCATGTTACCATAATTTCACGTTATACAGATAATTAATTTATCAATAGAACAAGTGGAAGGTGATGACTAAGAGACCAAAAAAAAAAAAATTTATCGTACCAAATAAGTCCATAGGACTTATCACAAAGAAATATTTTATCATATTTTAGCATTTTATTTTACAATAATCACAAAATAATTAGCTATAGATACCCATTAATAGCAATAATATTTAATAATTTTTACCAAAATTAATTTCTATAATTAGTATTTTTTTATTAAAATAATCCCACTTACTTTGACTTGCTTTACATTTTTTTGACACCAAATGTGATACATAATATCTTTCAAAAAGGTTTTTTAATTAAAAATATATTAAATTGATGTTTTTTATTTTAAATTTTAACATTTTTTCAAAACTATCAAAAATAAAAAAGCATATAAAAAATTAAATGAATTCTTTTTACTATAAAAAAAATAATTTAAAAACTCTTTAAAAAATAAAAGTTACTGCTATACTAAACCACCCGCAAGACTTGAACAAGCTTAATATTCTTCGCGAAATGATGGTGAAGATGCATGTTTTCTTTTGTTATTAACATGGAAATCCATAGATTTCAAAACTTTTCAATTGCTTTTTGGTTGCTAGTTGCTAACTTTTCTTTGTTCTAATTTGAAAATCTAAACTAAAAACAAATGACAAGATATCATTTTGTGTTTGTCAATAAATGGCAAAATCTTCGTATATATTCTCCTCGTTTTAGTCCACAAAATCTGAGGAGGGGGAGGAATATGGAGAGTAGGTGTAGATCAATAAATGGCACAAATTTTCTATACGAATAAATTGGTTAGGGGGTTTCATATATTGTACTTGTGAATGAGTGATCATTGTTTTATCTTTGGGATGAAATCCAAACCATCGACCTGGGCCAAAATTTTGATGTTGCCCCCGAATTAATTCTCCAAAATTGTGTTATTCTTAGTGGGAATATTGTGACTTGGTTGACCCTATAACTAAGGTGTGGGCTGCAAGTAACTAGATAGAAATAATATGATCAATTCAAATAAATTATTTGATCAATTTCACAATTACAAAAATAAAATTTTCTGAGAATTACAAAACCCTGTTCATCAAATCTCAGATCATGAAGCTAGCAATCAAAGAGCATTAATAAAGGAATTGCTGTCATCGATCTTTATCCTTTCCACTTCACAATGATGCGTCATCAACCTAAGTGAGTGAATGATATAGTTTCCCAGGGCTGGCTAAATATGACTAATTACATCTGATTTTGTTGGCAAAATTACTACAAGCGAGATGGATATGAATTAACAGGGAAGTAGGAAACTACAATGGGAGCTCCTGATGATTTTGATTTGCCCTTTGACTTCTCTGATTTGGGCGCTTTTACTTCTGGAAGTACTGAAACGTTGTCATTGGAGACTCGTGAGGAAAAAGAGGAAACAAAGCAGCTGAAAATTGCTGAGAACTTGGCCATTGTGGTTTTGCATTGCTTGCTTGACGTTTCTTTCTCCGTGAAGAGAGGCACTCGGTGTTTTTTCTTTAGCTTAACAATTAGGAATTGCTAGTAAGAGGGCAACGAGAGGAGAAAAGCAAGCTTGGAGAAGGCACGTTGGAAGCTAAGTTGATGAATTCCTTTTTTTTTCAAGTAGTCTATTGGGCCTGTGAATGTAACGCAAAAGAATTGGCTGTTTATAATGAGATAAAAATGAAGCGTGTGAGAGAAGTTTATGCTTTACTTGCAAAGAAGGAAAACCAATTTTCAGTGGCTGCTTTGACCACAATGACTAGTGACTCTTAAGGGAAAGATTATTATATTTCGAGCTTGCAGAGCAAGGAAGATCTTGATATATATATATATATATATATATATATATATATATATAGACACGCTCACACACACACTAATGTCTTAGTTGCGTATATATTACAAAAGCCAAGGAACAGTCCAAACTTATTTTATACTATGTTAATTGTTGTCAAAGAACCATCTCAATTTAATAGTTTAAATTGTTAGGTGAGGTCTTACAATATGATTTATATTATTTTCAAACACACTTCCTCAAGTAAAAACTCTTTGGATTTGAAATTTGTACAGATCCACATTACTTTATGTTTAATTTTTATTAAATAAATGAGGATGGTGAGATTTGAACTCGAGACCACTTGGTCATCAAGACTCTAATGCCATATTAAAAAATCATCTCAACCCAATAGTTAAACTATTAAATGAAATTTTAGAATATAATTTATATTATTTTCTAATAATTATGGCCTTTGGCTTTTGAAACAATGGTAGATAATCGTTACCTATTCCTTTTTTGAACGTTGATTTTTGAGCATATATTTGCTTTCAAATTGCGTGTCAGAAAGAGATGTTTATTTGCTTGGAACATTGTCTCTGTTATCCAGCCGAGTCTTGTTTTCTTGACAAAGTCCAATTGATCTAGCTTAATTCTCTTCGAAAAGTATTTGAACGTGTTTTATGATGCTCTTGTCATTTTCTAATTCTCAGATGTAAGCACTTACGTTATAGAATACTCTAAAATATGTGGGATGTTCACTGTAGCAGTAGATTTTTTTATATATGTTTTTTTGTTTTTTTATCTAAAATTGATTTTTTTTTGTTTCTTTTTTTTAAAATTTTTTTTGTTTTAAAATTATATTTGCTAATTTTTTTAAATATTGAACTGGTTGAAAATTTAACTATATAGTTTTTTTCTTTAAAACATTGTGAATTGGTATAATATTCTCATACAATGTTTTCTTTTTTTAATGATTTCTTTATTATTATTTTTTTTAAAATGGTCTTTGTAGATTTTATTTTTTTTATATTAAATTAGTTGAGAATTTAGCTTTGTAGTTTTTTTTTAAAAAACCAATATGAATTGCTACAGTGTTTCCCCTACATAGTTTTTGTTTTGCTGCAGTGTTTCCCCATGTATTTTTTTTTTAAAATTATCTTTATCGAATTTATTTTTTCAATATTAAGCTGACTGATAATCTAGCTTTAGCTTTCCCCATATGTTTTTTTTTATTTTTTTTATTTTTCTTTTTTCCAAAATTGTCATTTTTTACATATTTTCTTTTTTTTGTTTTGTTTTTTTCAAAATTATTTTTGTTGATTTTATTTTTTTACCATTGAGCTGGTTGAAAATTTAGTTTTTTTTCTTTTTCTTTAAAAACACTGTAGTTTTCCCCACGTGTTTTTTTTTCGTTTTTATTTCCTTTTCTGTACATTTTTTTTCATTTTTTCATTTCTTTTACCCAAAATTGACTTTTTTTTTAGATAACCTTTATCGATTTTTTTTTATATATTGAGCTGGTTGAGAGATTAGCTTTGTAACTTTTTTTTAAAAAAATACTATGGATTACTACAGTGTTTCCCTTACATGGTTTTTGTTTGGCTACAGTGTTTCCTCCACATGTTTTTTTTAAATTATCTTTGTTAAATTTATTTTTTCAATATTGAATTGGTTGAGAATTTAGCTTTACCTTTAGCTTTCCCCACTTTATTTTTTCATTTTTTTTAAATTTTTCCCATGTTTTTTCATTATAATTATAATTATAATTATTATTATATTGTATATTATATAACTGTTTTTTTCTTTTTATTTTTTTTCATGAATTTTTTTTGTTTGATTTAGTTTGTTAATGTTAATTTTTTTAATTTAGTTATCAGATTTTTATAATACGAATCTCGGGTTTTATGGGTTAACCTGATTTGAAGAGTTATTTTTTTCATTTAGTTTAGTTTGTTAAAGTTATTTTCTTTCTATTTAATTATCAGACTTTCATATTTTCATGACACGTATTCTGGGATTGACGAGTTAACTTGGTTTAATGGATTAACTCGGTTAATTCTAAGTAAACCCGTCATTTTTTTTCTATTTAGTTATCAAACTTTCATGACGCAAATCTCAAGTTTTACGGGATAACCTGGTTTAAAAGGTTGACCCAATTAATTCAATGTTTTTTTTTCCTTTTCTTCATTAGTTTTTTCCTTCATGTTGATTTTTTTTCTTTGTTTTTTTTAATTAATCTATTTGATTATCACACTTTTATGACACGACCTTATAGCTAGACCCACATCCAGTATTCTTGGGTCCGGTGTTACAGCCAGACTCACTTAAACTTGGGTCATACAAGTTTAATTTTATTATTAATATTATAAATATTACTCTTAGATCAGGCGTTGCAGCCAAATCCAAGATTCTTGGGTATAACTTTGCAAAAAAACACAAGATTTTTAAATTTTAATTTTTTTAAATATTTTTTATACAAAAAAATGACCCGCGGCATCGCGCGGGTATCAAAGCTAGTTAGATATTATAGAATGTATCTATATAATATTATAGACATATTCTTATGTTGTAATTTTCACCATTATTATTGTATATTGCCTTTTATATATATATATATATATATATAAAAGGTTATTGGCTAACTAATAGGTTAAGCTTCCTAATTATTCTTAACTTGGTATAGAGCAATGGTGGTTTTTATGTTCTCTCTGAGTCTTTTGCCACCACTATTCCTCAAGCTTATCGGTCCTCTTGCGTCTCTGTGACTGTTGATCTGTGGCATCGTTGATTGGGTCATCCTACTTCCCGTATTTTTAATTTGTTAGTTTTTAAAAATAAAATAATGTATATTTGTAGACGTTCTCTTGTTCAATGTCAAGCTTATCTGCTTGACAAGTCTTCACGTTTGTCATTGCGACCTATATATCATAAAACTACTGCTCCACTTGATCTAATATTCAGTGATGTTTAGGGCCCTACTCCTTTGTTTTTCTTTGATGATTTTCATTACTTTGTTATTTTTATCGATGCACATACAAAATATATATGGTATTATCCTCTTGTTGCCTCCTCTTCTGCACTTATTTGTTGGGTAATGTCCTCTCTTACCTCTGAACCCATTGCATTATCTGATGCTGACAGGTATAAGGTGTGGCATGATACCATGCGTGATGAAATTCAAGCCTTATGCTTTAATAACACCTGGTCTTTGGTTTCCTTTCATCTTTTGATGAATGTTGTTGGTGGTCGGTAGGTGTATAGGATAAAGCACCGTGTGGATGACAGAGTTGAGCGATATAAAGCATGTTTGGTTGCTAGAGGCTTTATGCAGCAATAAGACATTGATTATTCTGAAACTTTCAGTCCAGTTGTTAAGCAAGCGATCGTCAGATTAGTTTTCTTCATTGTTGTGACTTATTTTTTGGGTTCCCACACAAATAATGAATATATATATATATATATATATATATATATATATTCTCGGAAGGAATCCAAAAAATAATAGGAGTGAGAAAAAGATACTAGAACGCCTATAAAATGGCTAGGAATTGGTTGAGGAGGTTCAAAAATACAAGAATTAAAATTTGACAGTATATTTTTAACTGGTGAGAGCCCTGTTCATAAGAAAAATTCAATTTGAGGAAGAAAAGCCCAAAATCGGATGTTTATGGACTCAATTAAATGTTACCTAAGGTTTAATTGAATTTATGAAGGGTTTGATTGCAAGAAAAATTGAGTTTTAGGTCAATTTAGGCTTTTATTGGAAGAAATTAAAGTTTTGGGGTCCAATTATAATTTTGAAGAGTTGATTTGGTCAAATCAGGGGCTTAATTGCATAATTATTGAAGTTTGATGACCAATTAGGGACTTGATTGAAATAATCCGAAACCAAGAACCAAACCAGAAAAGATGCTAAAATCAAGGGATCCAATTATAATTTATCCAAGGACTTGCTTACAAAAGATCAGAACTTGAGTGACCACACTGAAAATGGTCATTTCACATCTCAAAACAGCCATTTGAAACAGAGCCGTTTCATGGACAACTGTTCATTACCTTCTTCCTCATCAACCATTTCAAGCAATAGAAATATTGGAGACGTTTTATCATTAAAGGCATTGAAATCAAGCTGGCCGTTACCAGCACAAGGCCGTCTCTGGCCTATAAAAGCAGGAGAAAAAGACGAACCAAGGGGGGAGAAAAGGAAGAAAGAACAGAGGGGCAGAGCGAGCAGGGCAGGAGAAAACCAAGAGGAGGAAGTGCGAGAGAAAACAGAGAGAGCACAAAAGGAAAAACAGGAAAAAGTACAGAAAGGGAAACACAGAGAGGGGGAGAAGGGAAGAGGGAAAAAAAACAGAGAGAAGCATTGCCAGCCATCGTCTTCGTCACCAAGTGCTAGCTTCGCCTCCAGCTGTACCAGGGAACAGGGAAGAAGAGAAAGAGAGAGACAGACGCAAGAGAGGTGTCGGCTTCACCATCGTCTTCGTCACCAAGTGCCGTCTTCGTCTCCAGCTGCACCAGGGAACAGGGAAGAAGAGAAAGAGAGAGACAGACGCAGAGAGAGGGAGAAAGAGAGAACAGAGGAGGGAGAAAGAGAGAACAGAAGCAGGCGAGAAAAGGAAAAAACCAGCGGCTGGTGCCTCTGCACGGGGAAGAAGAAGAAAAGACAGCAGCGCCACCGCCTGTCGCCACCTAGCGCCACCGTGAGCAATCACCGGAGACAGCAACCACGATCCCTCATTCCAGGTAATCTTCTCCCCTTCTCTGTCCCCTCTTCTCTGTTGTCCTCCTTTGCATGCAGAACGTGAGCAATTCAGGTTCTGCAGCAAAGGAAAAATAATTAGCTGTGCCAATTTTTCCCTCGGGCTGGACAGCCCAGCCTTGTAGAATGAAGGTTTTCCTTTTTGGGCCGGTGCTGGCCGGATTTTATTTTTGGGTCGATCTTGGCCCATTTTCCTTTTGGGCCGGGTCCGACCAATCCCATTTAAAGAAAATATATTTATTTTAAAAATTTGTGATTTTATCGCATATTTTTTTATCCATTTTGATTAATATCGGTTTGTATTTCTATACCATAAAGATAAGAATTCGATATTAAAATACCTGGTTTTTGTCAAAACATTGCAAAAAAATTATATAAAAAAATCTTATTTTCATGTATACGGTCATGGATCTCAAAGGAAAAAAAATCATATCATATTTTCATACAAAAAAATTCAAAAATATGTATTAGTATGCATTTTGGCTTTAATAACCAGTTTATTAAAGTCATGAGAACTATACCAATATTTCAAAAATTTCAAAAAAAATATATTGTTTTCTTTTAGTATATGGGGTTACGACTTTATAAATAAGATGTATTTCAGATATTAAATTTTTTGTTGACGTTAGAACGGTTAGGTTTTACCTGATAAGATAATGATCTCCTTACCGGAAGACTTTTCTTAAACCATAGACGGACCAACAACTAGACACGACAAGATCTTGGATTTTATCAGACAATAAAACAATGCAGCTTACCTTAGGTAGGGCGTATTTGGGGTGCTAATACCTTTCCTTTACGCAATCAGTCCCCGTACCCGATCTTTGAGACCAGTTAGGGTTTCTAATGACCAAAATACTAGGTGGCAACTCCCATTCCATTTTTTTATTGATAAAAGACAAGAATTCCTTGTCTTCCTATATTTTCCTAATAGACAACACATATGAGAGTGAATGTTTTCTCCGCGATGCCGCACACGTGTGACATCCATTGCGGTCTTGCGTAATTAGAAGATTCATCAACTTGATATTCATAATGCCTTCCTCAATGGTGTTATTGTCAAAGAGGTCTACATGGAACAACCTCTAGGTTTTGTCGACCCTGCTCTTTCCTCTTATATGTGCCGGTTGCATAAGTGTTTATATGGTTTAAAACAGGCCCCACGGGTATGGTACACTCATCTGAGTGACTTTCTGCTTTCTATTGGCTTTCATGCTTCCAAGGTTAACACCTTCTTATTTATCTTGTCTGTTGGTACTTGTCATAACCCAATTTTTGAACAAATAATAAAAATTGAATATAGTTGACAATGAGATTATTAAATTTGAGAGTTAATTGATCAATAATCGAAGAATTAATAAGTTAGGAAATTTAATTAAAATTTGAATTAGTTTAATTAATAAAATTAGAAGAATTAATAAGTTTGCGGACTTAATTAAACTTTGAGTTAATTAATTAAATAAATTTAGGGATTTAATTAAAATTAACCTAAGGGCACAGTTAGAAATCACTTATTACTGATTAGGATCCCAATTGTTGAGATTAAACTGATTAGGGGTCAAAGTGAATATTTCCATTCCTGTCGAAACGACACCGTGGTTGGGGAACAGTCGTGTATTTTCTTCATTCCGATTCAATAGGGAAGCTGGAAAATCGGCAGCAAAACCGACCCAATCGTGACCACGTTCTCTGCCCACAATCCCGTTCGTGGAGGGATAACAGTCTTGCAAAGCCAGGACTGGTTTGAGGGGCAAGCTCTTAGGGGCCTTATAAAAGGCAGAGCAGAGCAGAAAAAAGGAAGAAAAGAACACTGGGGAAAAGACCAGAGAGCTGAAAAATCAACCCAGAAAAACAGAGTTGAAAAAAAAGGGCAGAGAAAACAGAGCACAAATCCAAATACAGAGAGAAAGAGAGAACAAGAGGGCAGGACACAATGAGGAGAATTATCCTTGAAATTGTCTTCGGACCTGCAAACAAAGAAAAACCCGGATTCAGCCAAAGAACACTCACAACAAGCCGGAATCTTCTTTGTAGCTTTAGAAGTTACAGAGAAATCAAGAAGGAAAGCACAGACAAGTGGTCACAGAAGGAAAACCAGAGGAGCATTAGGCGAGAATCATCAAGCAACGCTGCAAGCATCTTTGGTCTCCAGAAGTAGCATCTTCAGTCTCCAAAAGCAGCATCTTCGGTCTCCAGAAGTAGGTATGACTTCATCCCCTTTGCATCTTCATTTCAAAAAGTGATTCTGTGTTACAAGAACACTGTGTGAAGGTAATTTAATTACCTTCACCAGTGTTCGGGCACGCGTGAACAAGTCACGCGTGCCTTTAGTTTTTGCCCAACCGGGTGCTGGCTGGGTCTAGCCCAGCCCCCAAAAAAATTTTTGCTTTAAAAAAAATAATAAAAAAATAAAAATAAAAAGTAGAAAAATAAAAAAATAAAAAATATGTATGTATGGATAAAAAAATAATGTAAATTTATTGGTTTATTCACTGACGCCAGAGTCAGGAATAAAATACTGGTTTAAATTTATATTATTTTTATTCGTTGTATTTTATTTTATTTAGATGAATAAAAATAATGTAAATTTATTGGTTTATTCACTGACGCCAGAGTCATGAATAAAAATACCGGTTTAAATTTATATTATTTTTATTTGTTGTATTTTATTTTATTTAGCTAGAAAAAAATCAAAAAAACATGTGCATGCATAAAAAATAAATTTATTTTTGTTTATTTATTGACTGGCACTAGAGTCGGGAATAAAAAAAATATTAATCTAATTTATTTTATAGCTACGTGATATTTACCAACGCCAGAGTTGGAAGTATCTGTAGTTTAATATTCACTGGCGCCAAAGTCGGGAATATTATAAGCAAATTATCATATCGTAAACTAATAAACATTTAGCAATTCAAGATGAAACTAGCAATGCAGCCTGCCTCAGGCAGGACGTTTAAGAGGTGATAATATCTTTCCTTTTACGTAACTAGTCCCGAACCATAGAATCTCTGTTGACCAGTTAGGGTTCCTAGTGACCATAATACTAGGTGGCGACTCCTTAAACAAAGAATATCCCCATTAAAGAACAGGATGCCAGAAATCTCTTCTTTTCCAAAGAATTAATTTTTTAAGGCCGCCGCGATGTCGGGTGCGACAGTACTGATATATTTTATCTTTTGGTTTATGTTGATGACATTCTGCTTACAGGTAACAACTTTACTATGCTTCACTGCCTAATACAGTTACTCAGTTCAGAGTTTAAGCTTCGTGACTTAGGCGCCGTTCATTATTTTTTGGGTATTGAGGTTCAATTTACTGCTATGGGTCTGATGTTATGACAACAAAAGTATATTCTTGACATCCTCACTCGAGCTGATATGACTTCTTGCAAACCGGTTGATACTCCTATCTCTACTTTCAAAGTCATCATACTGCCAGATCCTTTGTTTTCTAATTCTACACAGTTTCGTTAGATTGTGAGTGCTCTTCAATATCTTACCTTTACGAGACCAGATATCTGATTTGCTATTAACATAGTTTGTCAGTTTATGCATGCTCCTACAGATTCTCATTAAGGTGCTGTTAAACGCATTCTGTGTTATCTACGGGGTACGACCACTTATGGCTTCCATATCACTCACAGTTCCTCCTTTGCTCTACATTGCTTTACATATGTAGATTGAGCAGGTAGTATTAATGATTGCATGTCTACGGGTGATTATCTTGTCTTCTTTGGTTAGACGCTGGTTTCATGGAAATCAAGCAAGCAACACACAGTTGCTCTCTTCTCCACTGAGGCTGAGTATAAAACATTGACAGATGGCACTGCTGCGGTTATCTGGCTTCAATATCTATTGAGAGATCTGTAGATTTATTCTGCGTCTACTCCTACTATTTGGTGTAATAATCTAGGCGCTACTTATTTATCTGCAAATCATATCTTTCATGCTCGTACTAAACATGTTGAGGTTGACTATCATTTTATATGAGACATGGTTGCGAAGAAAGAGATTCAGATTCACTTTATCTCCTTTCATGATCAACTTGCAGATGGATGCAAAGAAAGAGATTCAGATTCAGATTCAGATTCATGTTGAGGTTGACTATCATTTTGTATGAGACATAGAAGGTTTGATTCAATTGCTAATACTAAGGTAAATTCAACATTAATAATTACAATTCAAAAAATTATTCAATAATTATGCCAATACAACAAAACAATAAATTAAAAAAAACCCTAGAATAACAATCAAAATAAATAGAAAAAATTAAACACAAATCATGCAATAATAGAGTAAAATTAATAACTATTTCAACATATTCAATTATTAATTTTATGATGAATTCAACATTAACAATAAATATTCAACAAATTAACTAATAATAATTATGCCAACACAACAATAAAAATATTCAATAAATTAAAAAAAAAACTATAGACTTTAGCAATGAATTATGCAAAAAAAGCTATAGGCTTTATCTACATTACAAAAAATACACCAAAACAAAAAATATAAAAAAAAAATAGAAAAAAAAACCCTTAAAGTAAAATGAAATAGAAGAAACATATACCTTTTAAACTGATGGAGATTCACGCGAAAAGTTGCTAGAGATTGCTGGTGAAACCTTTGAAGAATGGAGAGGAAAAGAATCAATGAAAAATTGAGGAGAAGAAAAAAATGAACTGAAGAGGCTGTCGAGGGAACTTATATTATAGTTTTACCGACGGATTCACCGTCGGATATAAAATTAATTATTATTTTAATTTATTTCGTCGGTGAAGTGTCAACAATCCGTCGATGAATTTTGAATTTCGTACCAAAATTTTTAATTACCCTCCATATTTTTCGTGGGCCGTCGGTAATTCCGTTGGCAATCTGACGCGGTTAGAGATGCATTTAATGCATAACCCTTTGGAATTTGTGCGGTTCGTCAGTAATTTTGTCGGTAAACTTGACCGTCGACAATTTATCGATGGATATATATCCGTCGGTATGGACGTCGGTGATTGTGACATTTCGTGTTACTCTCTGTGAAATGCCGACAGATTTATATCCATCCGTCGGTATGGACGTCGATGATTGTGGCATTTCAAGCAATTATTTTGTGTTACTCTCTATGAAATTCCGACGGATTTATATCCGTCGGTATGGACGTCGGTGATTGTGGTATTTCAAGTAATTATTTCGTGTTACAAAATATATCATCCATGATCTATAATTATTTCAAGTAATTATTTCGTGATTGTGGCATTTCAAGTGTTGTTACCCATTTTTGGGTTCCCCATAAAAAATAAAAAAAATACAAATGAGAAAATACAAAAAAATATATCAAAAAAATATTTGAAAAAATCCAAAAATAATAGGAGAAAAGGATGTTGGAATGCTGAAAAAGGATAGAAATTGATTGAGGAGATTCAAAAATACAAAAATTGAAATTTTGACAGTATATTTTTTACTGATGAGAGCCCTGGGGACAAGAAAAATTCAATTTGAGAAAGAAAAGTCCAAAATCAGATGTTTATGGATTCAATTAAATTTTATCCAAGGTTTAATTGAATTTATGGAGGGTTTGATTACAAGATTGTGAAAACATCCAAGGACCAAATCAGAAATATCATTTAAAAATGGAAAACGGTGCCGTTTCACTGAAGCTTTCTTCACCAGCAACAGTTTCATGCAGCTGGCCCTTCTTCATTAGTAACGGTTCCATGCAGCTGGCGGTGAGACATTACAGCAGCAACAGCGCCAATTTGTTTTAATTACGGGGCATATGTCACGGCTGTCATCCCTCTGCAAACGTTATCAAGCTGGCCGTTACCAGCACAAGGTCTCTGGCCTCTAAAAGCAGGAGAAACAGAGGGGCAGGGAGGGGGGGGGGGGGGGAGGAACAGAAGAGAACTGAAAGAAAAAAAAAACAAAAGAGGAAACGAGAGGGAAAACCAGAGGGGAACGACAGAGGAAAGAATAAAGGAGGGGAGAGAGCCGTACCAGCACTGCCAACGCCATCGTCAGCTCATCATCATCTTCGTCCAGCAGCCACTGCCATTCTCCATCACAACCGCACCAGCACTGCACAACGAAAAAGAGAAAAACAGAGGGGGGAAAGGAGGGGAAGAAGGAGACAGCAGAAAAAGAAAACAGTGGGGGAAAAAGAGAGGAAAACAGGGAGAAGAGGGAGAATAAAAGCAGAGGGAGACGTGAGGAAAAGTGGCAACAGACGGGGAAAGAAAAGGAAAAGAGGGAGAACCCGAGAGGAGAGATGGAGAGAGCATAGGGAAAACAGAGGGAGGGAAAAAGATTTAAAAATACACAGAAAGCAAAATACAGAGAGAAGGAAGAATAGTGGAAGAACTGAACAAGAGAGTAGCTTCGACCCATCAGCTTCACCATCGTCTACGTCCCCAAGCAACAGCTTCGCCTCCAGCTGCACCAGGGAACAGGGGAGAAGAAAAGAAAAAAAACAGAGAGGCAGATCGAGAAGGAGCAGAGAAGGGGCAGGAGGAGAAAACGAGAGAGACGGCAGAAGGGAGAAAGGAAAGGAAAACAGGGAAACCAGTAGAGAGAGAAGCAAACAGAAACGGAAAAAACAGGAAGAATCAGAGCATGTTGTTGCCTTTGCTTCCAGGTAAGCTTCTCAAACTTTTACACTGTGCACTTGAAGATTAACGCAGGCGTGCGTGAATTGTTCACGCACGCTTGCGGATAAAAACCAGTTGGGTCCAGCCCAGCCGCATGGGCCGTGTTGGGCCCAGCCCGAAAAAAAATCTTAAAAAATTCTTTTAAAAAAATATGTGATTTTCCGCAAATATTTTATTGCATTTTAAAATATTAGTTTGTATTTTTATACTGTAAAGATACAAATCTAGTATTAAAATACCTAGTTTTCGTAAAAATAAAAAAAAATGTTTTGTTTTCATGCATACGACCAAGTCTCTCAAAAATAAAAAATCATATTGTATTTTCATACAACAAAGAAAATTTCAAAAAAATGTATTAACATGCATTTTGGCTTTAATAACCAGTTTATTAAAGTCATGAGAACTAGGCCAATATTTCAAAAAATTCTAAAAAAATTTATTTTGTTTTTTTTTAATATCTGGGGTTATGATCTTATACGTAAGACGTGTTCCGGATATTAAATTTTCTTTGTTGGCATTAGACCGGTTAGGTTTTACCCGATAAGATAAGGATTTCTTTACCGAAGAGAACTTTTCTTAAACAATAGACGGACCAACAAATAGAAAGCACGACATGACCTTAGATTTTATCAGACAATAAAACAATGCAGCTTACCTTAGGTAGGGCGTATTTGGGGTGCTAATACCTTCCCTTTACCCAACCAGTCCCCATACCCGATCTCTGAGACCAGTTAGGGTTCCTAGTGACCAAAATACTAGGTGGCGACTCCTATTCCATTTTCCACATCACATTTAGATACTAGAATTCGAGGGTGGATGTTTTCGCCGCGACGTAGCACACGTGCGACATCAAGTAATTATTTCAAGTAGTAAATATTTCGTGTTATAAAATATATCATCCATCCATAAAAAAGGGTTTTACACAGGGCTTCATTTTGGTAGTTAGTCAGAATTTTCTTCTTCTTCGTCATCAATTGAATTGTCATCACCTTCATCACAATCTTCAATATGGATATCATCTTCTTCATCGACATTTGCTTGTCCGTTAGAGCTCAAAACAAAATCCAACTCCTCTGCGTCAACATCAACAAGACTATCATCGAAAACATGAAAATTTGAATTTCCTTCCAATTCAATCGAAGGCGCAACTCGATATGGTTCAACCAACTCACTAACTTGAAAGACTTCATCTCGCACACTTGTGTCTTCGTTCTCATCTTGAACAACCTCGACACGACCCCGGGGTTTCGTTTTTAAAATGGACCACCAATCCAATCTTGATTGATCCTTTCTAAATGAAGGGGTGTATGTGTAATAAACTTGTTGACATTGCTTTGCGAAAACAAAGACATCGTTTATGTTGCGGAGTCTAGCTTTTGAGTTGATTTCGACCAGACCATAATGCGGATCAACTATGATTCCTCTGTCAGTCGTGTCATACCAATAACATTTGAATAAAAACACTTTATTCTGCTTATTATGATATTGCAGTTCGACGACCTCTTCTAATCTACCATAGTAGTCAACTTCTAACTCACTACTAGTGGATCCCTTAACACAAACACCGCTGTTGTATGTCTTTCTTCCTTGCCTGTATTCTTCAGTATGGAAAATATATCCATTGACAAAATACTCGTTGTAGCACTTACATTTTTTTTCAGGCCCCAGGCTTAGTGAAGACAATGACTTAGACACACTCCTTCCCTTTTAATAAACCTTGTATGTAATGTACATCAATAAACAGTAAATGAACGAGAATCTCGTAATGACATGCATACGTACAGTAATTTTGCAAGTTAGAATGAGTTTGTGATACTGCTTACATGTGTTTTGCACTACGTGGCAAACTATTCATCTTGTAATTGAAAGATCTGGGATTCAGTCAACTGTGAGTTATTGGAGAGCAAATATTGTCGATGTTGCCTACAAGTGATAATGAGTGTATGATATTACAATAAATAATTAAAAGTATATTACTAACAAAGTTTAATTAGTATAAACTTACTGAATAGATGGTCTTAGCTCATTACAGTTAAATAGAACATAGTTGTGTGCTTGTTTGAACTCTATTTCCAACAAATATCTTCTTCTTACGGTATTTTTAGGTGTGGGTCGTCCAGTATTGGAGAATATTGACAAGTTCCCATTGGAAGGCACTTCACCGCCATCATCATGCCGTGGAACGCGACTGATTCTCATTCTCAAAAGAGGTTCGAAATAGTACGAGATAAATGTTGAGATTTCCTGAACAATATAGGCCTCACATATCGAAGCCTCAACATGCACCTTGTTCTTAACCTTTTTCTTGAGATTAAACAAGTACCTGCATTGAATTAATCAAGTAATTATTTCAATTAACAAAAACATAGAAAATACTTTCATACATGAATTACATTGCAACTGTAATATCTAACCGTTCGAATGGGTACATCCATCTATATTGGACCGGTCCTCCAGCTTTTGTCTCGAACGGTAGATGTATAGGGAGATGTTCTATTGAGTCAAAAAATGACGGAGGGAATATCATCTCAAGTTTGCATAGTGTCTCGACGATATTCGTTTGAAGCCTCTCAATGTGCTCATCATTCAACTTGCTGGAGCATATATCTCTGAAGAAATGACTGATCTTCGTGAGTGCATCCCATATTCCCTTTGGCAACAAATCATGAAAAGCTAATAGGATGAGTGTTTGCATAAACACGTGGCAGTCATGACTCTTCATTCCATACAATCTGCAGTCCTCTACATTAACCAGCCTTGATATGTTCGATGCATATCCATCTGGAAAACGCAGACTCTTAAGCCATTTGTAGACTAGTAGTTGTGCGTTTTTCTCTAACATGAAGCTTGCTCTTGGTTTTGCGACCCGTGACTCACCATAAACTAACTCCATATTTTTACGGTTACAGTATAAAGCTATATCCATTCTAGCCTTGATGTTGTCCTTTGTCTTCCCCTTCACATCCATGATGGTGTTGAAAATGTTCTCAAACATGTTCTTTTCGATGTGCATGACGTCAAGGTTATGGCGAAGTAGATTGGTCTTCCAATAAGGAAGCTCCCAAAAGATACTTCGCTTTACCCAATTATGGGTCAAACCAAACCCAGGAAACTTTTGCTTACATGATTGAAGGCCAAACACAATGTCACCGTACTCTAATACAACATCATGCAATTCTTCACCAGAAAGACGCGGGGATGCAACATCTTTTTCAACTCTGCCAACAAAGAAATCTTTTCTGTTATTTCTGTACCTGTGATTAAGTGGCAAGAAGCGACGATGACAGTAAAAAAAAAGAAGCTTTACTTCCGTTTGCTAGTGTGAATGCCTTGTTGTTTTCGATGCAGTATGGACATGCGAGTTTCCCATGCGTGCTCCAACCAGAAAGCATTCCATAAGCTGGAAAATCATTGATAGTCCACATCAAAGCCGCCCTCATAAAAAAAATTTGTTTCCTCGATATATCATAAGTCAAAGCTCCGGAGGACCACAACTGCGCTAACTCATCAATCAACGGTCGAAGACAAACATCTATATTCCTCCCCAGGCTGCTTGGATCGGGTATGAAAGTAGATAAAAACATGAACTCCGGCCTCATACACATTCCCGGTGGCAAGTCATAAACTGTGAGTATGACCGGCTAACAAGAATAAGGAGCAGCAAATGACCCAAATGGGTTGAATTTGTCTATACACAACCCAAGACACACATTCCTTGATTCAGTTGAAAAGTGTGGATGCACATTGTTAAAGAGTTTCCACGCTTTGCCGTCAGAAGGATGTACCATCACTCCATCAACCGCATCATGTGTCTGGTGCTATGTCAAGTGCTCAGCAGTTCTTGGTGATATGAATAACCTCTGCAGTCTAGGTGTGATCAGAAAGTATCTAAGTTTTTTATATGCCACTAGAGTCTTTTCCCTGCCAGTTCTGGGTTTGTAATGGGAATGCCTGCATGTCATGCACTCGGTCATCTCAGCATTTTCAAGGTAGTATAACATGCAGAAGTTAGGGCATATGTCAATTTTCTGGTATCTTAAACCGAGGGGTTTCATCATGGACTTCGCAGCATAGAAGTTCTCTTTCAGCTTGTTCCCTTCAGGTAAAATGCTTCTCGCTCACTCAATAATCTTATCATACCCGGTCTCACTCAACTCGTGATCTGACTTGATGGTGAACACCTGTGCTACGGCCGATAATTTACTACGGTTCGTGCAGCCATCCCATAATAGATCAGAATCTTTCAACAACTCGAAAAACCTAGCTGCATCTGCATTAGGTTCTTCTTCTACGATTGGACATTGACTGACATTACCTTGATTCATTCTTATTGCATCCATAACCATATTTCTGTAAGAATTAGTGTTGTCATTTGCCGCTTCATGCACGTTGCTAGCACTAGAAGTGGACCCAACCACCGTTTCTTCCATTCTTCTCTTACTAACAAATACTTCTCCATGTGCATACCAACACTGATAATTCTCCATAAACCCTTTGTGTAGAAGATGCATCATTACAACATCTAGATGCAGATACTTTTTATTTTGACACTTCATGCATGGACATCTAATACCGCCTCCAGTAAAATTTCTGGGAATAGATGTTGCGAAATTAATAAAACCTTGAACCCCGTTACAATAATCCATCCTTCGCAATCCTTGGGGTGAATCTCGATACATCCATGAACGATCATCTATGACTTATATCGAACCTCTATAAAATTATGATGACATCATGTATTAATTAACTAAGTTAGGTAAATAAACTTGCAAAAATATTACTTTACCTCGAGATTATCCAACAAACCAATCACAACTTCTCATAAATATTAAATATTCATTATCATTTATCAACGTCCATACAAATTAAAATATATAAATTTACAGAAATTATCACTCCGCAATACCATTGCTAAAACTTTAAACGGACCCATTAAGCAAGCTATTAATTATTTCAAAACAGCACATGTACTTCGATAGTTCCATAAAGTTTTAACAATTTACAAACAAATACAATCTTACAAAATCTAAAACAAACCATAACACGTATAGAATTATACATTCATATACTACAAGTTTGTTTGAGAAATAATAATAAAACATGTACATCTACTAACAAAATACATATACTAAAAAAACAATAAAATTGACATTTAATTAAATGTTAAAATTT
>Ga0325402_1000824_pt1 | contig 23514 bp, 13 predicted proteins | sample PopdelMetagenome_22_FD_207212 | JGI IMG/M metagenome (GOLD analysis project Ga0325402, IMG submission 207212) | Populus deltoides microbial communities from Bellville, Georgia, United States - Xylem-PdKOR-R3 | ecosystem: Host-associated > Plants > Phyllosphere > Stem > Wood/Secondary xylem...
TTGTGTTTTATATTTATACATTAGAATCTGTTTTTTATTCAAAACCCACTAGAAATTTTCAGCACCACACACGCAGGCTATCTATTACTTGCAATGTGAAAACAAAATTTCCACAGAACAATAATCGTTTTCATATAGAAGGCAAAGACTTCTACATCTGAGTCCACAAAATCCACCTAATAAAGACAAGGTGTCGTTTATTTTGTTTTTGTGTGACAACCAAAGAATTAGTTTAGACCTGAGTCGTTTCTATAGGTATGTTCTGAATCCTAAACAATGGGATGCATGGATATGATGAGGTCTCTAAATTATCGATTCAATTCTATAATATCAGCATAAAATATGTGAAATTCTTATTCCTCCATGACGTACGTTCTAGTGAAAACAGTCAAAATGTTAAACATTTTCAAGTAATTTACACTATATATCAATAATTTAGCATTTTTAAATGATTTTTGCCATATTGGAGATGCTCTAAGCAAATTATGGAAAGTAACAATAAGAAGTTTAAGCAAGAAAAATGGACAGAGTTTAGTTCTATTTCTGCATGGAAAATTTTGATTATTTTAGAATGAAATCGGTATTTAAAGAATTAGAATATTCTTTTGACCCCATAAAATCAAATTACTTCTACGAATGTTAAATATCAGGAGAGAAAAAATACTCTGATTACTCGTAGAAAAGGAAAAAGAAAAAAGAAAAGAAACATACCGTGATTTTCTCAAAGAAAACGTGACTTCGCCTGGAGACATTGAGTAATTTGCTGGCATCTTATATTGATATCTAAATTGATTTTTGTTAGCAAAAAATAAAATGGTTTCTGAGCAAGCAAGAGAGAGGTTTTAGATGGTTTGAAAACCCGGTTCATCATGTTAATTTCCGGTTTGACAGCTATGTTTTGGCTACTGTAATGCACACTAGCTACTGTTTTAAGCAACTTGACTTCAAAGATGAAAAAGAGTCTTTTTCTTGATTCCTCATTTTTTGAACACCCTTTATTTTGTCTTTAGAAGTTTCTGCTTTTTTGTTATTTCTATTACAGACAACAATTCTTTTGAATCATATTCTTTCCGCTGCATATCTTTATTCTCTTTTACTACATGATTCTGTTCAGACTGTGAAGTCGGCATCTACTGGTCTTCTTGGTTTCTGGAAATGGGAAAGCTGTGTTTTTTTCTTCTGTCTGTTGTGTTCTTGGTTTCTTTGCTTAATGGAGAAACAGTCACTGCCGCTTCAAGAAAAAAGGTAGCCACTGGTGCAAGAACCCGTGATGCATCAGAAGAATGGGGATATGTAGAAGTTAGACCAAGTAAGCAAACTGTTTCAGTTTTCATTCTTTATATTTATGTATGTATGCTATTAGTAATTGAAAATGTGCCCATCTTGGTTTGTGTTAAACAGGAGCACACATGTTTTGGTGGCTTTATAGGAGTCCTTACAGAGTTGAAGATTCATCCAAACCATGGCCAATCATTCTTTGGTTGCAGGGTGGACCTGTGAGTACCTAATTGCTAATGTTTGGTATCAAAATGCTCCATTAATTAATGTTTGGTTTGACAAAACAGGGAGGATCGGGTGTTGGGATGGGAAATTTTGAAGAAATTGGGCCGCTGGATACCTATCTGAAGCCCCGGAATTCGACATGGTTACAAGTCGCTGATCTGCTCTTTGTGGTAATTCTCATCCACTATCTATATATATATTTTTTCAGGATTTCTCTCCTATTTGACTTATTCTTTGAGGGGATTGCTCAGGATAATCCAGTTGGCACAGGATACAGTTTTGTGGAAGAGGGTGATGCAGACTTGTTTGTCAAGACTGATGACGAGGCAGCAAGTGATCTAACTACTCTGTTGGAGAAAGTATTTAACAGGAATGAGAGCCTTCAGAAGAGTCCTTTGTATATTGTAGCAGAGTCTTATGGAGGCAAATTTGCTGTCACCCTTGGTTTATCAGCTCTAAAAGCTATTGAAGCAGGAAAACTGAAACTTATACTTGGAGGTAATCATTAATTTCTTGCCAGCCAATCAATCTTCTGTTAAAGAAACACGATCGAAACAAATTTACAAGCTATTTCTGCACACGCAGGAGTAGCGTTGGGTGACACTTGGATCTCACCAGAAGATTTTGTGGCAAGTTAATTAGTCTTGTTCGCGTATTTCATCTCTTGTGTTAATTAGAGAGAAAAGATTATTTTCCCTGCTGCTTTTTTGGATTCTGATATTACAAATTGAAGTTTCCAGCTTTCATGGGGTCCTCTTCTAAAAGATTTATCGAGGCTCGACAGCAACGGACTTCAGAAGGCAAACAGGTCCAGGCTATTGCCGTGTTCTTAATGAAAACAAATTAAATATTGACAAATTGTCTTAGTATTAACATCTTTTATTTTACAATACAGCCTGGCTGAGAAGATTAGGCAGCAAATCCGCGAAGGTCAGTATGCTGACGCAACAAATTCTTGGTCTGAGCTTGAGCGAGTGATTAGTGCTAACAGCAATTCTGTGGTATTCTTTGTTGTTCTCTTAATTTTCATTTCTTTTATGATCAGAATTCAACAAACAATTTGAATTGTATATTTTTGTGGCAATATTCTCAGGATTTCTATAATTTTTTATTGGATTCTGGATCGGACCCTTTATCTCTAAGTACAGCTGCGGCTGAATTATCGCAAAAAAATGCAATGAAGAGCTACTCGAGGTATATCAGCTCTCTGAGGTCAGCACTTCCAGGAGGTGGTGTCGGTGATCTTGATAGCATAATGAATGGGGTCATTAAGAGAAAGCTTAAGATAATCCCAGCTAATTTCTCGTATGTTTCCTTCTTGCTCAAGTAATTAATTATCATCTAATTAAGAAGCAGTTAATCAATCCATCACTGAACAATCTTTTCGGTGTTTAATTACAGATGGGGAGAGCAGTCCTCTAACGTTTTCAACCAGATGGCAGGCGATTTTATGAGACCGAGAATTAATGAGGTGCTGTCCTAATTCTCTTTGTTCAATTACTAGCTAGGTCAAGCTGATTAGATCCCAGAATTCCATGGTTAAAGAGCTTGATTAGATCCCAGAATTATTATTATTATTATTAAGTTATTTTATTTATTCATCTCCTTGTCTTTTGTAGGTTGATGAACTCCTAGCCAAGGGAGTGAATGTGACTATATACAATGGGCAGGTATGATTTCTCTCCATGCTAGCTAGCATGGACCTTGAGGAATGGTTTAGGGTCCCCATGCATGGTCCACCATGTGCATCATCCATCCCATGTGCATCATCCATATGTCTATAAATCATTGATGTGAATATTAAAATATATATCTTGTCTATTATTTATTAAGAAGCAAGCTAGATAAAATTAAAATTAATTATAATTTAATTAGTCCATGTGCTCTTATGATTTAGTCCTTATTTTTTGAAAAGCATAACATGATGTGCTATTAAAATAATCTAAAAAGAAATTAAGGGCTTAACTTTGATTAACAAGTAATTAATTAAGCTAATATGATGATTGTATAGGATAATCTTCTCATCTTTAAAACAATAAATTTATTTCCTTGCTTGTTATATATAGCTCGATCTCATTTGTTCAACCAAGGGAACCGAAGCATGGGTTGAAAAACTCAAGTAAGAGTGTGCTTTATTTTTCTTTTATTAGATATTATCATTACTACTTTCCTCCTCTATATATATATATATATAAACTATGCTAAACTATGCTAAACTATGCGATCATCAGACTGATAATTATACATTTTTCAGGTGGGAAGGGCTCAGCAGTTTTTTGAGCATGAACAGAACTCCTCTTCTTTGCGGTGCAGAAGGACAGCTCACAAAAGGATTTACCAGGTCGTACAAAAACCTGAACTTCTTCTGGATTCTTGGGGCAGGCCACTTTGTAAGTCAAAACCATACCATCCTCCAGTGTTTTAGCTTTATTTATTTTAAGTTATTTTAGGAAAATAATGAACTTATTATTTCTCATTGAAAAATTAAAATTGGAAATCATAAGCTCATAGAGTTTTCTCGTAGAGCTTGGTTTCAGCAGTGAACTTAAGTATATTTTAATAAAATAGCTCAGAAAATTAAAAGAAGTTGAAGAATAAAAAGGTGTTTTAAAATTGGTGGTAAAATTAATGGATTTAATTTTGTAACCATTACTATAAATTCTAGAGTTTTTATTTTAAATATCTATTTAATAAACAAAGTTGAGAAAAAAACAATTTCAAGAATCAAATACATAGATGATTAGGGAAATGTATCGGTTTTTGGTGTAAGAATAATATTTAGAATTTGATTTGTTAACCGTAAGTCCTTAATTATTTAATTTAAAAAAATAATACCTAAATCTATTTAAAAATAAGAAAAATTATGTGATCATAAATGTGAAATATTGATAATAAGTTAACCTCAAAATTAACATTTTAAGAGATTTTATTTTGTAGAAGGTAAAAAATATAAGAGATAACATAGAAAATTATAAATCTTCATGTACTAATATTTTATTTTCATTACCAAAAAAATGTGTATAATTAATTTACTATAATTAAGAAAATCTAAAAAGAGCGAAACACTAAATTAGACGCAAAAAAAAAAAGTGCCAAAAGGTTTAATAATGATGATTTATTAGCACGACTACATTGAAAGCACTGAGAGGCTATTATGACTTTTAAACTTCGGCCACCCCACTTGCTGAAAGTCACGTGTGACTCAATTATCTGTCATTTCACTTTCATGCACTCCACATACTAATTATGGAGTGAGTTAGTGTATCCATGTTGCTTGAAAAGTCATGCTAACCCACCATGGTGGGTGTAGGTGTCCAATGGTTTGAGTTAAAAATTCTTGTACACCAATTTCTATTGATCTAAACTCAAAATCAAGTACAAGCCAGATTTATTTTTATCTAGTTTTTTATAAAAAATAAAAAATAAAAAATAAAAAACCCTAAAACAATGTGGTTTAAAAAGAAATATATCGACCTACAACTTAACTCATAACTTAAGTCCCGAGCTGGGTCAATCTTGGGTTAGATCTTATAAGTATGATTCTAAGTTTATCTTTCCACATGCATTTAAGGAACTCGGGTTTCAATCTTTTACTTCCAAGACTTCAAGTCATAACTCCGGTTAAATTTAACTTATTTTCTTTGCTAAATTACATGAACAGGAGCAACTGAAATCATTATAGTAATCTATAATAAATAAAAAGTCATTATCTGTAACAATGGTATTCTAGGGAGTGTTTTGATAAGTGAGCCCATTTTAAAAAAATTAATTTGTTAAATAACACATGAGAAAAAATAATTAGAAATCTAGCACAATTGAGAGAGTCACAAGTGACATTTGCAACACACGAGTTGCATATGCCATATGCGACTCCACTGTCCATCTGCGACTCATTTTTCACAGATGGTATATGTGACTCTTTTAACAGATGCATCCAAGAACAATCTACTCTACCATCAACTCCCTACAAAAAAAAAATAGCAATTTGCACAATTACAAATAATCAGTTCTTCATCATTAAAACACAATTCACACGAGCAGCACATAATATATTAAATCACAAATAACAAATGTACACTGTCAATTAAGAAAATATAACATTTTATTAAAATTATACATTTATTCACAATTATATTAACATGTAATTATATCTAATAATCTCCTCGGCTTATAAAACTTGAGTTCGGGTATGTAATATCCATGTAGGTTTGAGGAGGACCAATATCATCCCAACTCGTGGACAGTCCTAGATATAGTTTTTAAACCCGACCCGGTATGATGATCGGGTCACGGGTTAGATGGATTGACCCGGATCAGCCCAAAAAAAAAAATTGGATGATATATTTTATATGAATGTCTTCCTCCTTTCAGTCAAATTAATTTATATCCTACATTAAAACTAAGAGAATAGTGTAGGCAAAGCATTAAATATTACAACTTGAAAATTTCTCATTCATGATATATACACAGGAAAGTCTTCCATGCCATCATGGAAACAACACCCTTTGACTTCATTGCAGACAAAGGTAATTTTGTTTCTAAGTTCGTTGCCATCATGCTCTGTGAATATTTTAAAACTAGAAATGAAAACAGAAAAGACTAGTTTGCCCAAAACTAGGGAGATGCAAATAAAGAACTAATTCATGAATCATGACTTCCTAGATGAAAATACTTAATTAAATAATATGCAAAAATTACCAACCTTGGTAATTTAATAACCAGCATGTTTTTTTACTTAGATGAATCAAGCAATAAAAACAAAAAAGATACATAGTTTACTTGAACATTTCTGCCAGCAAAAAGAGGTTCTCCAAATATCTGGTTACTGGTTTGCTTAAGCAATCAGTAAAGAATAGGGATTTGAGAGAGAAGAATGGTTTAGAAAAGAAATAACCAACATGGAAGAATCAACCAATAAAAAAAAAATATAAATAGTTTACCTGTAAAAATAGGGTTCTCCAAGTGTGGTTACATGTTAGTTTAAGCAATCAGAAAAGAAAATGGAGCTAAGAAAGAAGAATGGTTTAGAAAAGAATGGTAGCACAAAGAGTGGAAGAGATTGAATGTTAATAGTAGGTTCTACAACTGCTTCGTCGACTTAAGCAGACAGATTAGGTTTTCTGTCTTCGACTCTTCAATGAAACTGTGATGTTTTACTATATATATTCAAAAAACACAGTCGGGTCTCATCTGGGTTTACCCGGGTCTTATGGGTCCCGGGTCGACTAGGTTTTTCCGGGCCAAATCCTTGGATGGTTTTTCTTAAACCCAGCCTAGTTTCATCCCCAGGTCACCAGGTCCCAGGTCAACCCATCGGGCCGGGCCAGGTTTTAAAACTATGGTCCTAGAATGCTCATGGATGGGCTTAGGATGTTTTTAGACAGGTCAACATCCCCAACACTTCCACAACAAGCAATCTCATCTTCTGTTAGTGTTGTTTCAAGACGCTTAATCTCCCTAACCTCTTGAAGTCCGCCACAATATAAATTAAGCTTGGTGTTGGCCACAATATGTCACATCTCATCAACACCTTCACGAATAGTCATTGCTGTTTTTCGAGCTTCTCATACCAAGTAATTAATTTATATACATACATTAAGAACCAATTAGTAGTCATCATCCACAATAAAATTATTTTAGTATTTAATAAATGTAAAATATTATTGCATACTAATCGATTCCGTCTTGAATACCCGAAGGCATAGTACATTGAATTATGTGGATGTCTCGGAAAATGTGACTAGGTCGGTGTAATGAAACGGCGTATAATGGATATATACTATGTCTTGTAGGTATCTATGTCAATTGTAAGTTGTCACTCCTCAAAAACACGATCTCTCATAGCATCCCAAAGATCAAGGTAAGATGCATGAATTACCAATCAATTCCCCTTCCATTTACCCTAACGACTAACACTGTGCAACTCCTTTCTAGTATCAACATAATCCAGTATATGCTGAGATAATTCAAATTGTCGCATTACCCGATCTCGATAATGCATCTCAACAATGTCAAAGCAGTTTAAAGGGACTTGTATTAACCAAATGTCAGATCTCTCACGACATATAGGCAAAGCTTAAAGTATCAAGTTCTTCATATATGGCATCCATATAACCTATCAAAAGATATAAAATAGTTATCTCAAATAATAAATTGAAACTAAATAATTAACTTTAAAATAGCAAAAAAAAATTAATTACATTTGTAATATATACCAGAGATGTGATTGTTGTGCGTCCAACTTATCCTGATAAAACTTGTGGACATGATTGGGATGTACTGTAAAATATCTAGTCACACACCATTTAACAAGACAACCCACAAAGTTAGTATATTTCCTTACATTTAAATTATATAAATAACATGTTGACTATGATCAACTATATTTTATTATTACCTGAAACCAATTGAGAGTGGCCTCTAAGTGATAGTGTCAATCATGTTAATACCCTAGCTCTCTGAACACCCGATATGAATATGCTCTCATGTCTAGAATTATGTTAATGAACATTGAAAATTACAAGTTAATATTTAAAATTTCATTAATTCTAGTAATTAAATAATTTAAAATACATATACCTAAAGAAATAGAAGACACCAGGCAATTTGTCTTCTTTTTTTTAGACATGTTTTGCATAGTTACTGATATAGATGTGCAAGAATGGCTCCCCCAACTGTAATTTGAAATGGCACAAAAATCATCAAGAATCATCAGAAAGTACAACGAAACTGCATTTCCAATAATACTCGTGAAAATAAATCCTTTAAACATGTGTAATATGTATGCCCGAGCATACATAATTAGTTGGTTTGTTGTCACATATACTAAGGGGTATTAAAATTAGCGCCCAACCATGTCAACCTGATGCAGTTGCCCCTATAAGTATTGGTTTGAGGCATTTGTCCTCGTAGACAATCACATAACAAATCTATATCAATCAAAACTCTATTGTTGGTCATAGATGTCTTATCTATCAAAAGACCGATCAACATCGCTACATTCTGGAGTGTTGGTGTCATCTCACCAACACGTAAATGGAAGGTGTGCATCTCGCGCCTTCATCACTCCACCAATACTGCAATCAATGCATGGTCAAAATTTATGCGACGCAACTGACTGATCTTATAAACACCGACCTCAATAACATATGGATGCATACGTTCATGCAACTCCATCAAAATATGTTGTCTAGGCGTCACTGGATCCCCGCCCTAAATATCAAACAACTTAGTTAAATCATCAATATAAATCTTTAGAATATTTATCTGACCTCATCGCTCTATATATCATTGGAACGATGTTGATCCTGCATAAATAACAGCGACCTATCATCAGGACCTTCATCAGTAACAAGGGTGGCCCTGCCTGTTGACACTCCTAAAAGAGGTTGAACCTCCTTTAGTCCAAACCATGTCTATCTCGAGGTCTTGTATAAAAAAATTATTAGCATTTGCAATTAAATTAAAGTTGACATAATTTAAAAAAAAATGAAAAAAATAACATACATTATCTAGTTTCATAAGTTTTTCTATTATGACCCCTTTAACTGCTTATATCATATCTATTCAATGTGTCCCTCTCTAGCATTCATCTCATTATGTAAACAAGTGGATTTCCTTTGACCCAAGAATAAGTATATGCAGGCCACAATGACGTATCATACAAACGTTAAAAATATGGACTATATGCATTTTTATATGACAAGTTGGAATAGAATTCATTTACAAATTGTACATAGTTCATATTTCATAAAGTGCAACATGAAATTATATGTGAGCATGGTCGATGATACAATTATCATTTGCCACAAAAATAAGTTGCTTGATTGATGTTAATGTGAGCATGGTCTCACACTTCTCTTGTAACACTAGCTATTAGAGGTGTCTCAGATTGAAATATATCACCTTTAATATAAAAAAGAAAAGAGATATCAGGTGTGATCTTGAAGTTGTCGCATCAGTAAGTATCTTAGCTAGGACCTTTGAAGACCACAACACATCACGACTTAAAAATTCTTCAATTTTTTCTCTACACTCCACAAAAAATTTATTACACAAAAAAAAATTATATTATAGCTGAAACAGGCAAGCCACAAATAGTTTTTAAAAAATTATTAAAAACCTCCAAGTTTGTGGTCTTCTCATAACGACGACCACCATAATCTTAAAATAATGCCCACTTTTCTTTAGGTTTAGCATCTAGCCATGCTCTAATTGCATCATTTGTTTCTATCAACTCCTCATATAAAATGTCAAACTCTTATTTAGAATGGTGTACACACATCTTATGCAACGTATTTTTCAAGAAAATATTTTTTAACTTTGTGTTGAAATTACTCACAAAGTGTCATGAACAATATCGATGATATCCAATAGGTTTCAGAAAAATACGTTCCATGGAAATCTTTATCGCCATATGTCTATCTGATATAATACATAACCTAGTTTGTCCCTCAATCACATATCGACGAAGCAAATCCAAAAAATCAACTCCAATTATTGTTCGTTTTTTTTTCCATAATAGAAAAACACAACGGATAATCTCTATTTTTCGCATTATAAGTAATTGCAACCAATAATTTAGCTTTGTACTTGCCATAAAAATAAGTATTATAGAGGGAAGAGGAGTGTTTAAAGATGCCAGGGGGTGTTTTTTATGGTAAAGAGAGATCTCGGCGGATGGTGAGAGTAAAAGAAAGGGGGAGAAAGAGGATGGTAATTTTTAATTCAAAACAGGTTGCAAATACTATATGCGACTTGCCTGTCACAGATAAAATCTACTACTCATTTAAGTTCATTTAAGTGAGTTAATTTTCTAATTATTTTTTAAAATTTTTTTTTTTCCTATGTAAAAATAAGAAAAAACTCTTATACCAGGTATGCATTAATGGTGAAAGTACTAATCATGATGTCAGCAGCATTAGATAGATTGGTGGTAACCACTGTGTGCAAAAAAAGAAAAGAAAACAGTACACTGACAAACCTTGAGAGGAATAGTACAGACATAGATAATCTTACTTTATCTTAAAGAGTTGATTCATATTTCCAATTCAAACTTCAAAGTGTACGCATAGTTGTTGTTTTTCATCTTCTGTATAATGCCGGGCTACAGGTACCAGTAGACCAACCCTGCATTGCATTAAAAATGGTGGGGCAAATCACACAGTCACCAGCAGCAGAGGCAGCTGCTTCTGCAAAGAAAGACCAGAAGAGCAAACATGAAATGAGAAAAGTTTGGTGAGAGAGTTCGTGCACAGTTTGAAGCAACTACAGGCGAAAACTAGTACGCATGGAGAACTACAAAAACAAAGATATTTATATAAGATAAAGTGGCTGCTGTTGCAGAGCTTGCTTCTGATTATTGCTTCTTTCATGGGAAATAATTTAATTATCTGGTTTCAATTATTTTTCCACTATTGTTAATTTTTCAGTTAATTTGAATGTCCATTACGCTACAAGAAAAAAAATAATTGAAGTGTAGAACTAAATAAAAGATAATTACAAAAAGAGGATTCAGGGCCAAACCGTGCACGTGTTTTTACTCAAGGGACAACAGAAAAATTGAATTTTTTTAAAAAAAGTTATACATTGATCACATTGTCGGTGACATACTGCTTGATTTTTAAATATAAAAGGCTGAGTTTTTCAAAAAATTAAAAAAAAATGAGACCTTATTCTCTTTTTCTATGTTTTCGACGTTATATTTTGATTGAAAAGCTTTCTTAATTGGATAGACTGATTTTTATATAAAATTAGAATTGTGGTAATTTTATTATAAGAAGTTAATAAAAAAATACTTGAGTTAATTTGAAATAATCTACCGCCAAACCTTTGATTGATTAAAGCCTTATAAAGATAACTTCATAAAAAATAAACTAAAACAAATAAAAAAATTTAATTTTCAATTAATTTAATATAGAATGATGAAATTGAAAAACAAAGTTAATTAGAAAAATAAATTTAGTCAACTGAGTTAACTCGTCAAGTTCGTGGTTCGAGTCATAAGACTGGAATAACCTTATAAAAAGTAAATTGTAAAAAATTATGAAGTTCAACCCCCCAATAAACCTAATCTTAAAGGATGGAATTGAAATTAAAAAATATTTAAAAAAGGCACAAAAAAATAACTCGAGTGTATTCGAGTTGAACTACAAAACTCGTGATCTAATTCATGAAACGAGAATAACTTCATATAAAGAAAATCAAAATAAATTACGAAGTTTAATTATCGATCAACTCAATGTTAAAGGATTAATATTAAAAAAAAAAAAAACCTCTAGTCAACTCATCAAACATGTGGTCCAAATAATAAAAATGAGATAACCTTGAAAAAAATATGAATTCAAATCCTAATAAATATAATATTAAAAAATATAATTGATATTTTTAAAAAAATATTATTCTAGTGAATAAATACTATGAGAAGGGATACAGCAAAATCCACTCTTTTTTTTATTAAAATTAAAATTTAAAAAAAAAAACAATTAAACCAATTGTTACGTATTACCTTTTGGCCTTGAAATTGGGCATAGTGATCGTAATTTATACCACAAAGTAAGTGAGCTTAATAAACGAAAAGGTGAAAGGAGAGGAGAGCAGAATTTCACCACCTTCATGCATGGACTTGTTTTCTTACGTGTGAAATTATGATAATAAAAAAAAAATACAATAAATGATAACACTTACCATTGTTATAAGCCAAGGATTGATGGAATCATTTGATCATTATGTAGAAAGAAGGAAGCAACAACTGAAGGTATAGTATACCAAAAGCAACAGTTATGCACGTGAAGGGGAATCAGTTGATTGTTTGTAGTTAGTTGAGAAACCAGTTGTTACTGTTAGAAAGATTGAAATTGGTTTTTGGTTTGAATGTCTCTCAATGGAGATTTGCTTCTCTTTAAATAGTCAAAATTCTCCCTATTTACAGCTTAATTATTATTAACTATATGCATGATTTTCTCTATCAAATCATTCAAAATCCCTAACATTGCTCCACCAACCATATAAATCCCTAACCTTGTTCTACCAACCACAAAGATCCTGTAAATATAAATTATTGCTATATATACAATATTAACAGTAAGTTATAGCTAGTTAATCAGCTGTATTGATGTATAAAACAAGCATTGTACAGAAAGCTGGTCATTCAAGAAATAATATAAGAACAATTGCAGAAATTTCATAACTCTCTTCTCTCTAATTCCCTCTTTTCTCCCTCAAATTTCTTTCTAAACAACTGTTTGTTAAGGCAAGTCCTTAACAATTGGTATTAGAGCAACTTTTCAAGGCCAAACAGAGGTTGTTTCTACACAAAACAATTAACAATGGTGGAAAACAACCAAGGGAAGGTTTTGAAGAGAAGGTTTTGAAGAGACTTTACTTGCAAATGGAAGCCATGTTAGCGACCCTCTTATCCTCAAGACCAACCAAGCAAAGAGGCAATGAGGTTCAAAAGAATCATCCTTGGTGATTCTTTCACCAGCCAAATCAGTACAAGCAGAAGCCAGTCATTAGGATGATTTAAAGTCCAGGGTTGTTCTAAAATGATTGAACTTTCCAAAGTTATCCATGTTCGCAACTTGAGCATGAGATTTATAAATGACTTGTGTTCCTGAGATTTATACATGACTTGTGTTCCTGCTATTCGGGATTACAATGAAATTTGTTGTGCTTCATGATAAAATCAAGCTTTCCTCCAAAAACAAGATGTTATTTCAGCTATCAATGCTCTTCAATACTATAAAATTAGCGTTTTCTTTTTATACTTTAAAATTGAACACCACCAGAATCCAGAGAAATGGAGCAATCAAACATTGTGGCTGCAAAGTTGACATGCCATTCCTCATGAGTTCTTTCTTCATTTACCTTCTGTTGTACAGTAGAAAACAAAGCAAAGAAAGGGAAGAAAAGACAACTATTGCCCAGCATAATAATGCAGCAGTTCAGAGGGCAAAGAATGGGAAGAAAAGATTTGCTTTGCATGACAAAGCAAGGATCCATTTAGAAGAGTGATCGGATGTAGTTGAAACTAAATTTTACCACTACCATAATTTTAAAAGTGTTTGATTAATTAACATAGTTATACCAGATCCATTATTTCAATTATAACGTGATTCAAAATTACATTTGACATTCCCACATAGGGTAAAACCATATATTACACGATATACAACCTAGCATAATCAAGGACATGAGACTCTGCAATATACATTATTCATGTTACAAAAAAGGGAGGAAAAAAAAAGTAGAGTGCAAGATTTTATATACCCAAAACCTAGCATGACTGTTCAAAGTCACGCACAGCTCACTCGATTTTCTCTATGACTTCCAACCTGGTTTTCCTCTTCCAACCTTTCATTGTAGCAACTAGGTTGATCAACCCAACAATTTGATTTTTTCTGTATTCCTGAAAAGGAAATGTGCATTTGTGTTATTAATAGACAGATTGAAACAGTAAAAGTATATTGAAAATTATAGAACACTTCCTTAATGCCAGCGCAGAATATTTCTTACCGGGTGAGCTCGAGCCCAGTGTACATACTCAGTTTCTGGAAGATAGTAAGCCTGTATTGGTTGATAGAATGAGAACACCGATTAATAATCTTGATAATGAAAATGTTGCCTAGGCATTTCTAACTGAGAGAGGCATCCAAGAAACGACGCAAATTGGTCAAACTGCAAGCCTCCAACGTCACTATTAAAACATTTCTCCTCCAATATACTTTTTAAGAACTTGTTGGATAGAATATACCAGGTCTTACCTTTATGAAAGTTTCAACCATTTGTAATTTTGGCTTGACATTTACAGGGACAAAATGTTGTAGGCCATTGATCAATACCTGAAAGGATTTTAGATAGCACATAAATTTATCACTTCTCAGGAGGTGCAAAAAGTAGGGGCAAAAAGGAAACACTTTTTTTTTTTTTTTGGTAACAGCTATGAGAGAACCTGAAGATCTAATGACATAAGGGCTCGTCCTTCATTACCACACCTCTTCACCCGTGATAGACCTTCAATGAGGGTTTCAGCGACAATTTCAAGACCATATTCTAAAAGGCGGTCTTGAACCTAGGAAGATAGAATAGTTTAAACTAATTAGTTATTTACATTTTGAAACATGAAAAGAAACATTTATGTTAGTACAAAATTACAACAGAGTCAGTCACAAGAGTGGAAGTTATTAGTTAAATAATTCTTTTATAGATAAAAGAATATGTTATTAGATAATGAGAAGAAAATAATACAAAAGCAAAGATCGTGAATCATGGCAAGATAAAGAAAAGTAAGCAGCAAGAAACAAAACCATGAAAAAAGGCACTGCAGTCCCACTAAATAATTGCTAAAGACACCCCTGTAACTGCCCCTCCAGTTAGAAGACCACAAGAAAGCCAAGTAGATTATTCTATCTCACCACAACCACTTTGGAAAGAGAGTAATTACTCCATCCAAACAATAAACATAGCACATCCATAAAAGATTAAGGACCTCCCCCTCCCAAAACCCACAAAAACATTTGCAAAAACTCCTCCACTTGCCCGCTGCTCACTACAGAAGGCAAAGAACCCATTCCACATATCCCAAGCCACCTAGTGTTACATAAAAAGTTGACATCATGTCTCCCCACTGTTAAGAAACACAGAACTTAACTATTGTATGTGAAGTGCTCATTAAACATCCTTGATTTGCAAGTACTTCATGTTAATATATTTTTTTTCCTCCTGCTTAGTATCATCACAACAAGTTTAGAGTACAGCGACACAAGAAAATTATGCCAATTATATCAGGAAAGGTCAATGATTAGGAGGATTGTTAACTGAGTTACTACCAGAAAATTAGCCAGCCTAAGAAACCCATTTATTTTTCAGTAGATGTGCACAGACACATGCATTCAAAGTGCCCCTGTATCCAGAATGTAAAACATCATAATCCTTCAGATGTTAATCTACCAAATATTGAGATAGCAAGGAAACAAATTATGAATTTCTAGTTGTACATTCTGTATTCAAAAATTTTGAGGATGCTGCTCCTCACGAGAAGCAGATCAGCCATTACCTCTTTGTGAATACCACCATGTGCAAGCCTCGTTTTATAGTGCTTAAATTCTCCCAACAGTAAATCAACATACCTGTCAATATACCCAAAAGGAGATTATAAAATGATAGCAGTATATTCTGCTAGATACATAATTATTGTTAAAGTAATCCCTGAACATATTAAATAATTGCAAGGGAAATCATGTCCTCATATATCAAAAATCAAAAGCTAACATAATCAACATGAAGCCCTAATTCCATTGATTAACATGGGTCAAGCTCAAGCATGGGGTGTCACAAAGGAAAAAGCAGAAAGGGAGAGGACTAAGGTCATGACCATAAAAAAGCTCCAAAGCAATGGGTTATCATCAAACAGAAACTCAAGCCTAAGTCAACCAGAGTTGGTGAACAGACCAGTGCATCAAAAACTTCAATTGATCGCACAAATTGCACTACAAATACTAGAAGAAACGAAAGAAAAATGGTATGGTATGGAAGTTATGAGATCATAAACTTGCACAATATTAATGAATTGATTATTAACATAAAACGAAAGAATGAAACAAACCCATTGTGCTCTAGCCCAAGCTCTTTTACTTCCCATTTAGCATTAGCAATCCGATCAACATACCTGTAAAGAGTGCTTGGCGTTAAAGATGGTATTAATGACCCAGACAAATATTGTAACTAAAGAAATATTATATATTCTTCGGCTAATTTTTTTTGGCTAATAGGTAACCAAGGTTCATAGAATCTAAATTTTAGGTTGTATTTTACATGGGAAACTGATCATCTGAAGTATAAGCAGGCATTGAAAACCAGCCAGTTGAAGGCTTCTTATGCACACAGTGAACAATTAAGATTCATCGTTTATCTAGGTAGTTATCAGTATGCCTTTCAAACAGATAATTTGATGCGATCTAAGCAATACTAAAAGATCAGTTAGAGGTTTTAGTTGATCCAGTAACAAGACTTAAAGCTACGAGGTTTAAAAAATCTTTCAATTGATTTCTTCAATATACATGGACTCAGATGGATTTCAAGAAGATATTAAATAATAAAATACATGCCTTGATTAATTTACTTCATGTTCCACAACGGCTTGTAAGTGGACATTCAAACATTACAAAAATAATGGAATAAGAAGATTCAAATTTATCAATTTTGACCTTTCGTTACTGTTTTGGTAATAATTGAAGCTACATTTTAATGTCATTCCAGTTGCATTGGAAAGTAGACATCCATAGTCATTCATAGTTTTTCAGTGATATATGGCACGCCTTCTAATTCATTAAGATGAAAGAGAACCATGCGCTTGAAGTTTAGTTTCAACTTTGCCAACAGATTACGAAAACAACTTTAGTTTTATTTAAATTAATTGAACTATTGTTTTATTTATTTTTTAGTTATTATTATTAGACTTTTAGAGATGTTAAGAGTTTTTTATTGAAATTTTGGTTCATTGAATTATTATTATTTATTAAGGATATTCTATCAAACTTAGAATTCTTTCTAGTATAAATACTCTTTTGTACAAACTTTTTAGAAAAAGACTATTTTTAATAAAGAAATCAGCATTGATTGGGTGATGCTCATACTAAATTCTTGATTGAACTTACAAACTCTTCAAATGATTGATCACCTTCGTTGTAATTTTATATTACTCATTCGCATCTCTTTATAGGCGTAGGGTGAGAATGATCATTGCATATAACTTTGATTTTCCAAGGCAAGTTCTTGTTGGGTCAAGTTGTAAACCATTCAAATGTGATTTCAACATATCTTGGAAAATGTCCGCTTCAATTGGTATTACAGCTTATGTTATTATCAGGTTATATCCTTTTAATCTTTAGATTGTATCATTTCTTGATTTCCTTTCTTTCTACTTTCACCTAGGGTCTTATTTCAGAGTTTGCGTTAAACCCTATATCAAAAAAAAAAATCATATTGCTTAGTTTCTTGATTTTTTCCGAACACATCAAAAAAAAATTATGTTCTTGATCTTTATCTTATATCTTTCTTGATTTCAGCCTATAGTAAAAAACAAATTCTTGTTTTTGCTGAATTGTGAGGATAAAAAAAAAGTTAGAGGGAAAAATTGCAAGAATTGATTGAATTGACAAGATAGGACATAACCGAATACAAGCCTTTAAATTTTAGAGTTGGCTGAAAGTTTCTTGAATATTTTCTTGATTTTTCTAAATAGGTAAACACCAAATCTTGGTATTGCCGAATCGAATTCTTATTTTTTTTCTTGGATTATCTTGCCTTTTTTTCATTAAAATTTGGCTAGTGTAGATCTTTCTTGCTTTATTTTAAATATTTTCTTGAAATTCTTGAAGTTTAATCTCGACTTCTTGAATTAGTTAGGTTTTTTTAATCTTTAACGTAACTTCCTTGTCTTTTCGTTATTATATTTCACATGAATTTACATTGTTATTTGTAAATTTGTCCAGAAATATTTTTTTTATTAGTTTCATATATTTCTTGATTTTTGAGTCTTCATTATTATAAAACCATTGCGTTGTTTTGATTGATTATTTGATAAATTATTTAGTTACCTTTAAGAATCTAAGGAATAGTAAGGTAAAAGGCATGATAAGATTATTCAATAAAAAAGCTCGATTGAATTGTGTTAAACACAAGTGGAGTGACATTATTAAATCGAGTGTATACACGTGAGGAATTGAGGAAATTTTTCTTTGCTACTAACCTTTATTGCAGGTATTCACAATGTCATCAAAAAGTATGACACAATCAAAGGCAAAGGATCTTTTAAAAAGGCAAGATACGTTAGAGGTAAAGATTGAGTTTTGATCGGAAAGATGGATGAATTAAATATTGAGATGATTAGTAGACATAATATTCATAGTTGTAGGGGAAAGAAGGTTAAAGGTCTACTAGATGAGCATTTTCTCTTCCAGATAAAAGTGTAGCTGAAAACTCTGGTGATGATAAGGAGAATATAGTTAATCATGGAAGAAAATCTTGTACACACCAAAATCTCTTATATGGCCAATGAGAGAATTTGGTAGTAGATCTTGACCAAATAAAAATTTCAACCAAGGAAAGAATTTTGATGATCATGATGATTTAGATTGTAATTTGGGTAGCAAAAAACTTAAATTTTCAGCATTTCAGAGAAAAAATGATTCATAGGCTTATTTGGATTGGAAAAGAATGTGGAATTTGTATTTGATTGTCATCAATATTCGAAGGAAAAAAAAAAGTAAAACTTGTAATTGAATTCATAAATTATTTTATATTTGGTGAGATCAACTTATTACATGTAGAAGGCGTAATGGAGAAAGACCCATTGACATATGGAAGAAAATAAAAGCAATCATGAGAAAAAGGTTTGTCGCATTACTATAAAGAAGTATATAATAAATTGCAATCTTATATCAGAGTTATAAAAGTGTTGATAAGTATTTTAAGGAGATGAAAATAGCTATGATTAGAGCTAATGTTTCTGAAGATAGGGAAGCTATAAAGGGTAGATTTTTAAATGGTTTAAATAGAGATATTGTTAATATGGTTGAATTGCAATATTATTTAAAAATTGAATATAGGGTGCATGTGGCTATAAAAGTGAAAAAACAGTTTAAAAAAAAAAGTAGAGCAAGACCAAACGGCTATTTGGAATCTTCTCGAGGTTGGAAGTCGAATTTCAGGAGAGAGAGGAATGCACAAACAAAGTTAATAACAATATCTAAAATGCCGAACCCTCGTAAGTTAAAAAGCAGGTTGCAGCAATAAAGAAAAAAGGAAGAAATAATAACTGAAGCATAAGCGAAAGATTTAATGTTTTAGGTGTCAAGGACATTATGCATCAGGGTGTCCAAATAAAAGGATTATGATTTTAAAAGATGATGGAGAAATAGAGTCGGATGGTGATGAATCTAAATATGAAAGCATACCGACACTTGAAGATGCTATTGATGTTAAATATGTTGTTGATAGTGAATCCATGGTTATAAGAATATCTTTGAATGTTTAGGTTAGTGAAGAAAATGTTAAGAATATCTTTCATATTAGATGTTATATCAAAAATAAAATATGTAGTATCAAAAATAAAGTATGTAGTATGATTAATGATAATAGCAATTACACTAATGTTGCTAGCACTTTGGTTAAAAAGTTGAATTTAACTACTACTAAGTAAGATACAATGTATAAGCTTCAATTGTTGAAATGAATGTGGAGAAGTTAGGGTAATTAAATAGGTTTTAATCTCATTCTCAATAGCATAGTTTTGAAACCCGGCTCAGCCCGGTGGGTCAACCCAGGACCTGGCCGACCCGGGCTTGAGGCTGGGCCGAATCTAAGTAAAAACCAGCCGGGATTTGGCCCCGCGGGTCGACCCGGGTAAACCCAGCTGAGACCCGGCCTTTATATATATATATATATATATATAGACACACACACACACACACACACACATGAAACGATGTTGTTTTGGCCTTTTACTATTAAAAGGCCAAAACGATTAATGATGAAGACAGAAATGAAAATTGAGAAAACCTAATTAAAGAAATCTTCAAAGCCATGACATAAATGAGAATTGAGAAAATCTAATTAAAGAAATCTTCAAAGTCATTCCAGTCACGAAGAAGAGCAGAAGACTCTTGATCACTATTTCAAATATAGGAACAAGGTTAGATGAAGCTGAAGTTACTTGCACCCACATGCCTCTTCATAGCAGCCGGCAACCATACAAAGACTTTTCTCTCTCATTTCGTTGCCCACATTCATGCATACTTTGTTTGATCTATTGTGGAATCAAACAACCACCTACACTACCAATCAATTAGTAGAGCAATTAAGAGGCTAATTGCGCGGAGACTCTTCATAGTTTGGTAGACAATCTGCCCATGTGATGGAGGTGTAGGGGGGAAGATTTTAACTCTCTTTTAGTTTGAGGTAAACAATCAAGGGTGTCGAGTATCTGCAAGTGGGTGGTGTCGTTCAACGACTTGTATAATTGAATGGGAATTTTATTATTTCTTGAGATAATGGGTACACGCGATGCTTCCATTCAGTTTGCTTAGAGATTGCGACATAGACGTTTGCAAGTTCTCCTCTCTTTTTTTGGGTTGACCTAGCCTGTGACCCGATCATTATACCGGGTCGGGTTTAAAAACTATGCTCGGTAGGGAGATATAAGAAGGAAGTTTTATGAGATGTTCCTATGATTGTTGCACACCTATTGTTGGGGAGACCTTGATAATTTGATAGGAAAATCAGGCATGGTAGTTTTAAAAATAGATATACAATGAAAAAGGATGGGAAAACATTCACACTTGCATCATTTTCAATCACCTAGACAAGTGTATGAAAATCAGTTGAAGCTGAAAAAAATAGAAGTCAAGCAGACCGTATTACAAAATAATGATGAGGACGTATTTGAAGGCTTCGGCCAAAATATATAAAAAATAAAGCGAAGGCCAAGTGTGGAGAGAAAGAAAGGGTGAGAAAAGATGTAGAAAAAATAGGGAAACACCTTAATTTTTATGCAAAACAAAGTGATCTTACACATACTTATTTTTCTCATATGCCAATGATTTTATTCTTGTATAAGAAGGCATACTTTAACACTAACAAACTTTATTCATGTGTTCCTGGTGTTTGTGTTTCTCAGGAATTTGAAGATGTATTTCCGATAAAATTCCAAGTTGATTGTCACCTATAAGAGGAATAGAACATATTAATCTAGTACTAGGTTTGGCTATTTCTAATAGTCCAAGCCTATAGAAGTAATCCTAAGAAAACAAATGAGTTTTAAATGTAAGTGAAAGAGTTAATGTTGAAGGGGTACATTCGAAAGAACATGAATCCATGTGTTGTTCTTATACTTTTAGTACTTAAGAAAGATGAAACTTGAAGAATATGTGTTGATTGTAGAACAATCATTAACATAACAAAAAAAAAATAGATATCTTACTCCTAGATTAGATGATATGCTTGATGAATTGCATGAATCTTTTTTGTTTTTCAAAATTGATCTTAAAAGTAGATATCGTCATGTTAGAATGAAAAAATGTGATAAATTAAAAACTGTTTTTAAAATTAAATACAATTTGTATGAATGGTTATATACACTTTTACTTGTTCTAAGAAACCTTGAGTTGATATTTTCATAGACTTTAATTTGAGATTATCTAGGTCAAGGAAAGAAAGACTTCATATTTGTTGTTGTAGATAGATTTTCTAACATGACACATTTCATATTTTGCCATAAAATTGGTGATGCAACGAAACAAATATAACGGATTTATTTTTTAGAGAGGTAGTTTGGTTACATGGTGTCCCAAAAAGAATTGTGTTTAAACAAAATGTTAAGTTTTTAAGCTTTTTCCAGAAGGTTTTGTGAGATAAATTAATAACTAAACTTTTATTTTCTACTACTTATCATCTACAAACAGATACTCAAACTAAAGTAGTAAACAAGACTTTAACTCAATTATTAAAAGTTATCATTCAAAAGAATCTTAAAAATTAAAAAGAATGTCATTTATTGAATTTACATATAATCATAGTGTGCATTCTACTGATTATTTACTATTTGAGATTTTCTATGGTTTTAATCTTAACATCATTAGATTTGATTATTTTACCTATTAATGAAAAGATTAGTCTTAATGGTAATAAAAAAGTTCAGGTGGTGAAAGACTCATATGCAAAGATACACGGCAAAAGATAGAGAAGAAAAATAAGTAACATGCAAGGCTAATAGAGGGCACAAATTAGTAAGGTTTCAATCAGGAGATTGGGTTTGGTGCATATAAAAAAAAGGTTTCTTGAACAAAGAAGATCAAAATTGATGCCTCGAGAAGATAATCATTTTTAGATCATAGAGAGGATTAATGACAATGCCTAAGAAATGGATCAACTAGACGAGTATGATGTTAGTGCTACATTCAATGTTTTTTATCTCTTTTTATTTGATATGGGTGATGATTCAAGGACGAATCATTTCGAGAAGAGAGGAAATGATGCGATCCAAGCAACACCAAGAAATCCATTAAAAGTTCAAGTTGGTCTAGTGACAAGACTAGAGATTCAAAAAGACTTTTTAATGGACTTCTTCAAAACACATGAGCTAAGGTAGACTTCAAGAAAATATTAAATAATGAAATACAAGCCTTGTTTAAGTTAACTCATGTTCAACAAGGATTTGAATGCGGACATTCAGGCATTACAAAAAGATTGGAATAAAAAGATTCAAGTCTACCAGTTTTAACCTTTCGTTCCTGTTTTGGTCATAATTGAAGCTACAAAAGAAATTTTAATGTGATTCTAGTTGCATTGGAAAGTAAAAATCTATAGTTTTCTAGTAGTATATGGCACGCCTTCTAATTCATTAAGACAATAGAGAACCATATGTTTGAAATTGAGCTTTGATTCTACCAGTAGATTATGAAAACAATGTCTTATTTAAATTAGTTGGGTTATTGTTTTATTTATCTTTTAATTATTATTAGACATTTTAAAGATATTAGAGTCATTATTTAAATTTTGATTCGTTGGATTATTATTATTTATTAAGGATATCCTATTAGACTAAGAATTATTTCTAGTATAAATATTTTTTTTGTAGACACTTTATAGAGAGAGGCTATTTTTAATAAAAACAAATTAGTATTTTTGCTATCTTTTGTGATTGATTGAATTTCCAAACTCTTTGAAAGATTGATCAACTTCATTGTGATTTTATACTATTCATCGCGTCTTTTTATAGATGTAAGGTGGAAGTGATTATTGCGTATAATTTTAGTTCTTCAAGATAGGTTCTTATTGAGTGAAGTTGCAAACCATTCAAATCTGATTTTAAGCATCATAAATATCTAGTATATTTTGTAAGCAATTATGTGACATAGACAAAACAATTAATACCTGCACGTTTTCACAGCTCACCCGTTTGATGCTGCAATTCCTCCTTTATATTAAATTCAGATTTCATTGTCTCGAATT
>Ga0325402_1000831_pt1 | contig 23476 bp, 19 predicted proteins | sample PopdelMetagenome_22_FD_207212 | JGI IMG/M metagenome (GOLD analysis project Ga0325402, IMG submission 207212) | Populus deltoides microbial communities from Bellville, Georgia, United States - Xylem-PdKOR-R3 | ecosystem: Host-associated > Plants > Phyllosphere > Stem > Wood/Secondary xylem...
AGTGCTCCTGTATTTTTTACTTTTGGTGTGCTAAATACTTGGCCTTATCCTAGACTGATCACTTTCTGGAAAATAAAATCAAATGACATTTGATATAATGATAAAAACGGTGGCGTCCGTCGTGCGGTTTCAGGCATCCGTTAGACTGGTTACTCCCACTCGTGTCACCTGACAACATCTAGGAACGAGCGGCGTCAAGGATTTGTTACATAAGCAACTATGTATCGTCAAATCTTTTTCTATAGGTTGGAGATCTTCATGAAGAAGGCGATAGGAAGCATTCTGTAAATGTGGAAAAAAATTTGAATGGCATTCAATAGAAAGAAAGAAAGAAAAAATTGTGGAAGCAAAATGTTTCGAAGGTACAAGAGCCAGCCGATGAAAACAGCTGAAAGTCACAAACAAAAGCCAACAGCAGAAAAAATATAGACAACTGAGCAAATTGTGCTCAAATTGCCCACTATGAGTTCTTTTCATTTCTAATTTCTAAACTTTTCGAACATACAAGGATGCCCAGGAAGAATTTTGCATTTTTGGTGGGTCAAACAAACAATATGCTCACATGTGATACACACCAAATAACAGCCTCAATTCTTCCAGCATCTGACAGCAGCGAACCCCGTGCAGTATCTTCTCCAAAACACTCATGCTGCTGAAGGTTTTTGAAAGGGCAAGAGTATCCTCACATTATCTCCGGTCCAAACCTGTTATACATATCAAATATTGCATTAATTACATTAGAAAGTATCTCAATGGATCGAGCCCTATGGAAGTCCGCTATACCATCTAGACCAAAAGATTCATGTATGCTATTCCTTTCTGTGAGGACTTGGAAAAAATTTTCACCTAACAAACTTGAGCATCCCAGACAACTTCCACTGACCAGGCTGCCAAATTACACAAGCAAATGCCCAAAAGAAACGAAAAAGAGAAGAAAAAATGACCTGAATATCTACGTAAAGATCCATTGACATTCATAGATACAAGCCTTCTTTCTGGGCCCAAAGACAATATTTCCTGCATCCTTTCTGGCCAATCCGAATTTAATCTACGAGCAAAGTCCTCAACCTCCCTGTATTATAGAAAATTAAAAGAGAAGTTGTGAATCTGAATGAGAGAGCGCTAAGAATCCTCTCTCTTCCTAAGAAATATATAGTTTAACAAACTTTTGCAGTCTAAAATATACTGCTGTTTCAACAGTGTCAAAATTCCACATGAAATGCTGCTAGTAACAAGATACAAATTGAACTCATTGACTGAATCAGATAATCAAGCATTATAATTAACCTGTCAAGTTCCTCCATCTTTGCAGGATCTAAATCATCATCAATGCCAGCATCATCAAAGTCTTGAGAATTTGAAGTTCTACTAGGAGAGGCTGCCAAAATACCGCTAACCTCATCATTAGGGCAAGCAGAAGGGAGAGTGTCTGACTCCTAAGAAATCAACCAACAACAGCGAAGTAGCAATGAGAGAAAAGCACCCTTCACAGTGCCAATAAGATAATCATGACATGCAAAACTAAATGACACAATTACTGCAAAGCAATTCCATGAAGCAATGAAATGTGCGAGAGAAGATTGAGAAAGAAATTGAAACCTTCTTTTGGTTTTCATTTGAATTGTTTGAGGAGGAATCTTTTGATTGATCTTTTTTTCTCCGGTTTTTCTTTTTATTCTTACTCGTTCTACACCCCTTTGAATCTGCAAATGGTAGCGCATTTGATAAGTTTCCAAAAACAGAAGATACTTTAAAAGATAACTATTTAAGTACTGATTCACTCAAAAATTCATAGAAGCCATATACTGAACATGAATATCATTAAAAAGTCTGAAGCGACTGAAGAAACCTGTTGTTATCAAGTGCTATCGATTTGGTAAGAAGATGGTGCTAACCATCTTCAACAGGATAATGAAGAAACATCCACACACATACCTCCATCTGCACCATTTATAAATGATAGGAGATCCTCAACTGAGCGGTCATCTGCACGCTCCTCCTCAACCTCAACATCCTAGAACATGTGAAAAATCCATTTGCTATTATTACAAGATCCATTTGCAGGTATGAGGAATTGAATGCTATAATGATTGTAGAGAAATTAAAACCACACAATTAAGAGATGCACCAACAGAAACAAAAATCAGCCAAATGATATAAATAAATAAAATGCTGTCCTTGGGAAAGCTGGAAAAAAAAAGCAACAACCTTCAATTTTTCTCTCTCTTTTAATTCTTTCCGCTTTCTTGCATATAATCGATTTAGAAGCCGGATTCGTGGATCATCAGTGATGTTTCTAAGAGGCTCCAATTTTTCTTCCTGGAAAAAACCAAATCTACATGAAAAAACACTCACACAGGCTAAGAAATAAAGCATTGACTTATTATTGGCAACACCTCTGTGAGATCATCAGGCAAATGAAATGTTTCACGTATCTCCTCGGGAGTTTTCCCTTCAATAATTCGAGCAAGCGCACGGCTTGTAAGATCAACCAAAGGTTTCAACTGGAGGCTGTCTGCAGCAGATGTCAACTCGCATAATCTTTTTGTATCCATCCGAATGAACTTTTCATCAAAAGTTTTTCGCTCCTAGAAAAAGAATGAGCAAGTAAAAATAACATTACTACTCAACTTGGCCATCCACAAGCTATCCTGTCCATCTCCCCACCCCATCCTCCAACACACACACACACACACACCCACGCCAAAAAAAATATCTAATATGAGATGATGGCATTTCTCTAATCCCTAAAATTCCAGAGTTCTGGGAAGTGATAGCATCTGAGAAAGCAGAAGAATTACAGGATCTGAAAAAGTAGAGAAGAAAATGAAAAAAACAAGTCAGACCTTATTAGAGCGACCCGGTACTTGATGAAACCGGCAGTAATCAAGTATTAAGCCCAAAATGGCAGGATTCACTCGTTGAGGAAGTGATATAGCATAATTCTTGGACGATCCCATGCCTGTTTGAATAATTTCTCGGCATATCATGGGGCAAAACATGGCTACCTCTTCTTCTACTTGTTGGATAGAACCATCAGCAGTTTGGAGCCAAATGTAAGACTTCATCTTCATACAGAAAACCCCAACAAAATTTAAGAAAGAACACAATATAAAGGCAAATTAAAGCTACAAATGAACAAATAAAAGAAAGGGGAAAAAAAGAAAAGCTTGATGCCAGCACTGCGTATCCAGAAATTAAAATTCCAGCAGTTCCTTTTTCACCCAATTTTAAACAAACCTCAACTACTGAACAACCTTTATACAATCATATTTCTCAACCCTAAAAGTTTTACAATATTCAACCTACTGCGTAACTATTCATCAAACAAACAAATTGCCAATAAAGATGCATATGTTACCAACAACAAGCCAATTAAAGAAGGAGAAATGTGATCTACATCTATACAAATCAATTTAAAAGGAACACAGAATAAAGCTAATTAAAACAGAAAAAAGACTATTTACACAACTATGTAAGACATACCTGGGGTTTCACTACAGCCATTCCAGCTTCTGACATCTGGTAAAAACTGTAAAAAACTTATTAATACTAATTGAGAGCTTGCACCTATGGTTTTAAAAACAAGAAAGAAGCGAAGGAAATAAAAGTTGTGTCCTCGTCAGAATGTTAACTTCTTCAGATGCACATAGGCTCTGTATCAATGCTTCCCAAAATGACCCTTTGTTGAATCCCAACGACATGAATATCAGCATATTCTTATCAACAAAACTTCCTTGAATCATGAAAAAAAAAAAAAAACAAGAGAAGCAAGCATCATGTGATGTTATCTTAATTGAACAAATGGCAGTAACCAGTGAAAAGATTTACTATAAATCAAATCTCTCCAATTTCTTAATCTCCAGATCTTTATTAAAAAGATAACCAGGAATTCACCACAAAAAAAGAAGTTGCCTAAGCTCGTCTAGAACAGGAACTTATAAAATGAAAACTATACATTCGGTAATAAAGAAAAAAACCCGTCCATTCGTCCATTTTTGTTAACGAAGGAAGCATACAAGCTTTGCCGCAATAAAAATGTAGAGAGGAAAAGGAGAAGGAGAATGTCCAACACCTAAGCTAGTGATAAATTCAATCTCATATTTTTAACAATTGCATGAAGAATCATTAAAAACAAACAGAGAGTTGCATCTCTTCCTTTCAAGAAAACTTCACTATCTGTTATAAATAACCTCAAGAAAAGACCGAGTTCGAACTGGTGAATACAAATTCAATTTCCAACACTAAAAATCGGATACAAATAAGAAAAAAAATTCAAAATTCAATCAAAATAAGCTTCAATACAAATGGAAAGCAATAACATTCATCAATGGATTAAATTCAAGAGATGTAGAATGAAGTTTCTAGCTTACCTTGAGTGGGAGAATTCAAGAGATTATGGAAAAATATTTAGACATTTAGGGTTTTGGGTTGCATTCTTTTTCTTTTTAAAAAAGATTTTAGCTCAGGGTTTATTTTTGGTATTAAAGATTTTTTTTTTTAATTTCTGGTGTTTATTTCTCTTTCGTTGTTCTTTCTTTCTCTTTTGTTTATGGTGAGCTGCGTGTTGGGTGGTGCACGTGACTTCTATCAAGAAGACGGTCTGCCTCTCACGTGACTCCCTCTCGTTCTCTTAGTTAGTTTAGTTAGGGTTTCAACATTGTAAGTTTTTTTGAGTTTTAACTGCAGCTGTCTGGTTTCTTACCTTAACTGGGCTTACAATTTATATGACAGCCTTGGTTCCTTCCGTTGGCCGTTGGGTTCACTTCCAACGACCGGTCCATCATCATGTTTCCATTATTACCCCTCCCAGATTTCTTATTTACGTTCTCTTGTTTTGTACGGTCGATTTGTATTTTCCTCATCAGCTCTCAAATATCAAAATAATATTTATTTATTTTTACCTAATTTCACATGCCTTGCCCATGAATGTTAAGATCAGTACTAGAATTAGAAGAATTCATTAGCATGTTGACATTAATGTCTATGCCAAATTACACTTATTTTCATATTAGTTTAAAATCGACTTTTTTTTTATGATTTAAGTTGACATACCATGTGTGTTAAGGTTTGAGTTTTTTTTTAACGAGAAGCTTTAATGAATTAAAATGAAATATTTTTTTGGATGCAGGGAGAGGTTCTTCAATCTCTTATAAACAAGCCAGCCTATTGATCATTGATGCGTGCGTGTTCAAATATGCAACATATTTTTCCAATGAGATTTGATTAATTTCGAGGAAAATTTAATCTTTCGATGGATCATGCAAAATGTAGCTTTCTCTTTGCTTTTCCTGCTGTAGATTACATCGTATGTGCCTTTTTTTTCTTTTTTTTTTTATTCAGTGGGGTTGGAAGGCTAAAACTTTTTAATGGATTGGTTTTGATCTTGATGGGTTCTAGAGTACGTTATACATATTTAGAAATACAAATGGGCATAGAGATGGATGCATGCTTGTAACTCGCAAGTCCCAGCCAAAAATGGTGCCCCAATAACATCCTAATTACCTTGACAGATTAATTAAATTGCCAATTTAAATAGAAACGACAGCGTACGGAAGTGGCGGTTTTCCTGGTGCCAAATAAAGGATGGTGGCTGGCTTGGCGGTTGGCAGTTGGCAGCAGCGTGGCCATGGACTTTTTATCTCTTTGCTCCACCACAGCACTAGTCATTAGTCAAGAAAGATTGATGCTGTCCTGTCATTGTATACTCTGCCACTTAGCTGAGTTTTGGTCATCTAACCATCATGTGGTTGTTTAACAGGAAAGGATCATCTGGGTTCTCTTCGTCTTCCACGGCTGAGGAAGTCACTCATGGGGTCGATGCCTCTGGCCTCACTGCCATTGTTACAGGTCTTACATACTCTTTTCTGTTTGGATTATGATTGTCTTTCTTATCTGAATTTATTAGGTTTAGTACGTCCAGAGTCCATTTTGATAGATGAAAGAGACGGTAATTTAATAAACTAACAAATGTCTCCATGTTTGACAGGCCTTTCCATCTTTCTATGGTTATACATGGGATCTCGTAGTGATACACTGCCATCTTAATTATAGCTCTCAAGTTTTACTTCTCTTCTATGCTGTCCCGTTTGTGATTAATGATGTTAATTCATGTAGCACTTGGTGCAAATTTGGGGTGATTTTTGAAAATTTCAATAAGATTTATTAGGATGAAATTGCGGTAAAGGTTTGTGCTTCTGTAGATATTCAGGAATCGTGATTATATCTTACAGAATTCAGATTCCATCTTGTGCCCTTTAGTTGTGGTATTTGTATGGTGAGACAATACCCAAAAAGCCTCAGTTATTTGCAAGTTCATTTCATTTGCTAGTATATAATGCTAGAACTGATAGCATCTAAGGGATAACTGACAGGGTTTTAGGATCTAGTTCTTCACAATTCTATGAAATGAATACGCTTGCACGTCTTTGGAAAGATTACAAAACCTTTATTGCGGAGAATGTAAATCTATCTACATGCTTTATGATTAATGGGTATATTCTATAGCTTCTTATTGTTGACTGCAAGTATTGCACAGATTTTCTTGTGTTCAAGACATTCAATAATTTGTATTTGCACTATGAACTGACAAGCATCCTCTGATTTTAGGAGCATCTAGTGGTATTGGCACTGAGACCGCACGAGTTCTTGCATTGCGAGGTGTCCATGTTATTATGGGGGTCAGGAATATGGCTGCTGGAAGAGATGTCAAAGAAGCAATAGTTAAGGAAATACCCTCGGCCAAAGTTGATGCCATGGAATTGGACCTAAGTTCTCTGGCATCTGTGAGGAATTTTGCATCGGATTTCAATTCCTCTGGTCATCCATTGAACCTCTTAATGTAAGGAAAAATAAAGAATCTTAATGATTGAACGATATGGCCTGTGTTCATGCATGCATAGCTTTCATAGTGTAGCCTGAGCCTTCTCAATTTACTGAATTATAGAAAAATGAATGATTTTATCTTCTCTATTGTAAGTAACAATGCAGGAATCATGGCGCCACCATTCATGCACTCCAAAGACAACATGGAGCTACAGTTTGCAACAAATTACCTGGGTACTAATATTATTATTTTTTATAGAAAAATCCCAATTTAATTATTTCTTATCCAAAAAACGAGTTGACTAAGTCATTTTCTCTTAATACTTTCCACAGGACATTTTCTTTTGGCTAATCTTTTGTTGGATACCATGAAGAAAACAGCACATGAAAGTAACAGAGAAGGAAGAATTATAAATGTTTCCTCAATGTTTCACCGTTACCCATATCCTGAAGGGATTCGTTTTGATAAAATCAATGATCAGTCAGGGTAACACTATAATCACTCAGAATTGCAGAAATTTCTAATCTTGAAAGCATACTAGTCAGCAAACAGGATTACAGTGTCCATAATTTGATATACTTATTTTTAAACATGCCTACTCCCAGGATATTGGCAGGTGCATTTTAGGTCTTTCAATTTTCTGAAGACCATCATATTTTTATATCTATTCTGCTTAAATGATGAAATAAATCTTATGTCTTAAAGTGAAATCTGAACCTGCAGAACAAAGTTGATGAAGTAAAGATAATTCTCTTAGTGCTATGCATGGAGAATATATGCATGTGATACTTCGACCTGTCTTTAGTTTTTTAAACTATTGTGCATGCTTCATATGATTTAGCTGAAGGCCTTTCAAATCCCCATGATTTGTGATTGAACATTTTATCAGTAAACATGAATACTTGATAGCTAATAGCTTATCATATGTCAGTTTTTAGTCAGTTTTGTGTGTTTGTATGATGTGATTCACAAGACATAATTGTTAAATGTAGTATGACTTTTTTTATTGAAATAACCTTCATAAAACATCTCAGTTTCTTCCAGTATCATGTGTAAGCTCTTAAATCATGAAACTCTATCGGCATTCTCAACATGCATTGAATTTGATGCATGCTATTCAGTACGTTTGACTTGTTGCTTGATATAATCTTGCTATTTAATATCGATCTCGAATGGAGGATTTTAATTGTGTCTATGATTGCTCTTGTAAAGGTATAAAAAATTCCAGGCATATGGCCAATCCAAGCTTGCTAATGTGCTGCATGCTAATGAACTCATGAGACGATTCAAGGTATCTGGTCTTCTTTTTGATAACAGGGTCACAGGAAGTACTTGATGGTGAAAAGAGAAAGTCGATACATTCTTTTATGGATACGGACAAACATTTTTTTTTTAGCCACAATAAGATTCGAACCATTCTTTTCTGGAAAAAAAAAAAACCTCTAACTGCTTGTAGATGATAACCTACACTATATCTGTGCATGGATAGATATGACGTTAAGGGTAATCAGTTATAATGTTGGCTGTTTTGATAATCAGGAGGATGGAGTAAACATTACTGCAAATTCACTGCATCCTGGAGTGATCGCCACCAATCTTTTCCGTCATAATACAAGTCTTGCAGATGACAATCCCATAAGAGGTTTCACATTTTGACTATGTTATCTTTTGGGTCCTACTTCTCTGGACTGAGTCCTAAATTCAAGAGCAAAATTGCTTCTTAACTTTAGTTCTTTTGATTTAATTCAGTCTTCCTTGAGTCGGCTGCCAGGCTTGTTCTAAAAAATGTCCAGCAGGTGAGCTAGCTGCCTTCCATAATAAAACTCCTAATAGCACTTAGTTTGTTTACAAAGTTCCCTAAACTACATACCTTTATTGCATAAAAGCCTACTAATTCTTCGTTTCCTTTCACATTTCATTTTTTTTTTCTTGAATTTGATTGCAGGGTGCTGCAACAACGTGCTATGTGGCATTGAATCCACAAGTAAAGGGCGTAAGTGGTGAATATTTTTCAGGTTGTAATTTGGCCAAAGCATCCTCAATGGCTAAAGATGCTGAGTTAGCGAAGAAACTTTGGGATTTCAGCATGAATTTGGTTGAATAAATGATGCATACAAGTTTCTATATTTCCAAAATAATGTATTATATTTGAGAGGGATTCTTGTATCTGAAAAAGATGAGGGTATATTTTATTTGACATACGGTCTTTGATATCAATGTTTTATTATGACCATGCACTTGAGGAATACTACTTTCTCAAGAAGAAGAATTTTAAGGAATGCCATTTGTATTTCATTTTGGAAAAGGAATCAGTCATGACATGCCCTCCCCTTTCCTTCCCTTCAAACTCTTAACTGTACAAAGCTGAAAATTATCAGACATGATATCAGCAACTAACCTTAATGAGCTTGCATGCATTGAGATCATTGGTTGAACTAAATTGGCTTCATGGGCAGACCTAGTTTCCATGGACTGGACTGGGCCCCTTGCTTTAGCTCGTAACAGAAAGGAAATGGATAGACCATCACTATCCACTGACCTTTGGGGAGTACAACCACAAAGAAAGGGCTACTGCAGAAGATGTGGGAGTGACAAGAGAGAGAGAAATTGAGCAAAAAAGGAGCATCTGGGTTCTCAGCTTCTTCCACAGCTGCAAAAGTTACACAAGGGATTGATGGCTCTGGTCTCACTGTGTTAAGAACTCTCTAATTTGAGAAGAAAGTAACAGAAGAAGTAAAGAGACTTGCAGTGTAATGCAAAAACTGGATTTTCTTATTGCTTGACCATCACAATTACTTTATTTATACAATCCTTTCTCCTCTTTCCAACCACTAACTAACTTCTAATTGAATTCTAACTGCCAACTAACTCCTTGCCACGTGTGATTCCCTTCTAACTGCTAACTGCTGCTTCCTGTTACCGGTACTGCTGGCTGCTGTTTTTGTAAACAAGGTTGCTTACTTCTTTCAATCTTTGCTCCTGACAATTAATCCAAGTCTTGTAACACACTGCCATTATCACTGGTCAAGTTTTTTTTTCCTCCCAAAAATAAGTGATCTTTTGAAAGCAAAAGCATTGGTGAAAAGTTCTTTATCTGATGACCATTGATGTTATTCTGCTGCAAGAGCATCAAGTGGGATTGGAGCAGAAACAGAACGTTTATGTAGTCATGGGGAGTGAGGAATATGGTAGCCAGCAGGGAGGTGCAGGAAGCCATGGACCAAAGGAAATCCTGCTGCAAAAGTTGATGCCATGGAATTGTTTTTAAGCACAATGGCATCAGTTAAGAAATTTGCAGCAGACTTTTAAGTCCTTGAATCTTCCATTAAACCTTCTCATGTAAGTTAATTGGATAACAGGAAAAATGATTGATGGACTTTAATTTTGACTACTATTTTCATTTTGCTTACGTTGAGCAGCTTTTATTGTTTTTACTTCGTGACAAATCTTTACCGAATGCAGATATACATTTGGTAGTAACAACGCAGGAATCATGGCAACACCATTCATGCTTTCTCAAGACAAACATAAACTTCAATTCGCTACATCATTTGAATGGCTTCGCAACTCATGATAAGTCGAAAGGCACATGATACCTTATTATTCAGTAAATTGATGAGAACTAGAAAATACAGAAATCGCTGGATTAGATTCTTTTCAGTTACTAGTGGTAATGTACATACAAGTAAATCAGTTTGAACGACAACAGTTAATCTGCCCCAGCATAAACCATTGCACGAAACAGATAAGCACAGGCTCGTCAAATCCCCATCTGCTTGGTAAACAAATTTCTAATCCCGGTTCAGTTCATCTTCTGTACAGCCGTTTCAGACCCAGAAAAGTAATAATCGTACTTGCTACCTTAATCTTTGTTTTTCTTCTATACCACGATCTAAAAGAATATACAGTTCTCAATGCCATGAATAATTTCCTTACTAAAGGAACTGCCATACACTGGATCATCAGAGGCCACACCGTGCAGGGGGGGAATGAATCCATTATCTTAATTCAGTCGAGTGCTGGAAAGATTTCCGCTCTTAAGTTCTTGCAAGTTCGCAAGTCATGTCACCACAAAATGCCCACATGAGCGAGTTTCTTAGTCTAGTTAGCAAGCTCCATTTCAGTGCATCTAAAGATCCGACCAGAGTGAGTACTGTAAAATACCTTAACATGCTTGTCATGCATGGATCCAAATGCATAAGCTTGGAACTACACTGACCAGTCTGCCCCCAGCCACCTCATCACCTTAAACCTTATTCCACATTTCCTACCCCTTGTTGAACATGCCAGTTTTCCTCAGCTGTTAATGTAATGAATAAAAAATCATATAGAACCAAAATGACCATCTCAAAACCTTGAAAGCTTGCTTTGATCCGTCAGTCCACAAACAATTTATTAGATTATATACCTCCAGTTCGACTGGGTAAAGGAGAGTTGGGACTTAGATCCAGGGATGGTTTCATTTTCACATGATCCCTCAAAAGCTGCCGAGACACTCGATCAGCCAACACTGATTGTCCATCATAAGGTTCCCCTTGAGTAGGCCTTCCAAGCTGCTTTCCTATGAGATCATTTTCACATGGAACCAGCTCTGAGAAGATGGGAGAACCTGGCTGCATTCCTCGAAAAAGATCAGGACTGGAATCATGATAAGCCAAGCCATTGACATATATACCATTTGAGTGATTTTGCATGTTTCCAAAACCCTCTTGGAAGTGAACTGAATGCTTCAAGTGATTAAAAGGTATAGCACCAGTGCCACCTGTCAGAGGTGTGGATGAGCCAGAAGTGGTCCGTGGGCTAGCTATGGGTGAAGGAGACATTCTTCCATTCAGATGTTGTGGCGACCTTGAATGCAAAAGCGGGCTTCCAATGGGAGAAACAGGGCATGATATGTACCTTGGAATGTGTAAATCACTACAGATTTTGGGAATTGAAATCAGACAATAAGATGATGATTTCAGTAATGGCAGTGATATTGTGAGAGAGATAGATACCTGGTATGTAGACCAGTTTTTGAAACTCTAGATGAATGAACTGCAAGCCTCTCTGAATCCAAGGTGGGAAAATTTCTTGCATGATTAATGCCCTGAAAAATGATCAATAAAACGCAGCAACACTTAACATAGCTGGTATCCAAGATGGGAATGATGCAATAGACACGAAAAACTGCTTGTTTGAGATCTCAGAGTAGCAGCATCAAAATATGTTAACCAACAAACCAGTCAAAAGTTGCTAAATCTTCTTAGCCCAGGAACAGTACTACCTACACAGGATTTCATGCAAACCTAAATCAAGGCACTTACAAAGAGACTAGCACTACATGAAAACACGCAAACATTGAGACTGTTACTACACTCTACAAGCAAGATGTATTGCCACTACATGTACCTCAGCCTTTCATCACAGATTTTAGGAGAGCCCGACTAATCCTTTTCTCATAAATGGAACTATTTCTACATTCTTTCAAGCAGTCATTTGCTCCTTCCAGGTCTTGCTATCTTACAACATTAAGAGCACTTTAGTAGCTGTCATGAAGCATTAGTGAACTTCCTATACATTAACCAATTTGTTCCAAAGTTGCTGATTGGTTCAGAAATCCAAATTTAAATGGAAAAAAACAATTATCAAAAACCACACCCAGATATTCTTCTATAAGTCATGTTCTGTGATACTTAACCTTTACATGCATCTCCAGGTCATCAAATAACCAATTCATCTCTATGAACTCTTTCAACAAATCTTTACTGCACATAACAAGGCAATCTAACTTATTACAAAAACATCTTATGGTTTTTGTCCTGCTCCTGCCTTTGATGACAGATCTAAAGGTGTCTCCCATGTCATACTTCTAACAAAAGCAGAAGAATATGGGTTGTGTAACCTTCAACCCCAGACACATATTGGCTTATCAACTTCTCTAACAGGAGAGAAATCCAATGGTGTCTCTCACATACATACTAACAAAACAGAAATATATAGGTTATTGTTTATACAGCCTCCCATCCAGTGCATGCATCCTCTTTGCTACACATTCTGCTTGTATCCTTACCAGTGCAAACTTCTTTCCACAAATTCAGAGAAAGCAATCTATACCAGACTGTAAAACTATTGTGACAAAAAAAAAAAAAAAAAGATAAGTTCCACAAATAACCAAACTTCTTTCTTTCCCTAATTTTTGTCAGGCATCATTACAAATTCATACAGTTATCATGGCATCAAAGGACTACAAAAAATGCATTTCAGCACCATATCAGAGATAAATTTAACATGATGCATTTCCTAATTAAAACAAACAGAAAATACTAAAGGAAAGAAATAAAGTTCAACATCATGGCATGTGAAACTTGACCTCAGTAGAAATGAAAGGACAACATGAAAAAAGGAAATACCAGAATTTTAACTCCATTTGAAACCCCAGGGGGTGGATCTGTAGGATCAAGGCACAGAATAGGTCTTTCCAAAGGCGGAGCTAATTTTAAAAAAGGATGCTCTAAAAGCTGGGAAGCTGTAGGACGATGTACTGGATTGCGTTGCAAACATTGCCTAACAAAGTCCTTCCCTTCATTTGAGAGGTCCTCTGGAATTTCTGGGAGATCCTTGCTATTTCCAATTTTAAACATGGCAGCAACCTTAAGCCCGCAAAACAAAGACATCAGACAATGAGAAGAAAAAACAGAATCAGATACCTGTGAAATCTTTATAAATGAGAACCGTGTGTCAAGATACATCAGATAATTGACATAGGTATCCTTGGATCAACTAAAATATTTAGCTTTTAGACAACATAACATTTAAATATCATCATATATAGGAATTACCCCTTCAAACTGGCTCCAAGGTGGTTTTGTAGTAGCCATCTCCAAAACAGTGCATCCAAGACTCCATATATCCACAGCAAGATTACAGCCATTTGAGTTCTTTATAACCTGTGCAAACAATGAAAATGAGGGTTTAATATAATATGGAGAACACCATATGATATGGAAAGAAAGATCGAGCAAGAAAAGACTCTGACCTCTGGGGCCATCCAATAAGGGCTTCCCTTGAATGATAGTGGACATGACTGCCCGGTGATCTGCAAAACAGAGATTAGATCAGTTGGGCAAGCAGGATATGACCATATTGGGGGGGGGGGGGGGGCGTAAAAGTAGTCAGCAGCACTTAAAACTTTTTTCACCAAGTGCATGCACCCAAATGATATAAACTTAATAAATCAGTCTTCACAAGGTAATTTTTCTTGCTGGTAAAGGATTACAAGAGCTGCCAAGTTGTCATATGCACCATTCAACTAACTCCATATCCCTAGATATACATAAATCAGCTCCTGTTCGGACTGAAATTTATCTCATTTTGGAGCAAAAACTAAATGCCCACACTTACATGTTTTGCCATGCCAAAATCGGCTAATTTAACACGACCATTCGGATCTACAAGTATGTTTGCTCCTTTGATATCTCTGAAGAGACAAGATATTCATCAAAATAATAAATGAATAAATAAAGAAGGAAAGGCAAGAGAATATTAACAATGTTTAAGTTGAGAAAACAAATTGTTATAATTTAGAAGATCAAACAAAGGCAAGTCCACTCACCTATGGACAGTGCTTTTAGAATGCAAAAATGCAAGTCCTGACAAGATTTGCTGGGTATAACTGCGAATAACTAGCTCGCCCAACTGGCCATACTCCTGGAGAAGTTTATATATGGACCCGCCAGATACATACTCCAAGTATATATAAAGTTGGTCACCAACCTGTTCAAAAAATCATATAGTAATTTCAATTGTTGATTCAAATTGCAAATTGCACACAATGCAGTAACACTACATGCCGACTTATTGCACTATGGAGTTAAATAAGTCAAAACTCAAAGTGACCAGAAACTTAGTTTCTAGAGTACCACTATCATGCTTTATGATCACTGACTGTCATTCTAATCCTTACATAAAAGGACTGATTCTGATAGCCAAAGATTTTGGTATAATAACGCAAGATTCAATATAAATATCAAGGGATTAAATTCAATAGCACCTGCATGCAAAAGATAAAGAATGGCGCATGAGACATACCGTCTCAGATCCATAGTACTGCACAATGTTTGGGTGCTGAAAGCGGCTTAAAAGAGAAATTTCCTGTCAAAAGACTGAAAGTAAGAACTTCTTCCAAAGTTATTTAAAGGTTGAATAATAGTAACAATAAAAAAACTGTCGGCAAGCAACAAATTTTATTTTGTTGTCACAGGAAACTTCATTGTTAATGCGTAATCAACTTACCTGCATCAACTGCTTAGCACTTTCTTTTGACTTGGCATCATCTGAAAACAATGTCACTTCCTTCATTGCACACATTTCACCACTATCACTGAGCGATTGTAAAGGTAAAATCAGAAATAATTTCACAAACATTAGGAAACTAAGGAATAGTTTAAAATGTCATTCAATCAAAAAGTGGATCCAGTCATGTAAGTTTCCATGAGAAAGAAGCCACAAAAAAATAATTAACTTAACTGATTGAAGTCATCTTTCCAAGTTAAAATTGAAGTCAGGATAGCAATTACATAATTGTAGATCATAGACAGTTGAGTATTATGCATCAAAGGCATTTACATGCAATATTGTTAAATCAAACAAATTCAAGCATCTGCTTTTGGGGCTTATACCTGTTAAATCCAAGATAGACATGTCCAAATGTGCCTCTACCTAGCAGCTTTCCTTTTTTCCAGCGAGATCCAGGGCTTGTTGGGTTCTCTGCCCTTCCTGGACTTCGTGGCACAGAAGGGGATGCTGCTGCCGAGTTTGAATGAGAGAAGGGAGAGGGGCTGGAAACTGTTACAGGAGGAAGGGGTAGCCGGTGACTTTGTTGTTTCCCATCATCTGGCCAGCTTGTCTGGGACTCGATTGTCCCTCCTGCTCTAGGATGAATTGGAGTAACAGCACCACTCTGGACTCTGGAGCTGGGGCCAGGACTGGTCATTCTAGGACTAGGTATTGGAGAACATTCAGGGCTACCCCTGCTTTGTTGCCAGAATAATTGTCCTGACATATCCCCTCCCATTGAATTATGTCCAGAATTGTAACCTGAACCAGGGCTGGAGCAATGGCCAGATCCTAGTAAATTGACGTCTGGGTATGGCTTCCCAGCCCAGAAAGCGGAGTTTATGACTTGCTCAGCGCCAAATGCTCTCATAGGACTTCTGGAAGGACTTGACATGTAGCTGTCTGGAGCACTGCAGAAAGAACCATGTTTTGGAACCTGTAGATTCGGCACATGACTGCTTATAGGTCTCCGTTTAGGTGATGTTGGGGAGGTATGATTACCAAAAGAAAGGTTAGCTGGTTTCTTTGCCTCTCTTGAGTTCACTTGGCTGACGGTAGCCCAGTGATCCTTGACCATTGCACTTCAGTGGAAAATGCAGTTCATTTGCATGAGTTAAATGAGGTAGCAGATAACCCACAAATAATGAACATTTAACAAAAATTACACAGGCTTACCTGGAAGGGCTGCTAGCAATAGTTCTGGTCCCAAGGTCATAGTCAGTTGCCAGAGGACTACGATGACTTGAGTCAGCAGGATCTTCACTATCAGTGGAGCTCTCACTGAAAACTGAAGTAGTGGCCAAATCCCCATCTAAATCTGTTGGATTCGACTTATTGCGCATGCATCCAGGTCTTGGGGGAGGCAAATACAATGATGACTTTGCACCCTTTTGCAATCTTGGTTTTGTTGATATACCAATTCCAGAGTCTGTACGCCCCACACTTGCAGGGTGCACACCAGGAAGGGGAAGTGGTTGGGCATGGGGCCTCTCAGCAAAACTCTGACACCTAGAAACATGTTTTGATGAAGGTGATGGTGATGGTGATCTTGATTCTGCTCGAGATTGAGATCCCCTCTCTGAGATAGTGTCACTGCAGCGTCTTCGAGAACCTCCAGGTCTACCATTTAGCTTACCATCAGATGGACTCTTAAATCTTCTGTGTAATGTATCAATAAAACTTTCCTTGTTTGCTTTCTTCTTCACTTCTTTAGATGATGACTTTCCCCACCATGAAGGCATCTTTTTCTCAATTTTTCTTTTTGGTTTTGAAGAATCACTATGCAAATTTTTCCTAAGCTATTCCATACTGATATCAAACATTCAACATAGCATCTCTGTATGAAGTTTCGAACCACATGAACACCCTAGAATGCTTGATGTCTTAGAAAGTTCGAGTCCTTCGTTCAACAACGAAGTTCACTACAGGAGTTGCGTGAAAATTGCAGCTAACATTCCAGGAGGGAAGTTTTGAGTGATATCGTAAACTTTCAGAGATTATAAACCTGCAGACATAAATTGAAAGGTCCATCTTCAATTCTCTCAAGAAACTGAACATCTTAAAAAATAACAGAAATTAACCAAAAATATAAAATTTACAAGAGCTAAACCACTAACACTGTCTCAGAAACTTAATTGCAATAACACATTTGCATGAAGAAGAATACATATGATTTCATCTTGTTAATTCTAATCACGCATTTGTATGAGCCAACGAGTGTTCATGTACAAAATGGTCTTTTGGAAACCCAAAAACCCATTATTGACTGGTTTTTAGGTTTAACAAACAGTTTCAAGTCTAATTCCAGGAATATCCATTTGACTTCAATAATGGAAAGAAACATCAAATGTAATTTTCCAAGAAAAAGAAACACTCCATTCCAGTACTTATAAATCTAAATACAGGAACTGACAAAACCCAAATCCTTCGATATCTCTAACACAATTATTAATCTCAGATTTTACTCTCTCTTTTTTTTACAACTATAAAAAGAGGGAGCACAAAGTGGGTTCCTTCGCTCAGTTTCTTTCACATTCTCTTCATTCACGCCTATTTTCTCAGGAACCAAACAGACTCTAAAATCCTCAAATTGCTAAAAAGAAGAAAACTTCACCAAACAGATCTAAACTTTTGAAAAACAAACATGACGCGAACAACAAACACCGAAACCAAATCCATTTCCTTCAAAATATCAGTAAAAAAAAAATGGGGCATAAGAAAAACCCTTACTTTTCCATATGCTCGATGAAGCATCGAAGCTGAAGTAGAGGTAGATGAAGTGATTGATTAGAACAACAAATCTTCCAAGTTTGAACTCTGAAGAGTGAAAGAAGCAAAATTAAAAGAGACCCAATAAAAATCTGAATCTAAGAAATGAGAAAATGAGAGAAAGATTTCGAATTTGAGAGGTAGTGACTATAACAAAAGAGATCGCGCTAGATAGAGAGAGATTTTGATAGGAATGTAGAGAGAGAACAGAAAGACTGTCTGAACTATGACATGAACTTTGTATTTGCGTTGATATTTACCATATTAATAATTTAATAAAATATAATATAATACAACAGTGCTGCTGCTGCGGTTATTATTTATTTATTTATTTACTACTACTACTATTTATTATTATTATTATTATTATTTGGAATTGTTGGTTTTTTATTCTTTTTGTGCAAGTTTTACTTGTAGCAGGGAAATTCTATGATGAGCTTGGAAACTTACTTCCTTCTAGTGTTCTTTTATGCTTGATTTTGTCTCGACATCATGGATTAGCAAAGATTATAGAGCATAATTAAATTGTGATTTATTGTTTATTTAAAATCATGGAATTTTATGTCTGAGATTCGGTTCAAATGATAGATATGCTTACTAATTATTATTTTAGATTTGAACTAAAAGAAAACCTGCGAGACAAATTCTTTATTGTTGTTGTTATTGATATACCAAATTGAATGTAAATTACATATATATTAACCTCAATTATGAAAGTTTAATATATTAAAAAATAATATAACTTATATATTTTTGTGTTGAAATAATTATTTGATATAATATTAAAGATAAACTTGTACAAGTTTCAAGTTTTAAATGGTCTTTACATAAGAGTTGTGTTAGAGAATAATATAAATTATATTTTAGAGTTTTACCTGAGAATTAGATAATAATTTAAATTATATCTCAAGGTTAAAGTTTGACATACTAAATAAATAAAAGTTAATTTTTGAGGTTGGAATTAGAAAGGAGGTTGGGGGTCATGAATCCCATGAATGAATTGTTAAGAAAATTAACTGGAGAATGATTTAATATTGATAGATGAAAATAGATTCTGCAAATAACATGAAGGATAAAAGAATATAAAGATGCATTCATGTGTGTGGTTTCTTTTTCTTTTTCTTTTTGGACGGCTTGAGATATCATGGAAGCTGCTAGTAGCCCACAATTACTATGCAGGACCAATGACTGATCCAAATTGACTTGTAGCTAGCAAATCAGTTGTTGACTGCATTAATGGAATAAAATCGAAGGAGCGGCGGCGGCGGCATCATCTACAGACAACACAGGGGAGATCGATGGAGAGAGGACGGCATGGAATGCATTAAGGGGAGCGAGGGTATGTACGTGCCTGCCTAATCAACCCGAGGCATAGGCATCAGCCTTGCAAGTGTCTAAATAACCCGAGGCATCAGCCTTGCAAGTGCCTAGTTAAGTGACAAAAACACGAGCATATGTGCTAATTCACATGCATGTGTTTTCTTTTCTGGCCACCATGAGGTCAGGGAGGAGGAATTAATTCCCCTCTTTCTCTTAGAACATGTTGTCGGATAAAAAGTCAAGTCGCGTGCACAGTTCTCTTCTCCACGGGGGCTTATGCCTCGGGTTTAATTTCTTGCCAAAAATGTCAAACAGAGCACCCTTTTGACAATCTTTCTCATTAATTAATAATTAAATATCCATTTGCCTTCTCTATTGTAAACCTAAGAGCTCACGTGGGCTTCGAATAATATACTTAAAAAAAAAAAAAAAAAAGTCAAAAGATATGTAACTGATACCAGGCCGTGCAAAAATCCATATTTTTCGGGAAAAAACATATATACGCCTCCAAGTCAAAAGGTTAGGGAAAAACAAACCTCGCGATGCATTCAAAAATCTACAAAATATTATCTTTTCAGAAATTAAAATATTATATATGTGCACAATCTGTCTGTTGGGTATGATAGCTATTTGACACACTTGTCATCACGGTTGTAAATTTTTCTTAGAAAAAAACTGCAGGTTATTTTCTAAAAACAATTCAAAGTATAAATAAAAAAACTCATGCCGATAATTATTTATGTGAATAAAAAAATTCATAACAATAACTAAAAAATAAATTAAAAAAATTAAGTGATGAATATAGGTTAATATATTTAATATTTCAATACCGGTAAATTATCTGGTTGTGTTTAATAAATTTATTTGTGAAAATCAATATATAACAAAAATCAATACACACGTAAAATTTATTAAATAAAATAAAAGGAAAAAATTTCATGCAAGACTGCATATATTAAAAATTTTGTAAAAAAGTAAAATTTTGACAACCTCTTCTCTCTCCTCCACCCAAAAAAAAGACTAAAAAAGAAAAATAAAGTTATATATCAAAATGTATTTTTTAAAAAAAATTACAATGACCGATCATGCAATATCTAAAAAAGATAGGGAACGTAAATAAAATCTTGAAACGAATTTCAAAGTTGTCACTTATGTCACCAATATCTCTATTCTGTGATTTACGTAGTTTTTCTCTTTAATAAACAATCACGTCAAAATAAGAGGCATAACTTATTATTTATAAAGAAATTTAAAAAAACCCTATAGATTGATAAAATATCAATTTGCCCCTAAATAATATTCATATATTAACTAGAGATAATTTTAGAAATTAACTCAATCAAGTCCTTACTTCTTTTTTTTAGATCTATAAATATAATCCATGTATTAATTATATTATAGTATTTAAATTATAAAATATATTTTAATCAAATCATACTTAATTAAATCATCACGGTTTAATTTCTAAGTAATAATTCTTAATAAGTCCTCTCCAAGCACCTTGATTGTAACCTTCATTGCCATTTCTTTCTTCATTTTGGATTACCATATAATTTTCAATATAAATTTTTATATTTCTAAATTACATAACATTTACATAATTAATTAAAGAAACTTTGAGTTACATTTGAGGATAATTAGATGAGCAAAAAATTCAAAACCCATAAGAAAAATACAGATAAGGCAAGACACATATGCCCTATTTAATAAAAATTACAACCATTTAACCACAAAATAAAAACACAGTCATATTAATCTTTAATGTGCATAATCATTAATCATGCATAAAAACATTTTAATATCATGATAAATTACATTACATGCTTTAATTCTAATTATTGGTTTTATGTGCTGCTATACAAAAATATTTCTAACACTTAGAAATATTCAATCAAATCTAATTTAATAATTTCCCAAACAAAATAAATTTTATTTGACATAAATTTCATGGAAAAAACATTTTTCAAAATTTAATAAGAAAATTAATCACATTAAAATTCTTATTAATATCCTAAACTATTTTAGAATTAATTAAATAAAATTTTCTAGCTTAAAAAACTCTCATTATTTTAGAAAAACTATTTTTATAAATATTATTTAATTAAACCATTTAATTAAATTAATCCTAATCCCATTAGGATATCATAGAAATCAAAAAATAAATTAAATTATTTAATTCATTCCTAATCATAATAGGAAAATTAATTATATAGTTAATTTAATTTAAGGTATAAAATCTAAATTTTATTTAGAGAGTAAATTCATGATTTACCTTGAGACCTTAAATTATAATTATACATAAAGTTTTAGGGCTATATTTACAATATGCAAACTTAAAAGTCTAATACTTCAAATTAAAAAGGGTAAGGGGTAAGAGGGTAATTTTCCCAGACCCTAAAGAGACACCAGGGGCATAATTATAATTCTACCACTCTCCTTTCTTTTTTATTGTTGGTCATGACAACCGGTAGTGCGAAGAACTACCCCTCGCGATGGGCTTCCAGCATAGCCAGGAGTAGCCATGGGTTGCTACCTCCCATGTTAGACGCTGCAAGCAACAACGTCCATGACAACCATTTTTTTTTTTTATTAATTTGTTAGGCTCCGACCAGGTTTGAAAAATCTGGCTAGAATTGGCCAAAATAGTAGAAATATCCTTTTTTTTTAAATCTAAAGAGAAAAAATATTTTTGGGAAAATAATTTTACATATAAAATTAAATTTGAAATTAAAAACCAATAATAATTAAACACATGCAAACAACAAACTTGATTGTTTAACAATGGCTCTAACACCAGTGTTGATTTCTTAATATCATACACGTAGTGGAAGCAATAAAAAAAATTATTCGGGAATTCTTAAGATCTCGTTTGATAGATATATAATTGTTTAAGAATTTATTACTTGAACATCTAATCTTCTTTAGCTTTAAACAATTCTTTAAAGACTGAGTTGTTGCAAACGACAAATCGTCTAGTTATCAAGTCTCCAATAGTAGTCTACCACCAGTAAGAAATCTCTCAAATTCCCGTTTAAGATAGAGAGATTGCTATGTCTAGAGTGCTAATATTCTATTTTGTAACTTGCATAGTTTTTTTGTCTAACATACGATCATACAAAATTAAGAGGTATAACTTACTCTTTATAGAAAAATTCAAAAACCCCTATAAATTGACAAAATGTCAACTTGCTCCCTGAATAATATTCATATATTAATTCATGATAATTTTGAAAATTAACTCAATCAAGTCCTTATTTTATTTTTCTAGATCTAGAAATATAATTCATGTATTAATTATATTTTAGTCTTTAATATCTAAAATATATTTTAATCAAGTCATACTTAATTAAATCATCTCAATTTAATTTCTGACTAGTGGTTTTTAATGTGAGTGACCCATTAGGTTTCTGATATGTTGGTTTAAATATAAGTTATAATTATAATTAAATAGAATGAAATAAATTAAATAATTTAATTTATTATCAATTCAACAATTAATTAATTTATATTTGAAGATCAGGTGCATTGTCTAGCAATATGTCATGATCTTTAAAATATTAGAAAAGTCTTTAGTAATTTGACTTAACCTTTTAGTGACCGGTTTCTCAGTATAATCAAGATCCTTTCATCAATAAACATCGAGGATGTCTACTAGTTAAATCATGTTTGCTCTTGCATAATAATTAATGATCGTTTGAATAAAATTTGAAATCCTTTTCAAATCTAATTCCACCTTGGCTAATGATTTCTCAGTCAATACTATTTGAGAACAGATGAAATATTTTTTCTAATTCACCTAGGGTGATGAATCCTTTTTTGATCACTCAAGTACCTTCATATAGTTCATGTTATATTCAATGTCTGTCATTTCATTACCTTGATTAAGATAACATATAATATGATTAAAGCATAACATTCTTTATACAAGATAACTTAGTGATATCAAGTCTAAGAATCACCTTTATAACTGTCATATAAGTATTTTCATAGACATAAGTAATATCTCCATAAATGATATCTCCATATAAAATTCTCATAAGTGATATCTTTATATAACTGTCTTATGACAAGCATTTACATACTAGTTCTATATATTCCTTATACCTTAACTTAAGATCGTCATTTTCAGTGCAAACTAGAATTTATAAAATGCAATATGATTTTCATATTGCTAAAATGTCCGTTCAATATGTCAGTGTCACTCGAAATGGATGGTCAGGTATGCTGATGCGTCCGCAGACAACT